>Ga0118677_10013972_pt1 | contig 11443 bp, 8 predicted proteins | sample AliMusrvi5mmetaG_FD_86154 | JGI IMG/M metagenome (GOLD analysis project Ga0118677, IMG submission 86154) | reverse complement strand
GATTGTTTCGACGGATACGTCTGCTGATCTGGGGAATGTCGCCTCCAACTTTTTTGGTCAGCCTTCAACGAAAATGAAAGTGGTCGGTGTAACAGGCACTAATGGCAAAACAACCACGGCCACGCTGTTGTACAGGCTGTTTACGGCGCTGGGTCACACAAGCGGTCTCTTTTCAACGGTTTGCAATTACATCGGTGCCGAAAAGCAGGATGCCACGCATACCACCCCTGATGCCCTGCAACTGCAGGAGACCATGGCAGAGATGGTACAAGCCGGCTGTACGCATTGTTTCATGGAGGTCAGTTCGCATGCCGTCGATCAACAGCGCATAGCAGGAATCTCTTTCGATGGCGCCATATTCAGTAACCTGACCCACGACCACCTGGATTACCACAAGACATTCATCGGCTACCGTGATGCGAAAAAGAAATTCTTTGACCAGTTGCCTGCCGAGGCTTTTGCCCTGACCAATGTGGACGATAAAAACGGAGCGGTGATGCTTCAGAATTGCAAGGCACGAAAATATACCTATTCAGCCCGGACGATGGCAGATTTCAAAGTCAAGGTGATTGAAAGCCACTTTGACGGGATGCTGTTGAATGTAAACGGGAAGGAGTTCTGGAATCATTTTGCAGGCAATTTCAATGCCTACAACCTGCTGGCAGTCTATGCAGCAGCCGTTTTGCTGGGCGCGGATCCCGACGAAGTGCTCAGGGTGATGAGCCTGCTGAAACCTGTTGACGGTCGGTTTGAAATATTCCGTTCGCCTGTCGGTTATTTCGCAGTGGTAGACTATGCCCACACGCCGGACGCATTAAAAAATGTGCTCTCCACGATCAATGAAACACGCACCGGCGATCAGAAGGTGATCTGTGTTGTCGGAGCAGGCGGTGACAGGGACAAGACTAAACGTCCAGAAATGGCGGCTGAAGCCGTCCAGGCAAGCGACCGCGTCATCCTGACCTCGGACAATCCCCGGTCGGAGGAGCCGGAGCAGATCATTGCAGACATGATGGCCGGGGTTTCGGTAGCATCACGAAACAAGGTACTGGCCATCACCAACAGGAAAGAGGCTATCCGTACCGCCTGCATGCTGGCGCACCAGGGAGACATCATCCTGATTGCCGGCAAGGGCCACGAAGATTACCAGGAGATCAAGGGGGTGAAACACCACTTCGACGACCGCGAAATAGTTCAGGAAATATTCAACACATCCACGCTAAACTAAAGTACCATGTTATACTACCTCTTCAAATACTTAGACCAATTTGATATCCCGGGCGCGAGGATGTTTGAATACATCTCTTTCCGTTCTACGCTGGCCGTGATTGCTGCGCTTTTTATCTCGACCATCTGGGGTAAAAAAGTAATCAAAATATTACAGCGTCAGCAGATTGGGGAAGAGATACGTGACCTTGGCCTGGAAGGACAGATGCAAAAGAAGGGAACGCCTACCATGGGCGGAATTATCATTCTGGCATCTATCCTGATCCCCGTACTCCTGTTTGCACAACTCGAAAATGTTTATATCATCCTGATGATTATTGCCACCATCTGGTTGGGTGTAATCGGGTTTATCGACGACTACATTAAGGTATTTTTGAAGGATAAACAAGGATTGGCGGGTAAATTCAAAGTCATGGGACAGGTCATGCTGGGGCTGATCGTCGTAGGCACCCTCTATTTCAGCAATGATGTCATTGTTCGCGACCAGGTCTATCTTCCGAACGGAAGGGTGAAAACAGAAAATGTACTGAATCCCCAGACGGGGAAAAAGGAGGCCCATCAGGTTACCGTCGACCGCAAATCGACAGAAACTACCATTCCTTTTATCAAGAGTCACCAGTTCGACTACAAATGGTTTGTTGGTTTTACAGGTAAGTATGCTGACAAACTCGTTTGGTTTCTCTATGCGCTGATCATCATTTTCATCATCACGGCTGTCTCCAACGGAGCCAATCTCACGGATGGGCTCGACGGGCTGGCGACCGGGGTCTCGGCTATCAGCGGGACTACACTTGGAGTCTTTGCCTATCTGAGTGGTAACTTCATCTATGCCGGATACCTGAACATCATGTACATTCCTTTTGTGGGAGAGCTCACGGTGTTTATCTCGGCATTCATTGGGGCATGCATCGGTTTCTTATGGTACAATTCCTACCCGGCCCAGGTATTTATGGGAGATACCGGAAGTCTTTCGCTTGGCGGTATTTTGGCGGTCTTCGCCATTATCATCCGGAAAGAGTTCCTGATTCCCTTGCTTTGCGGCATCTTCCTGGTTGAAAATTTGTCTGTGATGATCCAGGTCGTTTGGTTCAAATACACCAAAAAGAAATATGGGGAGGGCAGGAGGATTTTCCTGATGGCTCCTCTTCACCATCATTTCCAGAAAAAGGGATTTCCCGAGGCAAAAATTGTGACCCGTTTCTGGATTGTCGGGATTATTCTTTCCGTATTAACGATTGCAACCCTTAAAATACGGTAGTCATGCAAAAAAAGCGACTGGTCGTACTGGGGGCAGGTGAAAGTGGGGTAGGAGCTGCTATTCTCGGGATCGCCCGGGGATATGAGACTTTTGTCTCTGACTTTGGTGCCATTCAGCCACAGTACAAAACCGAGCTGACTGTCCGTGGCATTCCTTTCGAAGAGAACAGGCATACCGAAGCATTGATAATCAATGCGGATCTGGTGGTAAAAAGCCCGGGTATTCCGGAAAAGTCTCCTGTCGTTAAGTTACTGATGAATGCAAGCATCCCTGTGATTTCGGAAATTGAGTTTGCCGGCTATTATACCCATGCCAAAACGATTTGCATCACCGGCAGCAACGGAAAGACTACCACCACCCTGCTGACTTACGATCTGCTGAAACGTGCCGGATTAAAAGTGGGTCTTGCCGGCAATGTTGGCAAAAGTTTCGCCTGGCAGGTGGCAGAGGAGGATTTCGATTATTACGTGCTCGAAATCTCCAGTTTCCAGCTCGACGGGATGTTTGATTTTCGGGCCAACGTGGCCATCCTCACCAACATCACGCCTGATCATCTCGACAGGTACAACTACCAGATGCAGAACTATACGGATTCCAAGTTCAGGATCGTCCGGAACCAGACAGAAAGTGATTTTTTCATCTACAATGACGACGATCCCGTGATTGCAGAAGAATTGGCCAAGAGGAGCCTACCGGCTAAAAAACTGGCTTTTTCTACGGAACATACCCTCCCGGAAGGCGGATGGGTGGAAGATAAAACAATGAAATTAAACGTATTCAATACTATATTCGACATGACAATACATGAACTGGCACTACAGGGGAGACATAACTTAAACAATTCGATGGCCGCCGGAATCTCCGGGATGGTTCTCAAACTTCGCAAGGATGATATCCGCGAGTGTCTGAGCGATTTCCAGGGCGTGGAGCACAGGCTCGAAAGATTCATGCGTGTACATGAAATTGAGTTCATCAACGATTCGAAAGCGACGAATATCAACTCGGTATGGTATGCACTCGAAAGCATGTCAACTAAAGTGGTCTGGCTCGTTGGTGGAACGGACAAAGGCAACGATTACTCACAGCTCTACGATCTCGTGAAGGAAAAGGTAAAAGCCATTGTCTGCATCGGAGTCGACAACAGCAAGATCATCGCGGCTTTTAAGAACATGGGGATTGAAATAGTGGAATCAGAAAGCATGGAAGAAGCAGTCAGAAGCTCCTACTTTCTTGCTTCCAAGGGTGATTCAGTACTGCTTTCACCGGCTTGTGCAAGTTTTGACCGATTCAAAAATTACGAGGACCGTGGACGTCAGTTCAAAGAAGCCGTCAGGAATCTTTAATGTGGAAAATCAATTTAGAAATTGACAATTGACAATGGACAGTTGACAATGAATTAAGAATCAGAAATTGAATGTATTACAAATTATAAAAGACAAGTTTAATACTCATGAAATTTAGCGACTATTTCAGCAGACTGAAAGGAGACCGAACACTTTGGATGGTGGTCATCGTCTTGTCGCTATTTTCGATTCTAATCGTTTACAGTTCAACCGGTGCATTGGCCTTCCGAAAACTTCATGGTAATACTTCCTATTATATACTCAGGCAGATTGCTGTCCAGGCCTTTGGTTTCCTGATTATCATGATGATGGTAAAGTTCCAATCCGTCAAATTCTACAACAAAATCGCCAATCCGGTATTTATTGTGGCTCTTTTTCTGGTTGTTCTTGGGATTTTGTTTGGCAGGGCTGATGGTGGCAGCGGACGAACGATCCACATCGGGTTCATTAGTTTCCAGCCGGCGGAATTTGCCAAAATTGCGATTGTTTTGTGGGTGGCAAGGGTTTTATCTGTCAGCAAGGATGATCCGGATAATCAGAAGATCACTTTCCTTACCGTCCTGGCAGGAGTGGGCGCATTGGGTTTATTGCTGGTCATGGTTAACTTCTCCTCCGCTTTTCTGGTTGTATCCACGGCGTTCATCATGATGTTCGTAGGCAGGGTTAAAATCACGTACATGGTTATTGTTATAGCTGTGGTTCTTGGCCTACTGGTTGTTCAGTATTCGCTGAAGGACAAACTGCCCGACGTCATGTACCGTGTTTCGAGGCTGGACACCGTGAACCACAGGATAGATGCTTTTTTGGGAAAAGCCGAAAAGGTTGAGGAAGAGGGTGTTACCCAGGCCGGATTTGCAAAGATTGTCATCTACAGTGGCGGTTTTTTCGGAGTGGGTGCCGGCAAAAGCGACATCAGCAACAGGATGAGCGCAGCCTACAACGATTTTGTCTACTCCATCATTGTTGAAGAATATGGTTTGGCCGGGGGAGCAGCGGTGATGCTGCTTTACCTGATCCTTTTGACGAGGGGATTGGTCATCATCAGAGGATGCAAAAGAACATTCCCCCTTTTCCTGGCAACTGGAGTCGTCACCCTGATTATGCTTCAGGCTATGATCAATATGGGCGTATCCTCCGGACTGATTCCGGTTACTGGTCAACCCTTGCCCTGGGTAAGTTGGGGGGGGACATCCCAGCTTTTTACCGCCATTGCATTCGGATTCCTGTTCAAGGTGAGCGCCGAAAATAAGGCTGAGTCGCTATCGGAAATTGCAGCGGACCATGAGCCTGAAGATGAAATGGATGATGAATATTCGAGAGAGGATTTATTGGCTTCTTTAAATAAAAAACTGAGTATATGAGCAACCATCGGTTCATCGTTAGCGGAGGCGGCACGGGAGGACATATCTTTCCTGCGCTTTCAATTGCCGAAGGCCTGAAGATGCGTTTCCCGGATGCGGAGATACTCTTCGTCGGCGCCATGGGCAAGATGGAGATGGAAAAAGTTCCGGCAGCGGGATTCCCAATTGTCGGTCTGCCGGTAGCCGGTTTTCACCGGGGTGAGTTCTGGCGCAACCTGTTGTTCCTGCCCAAACTGCTGGCATCGTTGTGGAAGGCGAGGTCGGTGGTCAGGAAGTTCAGACCCGACTGTGTGATTGGAGTTGGAGGCTATGCCAGTGGACCGATCCTGAAAGTGGCCACGCAAATGGGCATTCCGGCCCTTTTGCAGGAGCAGAATTCCTTTGCCGGTGTCACCAACAAAATCCTCGGAAAGAAGGCAGCCAAAATTTGTGTGGCCTACAGGAATATGGATCGATTTTTTCCGAAGGATAAAATTGTCTTCACCGGAAATCCAATCCGGAAGGGTCTCGAAGGCCTTTCAAACAAGTCGGAGGAGTCACTGAAGTTTTTCGGACTCGATCCTGCCCGGCCCGTTGTGCTGGTAGTAGGTGGAAGTCTTGGTGCCCGATCCCTGAACAATGGCATCAGGGCAAAACTGGATTTGATACGATCTTCCGAAGTACAGTTTCTCTGGCAGACAGGAAAAATATATTATTCTGAGTTAAAAAATGAACTGGATGCGAACCCTGCCGGGAATGTCCATTTATTGGAATTTATCCAGCGGATGGATCTGGCCTTCTCGGCAGCCGACCTGGTGATTTCCAGAGCCGGGGCCGGCACCATCAGCGAACTTTGCGTTGTGGGCAAACCATCCATTCTGGTTCCTTCGCCCAACGTGTCGGAAGACCACCAGACCTACAATGCACGGGAGCTGGCAGACCAGGACGCTGCCATTTTAATCCGGGATGCGGAGGTGAATGAGCGTTTGGTCGAAGAGGCTTTAATCCTGGTAAATGACAGAAAGCGTCTGGATATTTTGGCAGAAAACATTAAAAAAATGGCCACACCAAACGCAACAAAAGATATAGTAGACGTAATAGCCTCGCTAATTGACAATTGACAATTAACAGTTGACAATTGCTGAGAATACATCATTGATGAATTATTATAAGTGATATGAGGAAATTTTAAGTATCCTAAGATTATGGAAATTAGAAAACTATTTGAATTTAGAATCAAAAGAATGCCAGATCATAAAATTCTAAATTGTCAATTGTCAATTGTCAATTGTCAATTTTCCTCTGTCAATTTTCAATTATATGGCCATGGTTGAACTGGAAAACATCAAACAGGTGTACCTGCTGGGGATTGGAGGTATCGGCATGAGCGCCCTTGCCCGCTATTTCAGCTTTGCAGGAATGCAGGTTTCAGGGTACGACAAGACTCCCTCACCCTTGACGGATGAGTTGATCACGGAGGGAATTCCTGTTCATTTTAGTGCGGATACAGATCTAATGCCGAAGGTTTCTGAACGGGAAAGCACATTGGTCATATTCACTCCTGCCGTACCTGAGAGTTTCGGCGAGATGAAGATGCTGCGTGAAAACCAGTTTAACCTGGTCAAAAGATCCGAAGTGCTTGGTGCCCTGAGCCGTGGGAAAAAATGCCTCGCCGTGGCAGGCACGCATGGAAAGACCTCCGTTACCACGATGACTGCCTACCTGCTGAAGGAATCGCATGTCGATTGTTGTGCCTTTATGGGAGGCATATCAAGGAATTATGGCACCAATCTGTTGCTGCCAGATAACCACAGTGACCTGATGGTGGCCGAAGCCGATGAGTTCGACCGATCTTTCCTGCGGTTGTTCCCTGAGATGGCCGTAATTACCTGGATGGATCCGGATCACCTGGATATTTACGGAACCGCTGAAAATCTGGTCGACGCCTTTGCTACCTTCACGGGTCAGATCAACAAGGGAGGGGTTCTGCTTTACCGCAAAGGTGTGGCCGTTGATTTTTCATGGAACAAAGAAATCAGCTACTACTGTTATTCTGCAACGGGAGATGCTGATTTTAGGGCAGAAAATGTGGTGGTTGAGGAGGGAGCCTACCATTTTGATGTCATTTCTCCTTTCGGGACAGTCAAAGGTATCAGGCTTCATTATCCCGGACTGATGAATGTCGAAAACATGACAGCAGCCATTGCACTTGCATTGATGAACGGCGTCACGCCAATCGAAATACTTGCCTCAATACCAGGATACAGGGGCGTGGAGCGCAGGTTCGACATCCGCTACAAGGGCAGGCAAGTCGTTTACATTGATGATTATGGTCATCATCCCCGCGAACTGGAGGCAACGATCAGATCCGTAAGGCACCTCTATCCCGGCAGGAAAATCACCGGAATATTCCAGCCTCACCTCTTTACCCGTACCCGGGATTTTGCCGATGGATTTGCCGAAAGCCTCGATTTGCTTGATGAGGCGCTCGTGATGGAAATCTATCCTGCCAGGGAGGAACCGATTGAAGGCGTGGATGCCGGATTGATTCTTGGCAAGATGAAACTGAAATCAAAAAGGAGATGCTCGGCGGCTGATTTTCCGGCGATCCTTGACGATTATAAGATTGATATATTACTGACTCTGGGAGCGGGCGACATAGACCGCCTCGTCAATCCCATCGTTGATTATTTAAAAGAGAAGGAAGATGCTTAAAAAAATCGGAACTCTTGTCATTTGGTGCCTTGTGTTCGCAATGGTCTCCCTATCTTTGGGGTTTACCATATACGAGCGCAAGAAGATCGTTTGCACCGATGTGAGGGTCGAGATTACGGATTCCCTGGACAACCAGTTCATCCGGGGAAGGGATATCAGGGATTGGGTGCTCAGCCATAACCCGCATGTGTTGCGCCAGAACCTTGACAATATTGATTTAAGAACCATTGAGGATGGCTTGCAGAAAATAAAGGCAGTCGAAGAGGTAAATGTTTTCACCTCCATCGTAGGCAGGGGCAAACCCGGCGAGGGATCGCTGGTGGTCAGGATCAGGCAGCGAAAGCCTGAATTCAGGGTGGATCAGCCGGGCCGGGACTATTACATGGACCGTTTTGGCAAAAGCATCGACTGGACACCCAACTATACGCCCCGCGTGCTGATGGTTTCGGGTGTCATCGCTTATGAATATGCACGAAAGCGCCTTCTACCGCTTATCACCTATATTGAGAATGATCCGTTTCTGAATGCACAGATTGATCAGATTCATGTGGGTGGGAACGGAAACCTTACGATGGTGCCGCGTGTCGGAGACCAACTGATATACTTCGGATCACCTGATGATTATCAGATAAAATTCCGAAATTTGAAAGCGCTCTACAAGGAAGGATTTAAATACGGGGGATGGACCATTTACAAATCCATCAACCTCACATACAGAAATCAGGTAATCTGTTTAAAAAAACAATAGAGATGAGCCAAACAAGAGAATTAGCAGTCGCCGTTGATATCGGCACTTCCCGTACCAGGGCAATCCTGGGAAGATTTACATCAGACAACAAGCTCGATGTATTGGCCTTTGGGGAGGTAACTACCATGGGAGTTCGAAACGGCGTTGTGGTCAATATTGACGAAGCAGCCGAGTCTATCCGCAAGGCAGTGTCGGTTCTCGAAAATTCGACCAACCTTAAAGTAAAGAAACTGTATGCGGGTATCTCCGGACCAAAAATCGGTAACAGGCCCTATTCCTGTTACCGGATGACAGAAGGGAATGAAGTAACGCAAGCGATTGTGAAGGGATTGGCCGATGAGGCCAAAAGACATTCCGTGGTAGCAGGGGAAAAGATCTACCATTTGGTGCCCACAGAGTACATCGTCGATGGAGAGCGGGGGATCAACAAGCCGGCCGGTATCGCCGGACGCCGTATTGATGCCACCTACACCATCATTCTTGCCTCTGAAAATTACGAAAAGAACCTGGCAAGGGCCATCGAGAAGGCTGGATTTGAACTCGCTGTTCCCTATATCAATCCTTACGTGCAGGGAGCTGCCTGTCTTTCTCCGGATGAGAAGGAGGCGGGAGTCGTTTTGCTTGACCTTGGAGCAGGTACAACAGGTATTTCGCTCTATTATGAAAATAAGCTCAGACTGGCCCTCGAACTTCCGTTCGGAGGTAATGTGATTTCAAATGATATCAAGGAGGGATGCAACATTATTCCAAGGCACGCAGAAATGGTGAAGGTCAATTGTGGCTTTGCTATGGCCGACCTCGCACCTGATAACAAAGTGGCACAGATTCCGGAAGTGGAAGGCTGGCCCGGGAAGGAGATCTCTTTCAAGAGTCTTGCAGGGATCATCCAGGCGCGGCTGGAGGAGATCATGGAATGGGTGAATTTCCAGTTGGAATCGACCGGTTATCTGGATAAACTGGGTGCCGGCATTGTGATAACCGGCAATGGGGCAAACCTGAATGGGATCGACAAACTGGTAAGTTTTACAACAGGACTGGATGTGCGATTTGGAAGGCCAATCATTCCGATGAAGGAGCAACTTTTCAACAATCAACTGGTTACTCCGGGGTCTGCCAATCTCTTGGGCATACTGGTACATGGATTGATCAATTCAAGAACTTTGAAATATCCTGCAGGGATGGTGGAACCTGTCGTGCAGGAAAAGGCTCCAAGGGCAGCCCCAGTCAGGAAAAAATCGCGCGGATTGCTGGATTTGGTCGACCGGGTAAAAGATGGCCTCGAAGGCCTTTTTGAGGATTCAGAGGGTAAATAGGCAATTGACAATTGACAATTGACAATGATGTATACTGCTGAGGGTGTGAATAATTCAAGAAATTGAAATAATTTATGCGCTCAACTTAAATTGCAAAAGTTGAAGTTATGGAAAATATAGTGGATGATCTGTTGCCATTTGGTTTTCAACAGCCATTTCACTCCATCATCAAAGTGATCGGAGTCGGAGGCGGAGGAAGTAATGCCGTCAATCACATGCATCGGAACGGGATTGCCGGAGTCGATTTTGTGATATGCAACACAGATGCCCAGGCATTGGCCAGCAGTCAGGTACCCATCAAGATTCAGTTGGGCGTGACCCTTACAGAAGGAAGGGGAGCCGGAAACGCTCCCAGGAAAGGGGAACAGGCGGCCATCGAAAATCTGGGAGAGGTGAGGCAGGTGCTCGAGTCGGGCACCAAAATGGTCTTCATCACTGCCGGCATGGGCGGAGGTACAGGAACCGGAGCCGCTCCCATTATCGCCCAGTTGGCCAGGGATATGGATATCCTGACCATTGCAGTGGTAACCATGCCCTCCAAGAAAGAGGGGAAACTGCGTTACGACCAGGCAACTGAGGGAATTCTGAAACTGGACAGGTATGTGGATTGCATGCTTGTAATCAGCAACGAAAACCTGCACAAGGTGTATGGGGAACTGCCTGCCAGGGAGGCATTCGCCAAAGCAGATGACATCGTTTGCACGGCAGTGAAAGGATGTGCGGAGATAATTACCCTTCACGGGAATATCAACATCGACTTTGCGGACGTCAACACGGTGATGCGCGACAGCGGAGTCTTTATCATGGGTACAGGCTTTGCCGAAGGTCCGGACAGGGCTTATGATGCCGTGGAAGATGCCTTGCAATCGCCTTTGCTCGACAGCAACAATATTTTTGGCACCAGCAACATCCTGCTGAACATCATCTCCGGAGAAGAGGAGGTAAGAATGGGTGAGATCGGTCAGATCATCGATTACCTGCAGCAGGCTGCCGGCGACAACGCCAATATTATCTGGGGAAATGGTTATGATCCTTCGCTCGGGAATAAGATCAGCGTGACCATTATTGCCACAGGATTTGATCAGGATCCAAGCCCAGTCAGATCGGCAGTTACAGCATCTGTAAAGGTCCAGGAAGAAAAGGATATTCTTCTGATCAGTGATGATGTTCCGGAGGTGAGGGAGGATGTGCCGGTAGAAGAGGAAGATGATTTCATGGGAATTTCAGCAGGGGAAGATGTATCTTTTCCATTGGAAACACCAGGGGAAGTACCTGAAATAAAGGAAAAACCAATTCTTGAAACGGAAGAGAAACCTTCCAAGAAGGAAAGGGAATCCATCTCGAAATGGTTTAACAGGGAGTTTGGAGGACTCTTCTCGGATGAGGATACGGAAGTAAAATAAGTGCCTAAAGTGCGCTAAAGTGACTAGAGTGCCTAAAGTTAGGGACTTTCAGCATTTTAAGATGTTAGCGCAAGTACTCTAGGCATTTTAGGCTCA
>Ga0118677_10013970_pt1 | contig 11444 bp, 9 predicted proteins | sample AliMusrvi5mmetaG_FD_86154 | JGI IMG/M metagenome (GOLD analysis project Ga0118677, IMG submission 86154) | reverse complement strand
GAATAAAGGATGTCGTTCTTGTCGATGACGATGCCGCTGGGCCGCCCGAACTGGGTGAAGATCGCCAGCACCTTGCCGTCCGGCGAGAATTTCTGGATGCGGTTGTTCCAGCGGTCACCGACATAAAGATTGCCCCGGCTGTCCATCGCCAGGCAGTGCGGCACATCCAGCTGGCCGGGACCAATGCCATGCGTGCCCCATTGGCGCAGGAAGCGTCCTTCCGAATCGAACACCACCACGCGGGCATTGTGGCCGGGTCCCGCGTCATGGCCGTCGCTGACGAAAATATTGCCGTCCGGCGCCACCAGCACGGCATTGGGTTCGCTGAAGGTCTTGGCGTCGCTGCCGCCGACACCGGGCGTTCCCAACGTCATCAGCAATTTGCCGCTGGTATCGAACTCCAGCACGTCATTGCCGATGCCGCCGCCGACATGGCCGTCGGTGATCCAGATGTGATCCTTGGCATCGATGAAGAAGCCGTGGGGGAAAAGCAGCCTTCCCGCGCCGAACGCCTTGATGAAATTGCCGCGGGGGTCGAACTCCATAATGGGATCGAGCTTGCTGCCGGCGCAGTCATTGGCGCCGCAGCGTTCGGCGATCCAGACATGGCCCTTGCTGTCCACCACCACTGAACTGCTGGAGCCCATGCTGCGGCCGGCGGGAAATTTCAGGAAGCCGGGATCGGCGGCATAGGGATTGGGTTGGCTGTTCGCGGCATTGCGCGGATCGTTCGCCGCCGGCGACAACAGGCCCGATGCCTTGTTGGCCGCATCCAGCGCCGCCAGGTCGGCGGGTAGGGCGCGTACCGGCGCAGGCGCGGGGCGCGCCGCGCCCGCCGGAGCGGTGGCTTCGAAGTGGATGGCTTTCAGATATTCGCTGCGGCGATCCAATTCCTTTGCGCCGGCAGGAAAGCTGTTGGCCTTGAGCAGGAAGGCCAGGATGTCGGCATACTGGTCGCGCGTCAGGCTGGCAGGATTGTCCTGCGGCATGGTGGTGCGGATGCGGTCGAACACATCGCCCACCGTCTCGCCATTAAAGTCGGAGATGAACTGCGCGCCTTGCAGCGCCGGCGCCTCGCCGGTGCCGGTGAGCGACGCGCCATGGCAGGCGGCGCAATATTTCCCATATCCGTCGCTGCCGCGTGCCGCCTGGGCTTCGGTATAGATGCCGTCCCACACCGATTGGGTGGGTTGGGCTGCTGCGCCGATAACGGCAGCGCCAACGATCGCTACGGCCAGGGCCAAAGTCCGCTGCATGCGCGCCTCGCTAGTTGTTGGGCAAGGTGTAGCAGATGTATTCGCCCGAATGGTCGCCGCCCGACACCGCCACGATGATGTACTGCTTGCCGTTCAGCATATAGGTCATGGGCGAGCCGGACTGGCCGGCGGGCATCAGCACATTGCCGACTTCCTTGCCGGTCTTCTGGTCATAGGCGCGCAGCATGGCGCCGCGGGGATGATCCGGCGTGGTGGTGGCCGTGGCGTCGCCCGCGATCACCAGGTCCTTGGTCAGCAATGTGCCGATGTTGAATCCGGTCTGGCCGGTGCGCGGCACGCTGATGCCCTTCAGCGCCGGGCTGTTGCGGATGTAATCGGGCGTCTCGCCATGCGCGACCTGCCAGACGATCTGGCCGCTGTCCAGATTGATGGCGCTGATGGTGGAGTAGGGCGGCTTGAGCAACGGCAACCCGTTCACCGTCAGCGCGCGGCCACCGCCTCCGCCGCCGGCAGCGGGCGGCGGCGCCTTGGTCAGCGGCGCATCGGCGCCTTGGTTGGCGCCTGCGGCATTGACCATCACGATACGCTGGCCCACCCGGCCTTCGACATAGTCCAGGTCGGTCATGCCCGGCGGGGGCGGCACCAATGCGGTCGCCGACAGGCAGGAATTGCAGGCATAAACATAGACGGTGTGATTTTCCGGATTGAACGAGCCGCCCGGCCAGTTGGTGCCGCCATTGGCGGCGCCCGCCATCAGCACGGCGATGGGCCCGGCCGGCGGCTGTTTGGACACAACCGGCGGCGTGTAGATCGGCCCCAGCTTGTAATCCTTCACCAGGTCCAGCGCCTGCTTGCGCATCTCCGGCGTGAAGTCGATCAAATCGTCGACGCCGACGCCGGTGCGCGAATAGGCGGCGGGCTTGGAGGGGATCGGCTGGGTCGGCGCATACCATTCGCCCGGCACGTCACCCTTGGGCACGGCCTTTTCCGGGATCGGCCAGATCGGCTTGCCGGTCAGCCGATCGAAGACATAGAGCATGCCCATCTTGGTGGGCTCGGCCACCGCCTTGACGGTCTTGCCCTTGACGGTGATGTCCATCAAGAGCGGCGCCGAGGACATGTCATAGTCCCATACTTCGTGATGGATGAACTGGAAGTGCCATTTCACCTTGCCGGTCTTCAGGTCCACCGCGACCAGGCTGTTGGCATACAGGTTGTTGCCCGGATGCTTGCCGCCGTAAAAGTCCGAGGTCGGCGATTCCACCGGCAGATAGGCCAGCCCCGCTTCGGGATCGGCCGTCATCTCGGTCCACACGCCGGTGTTGCCGGTATAGTCGGCCGAACCGTTCAGCCAGGTTTCATAACCGGCTTCGCCTTTTTGCGGGATGGTGTGGAACTGCCACAGCTTCTTGCCGGTGCGCACGTCATAGGCACGCGCTGATCCCTTGTTGTTGCGATAGCTGGACGGCGTAAAGCCTTCGCGGAAGGCCGACCCGACCAGAACCTCATCATTCACCACGGTGGGCGCGGACTGCCAGCCGATTTCGCCGGTGACCAGGTCGGGCAGGATTTTCTGGTCGTCATCCGCCTTCAAATCCACCGCGCCATGATCGCCGAACGAGGCAATGCGCTGGCCAGTCTTGGCATCCAGGCAGATCAGCTGGTAGCCGGGCGTGACATACAGGATGCGCGCTTCCTTGCCGTCGGTCCAATAGGACGGGCCGCGTCCGGACAGTTGGCGCGGGGCGGCGGCGCCGCGCGCGCCTTCCTTCTCGCCATGCACCCAAAGCAGCTCGCCGGTCGCCGCATCCAGCGCGATGACGGCGCGGCGCGAACCGGCGGTGGCATAGACCACCCCGCCCACTTCCAGCGGCGTGCCTTCCAGCTTGAATTCGGGGCGGTTGCCGATGTTGTCGGTCTTGAAGCGCCAGGCCACTTCCAGTTTGGAGAAGTTGGCGGCGTTGATCTGGTCCAGCGGCTTGTACTTGCTGCCGGCGATGTCGCCGGTATAGGTCGGCCAGTCCACATTGGCGCCCGACTGCGCTTGCGCCACCCCGGCCGCGCCGAGCATCACCGTGCCCAGCATCAACAGCCTTGTTTTCGTGCCCATCATCCCCGCCCCCGGTTTTGTCTTTCGCGAATTCAGGCACATTCGCGGGACGGTATCAATTGCCGCAAATGCCTATAAAATGGGCGATTGAAGTGCGAAGCGGGAAGGCCCAGGATCGCACCGCAGTCGAAGGTGCATCGCATGTCCGTGGAGCCCAAGGGGTTTGGCAAAAGGCCGTCGCGCAACGTGTTCGGCGATCCGCTGCAGTCCTGTTCGACCGCGCCCATGACCGGCTTTTTCCGCAACGGCTGCTGCGACACCGCGCCGGAAGACATGGGCAGTCACACGGTGTGCGTGGTGCTGACTGACGACTTCCTGCAATTCTCAAAAATGCGCGGCAACGACCTGTCCACGCCCATGCCTGATTTCGGCTTTCCCGGCCTGAAGGCCGGCGAGCGCTGGTGTCTGTGCGCCCCGCGCTGGGCCGAGGCGTTCGAAGCCGGCATGGCGCCGCGCGTGGTGCTGCGCGCTACCCATGAAGGAGCGCTTGAGTACTGTACTCTGGCAGACCTCAAGCGCCACGCCATCGACCTGTCCTGAGCCGGGGTCTTTTGCGTCCATACGCTGCCGCTATGGACGGGTTCGTCGGCCGTACTCGCGTACCCCGGGTACGCTCCGTGCGACCTCCTGCCCACGCCAGAAAATCCCTCCGGCTCAGGCAGGTCGATCCAGCCTTTAAGCCTTCAGATATTTGCCGAACCAGTCCAGCGTGTGCTGCCAGGCTTCCGTGGCGGCGGCTTCGTCGTAGCGCGGCGTGGTGTCGTTGTGGAAGCCGTGATTGGCGTTCTTGTAGATATGGCCCTCATGCGGCACGCCGGCCTGGGTGAGTGACGCATTGAAGGCCGGCCAGCCGCCGGTGATGCGCGCATCCAGCTCGCCATACTGGGCGTTGATCGGCGCCTTGATCTTGGCGACGTCCTCCGCCTTGGGTTGGGCGCCGTAGAAAGGCACGCCCGCCGACAGGTCCGATCCCATCCGCACCGCCAGGTTGTTGACCACCCCGCCGCCGAAGCAGAAACCGATGGCGCCCAGCTTGCCGGTGCAGTCGGAGCGACCCTTCAGATAGACAGCGGCGGCATACAGATCTTCGGCCATCTTCACGCGATCGACCTGCCCAAACAGCTTGGCGCCATTCTCGTCATCGCCGGAATAGCCGCCGACCGAGGTCAGGCCATCGGGCGCCATTGCCATATAGCCGGCCTTGGCCAGGCGCCGCGCCACGTCCTTGATATAGGGATTGAGGCCGCGATTTTCGTGGATCACCAGCACGGCCGGCAGCTTGCCGCGCGCCGCGGCAGGTCGCACCAGATAGCAATTAATCTTGCCGGTGCCGTTTGGTGACGGCACGGTGACTTGTTCGGTCTTGATGCCCTTGTCGTCCTCGGGCACCTGGATCGCCCAGGCATAGTTGGGACGAAGCATCTCAACCAGTGCCGCCGCTGACACCGCTACGGTGGCGAATTTCTGAGCGCCCGCCAGGAATTCGCGGCGGCCGATGCCGCCATGCACATACAGGTCCAGCAGGTCCAGCAGCTCCTGCGGGAAATCGGTGGCTTTCTTGCGTTCAGAATTTTCCATCATGTCCTCCTGTTCAAACCACGTGTTGTTCGGCCTGGATCAGGCCACGAATATAACCGAACTCGAAAGCGAAGTTCTCGCGCTGGCCGCTTTCCGCACCCGCGCCCAGAACCTTGGGCGCATGGTCGGGCATCAGCAGGTCTTCATAACCGACTTCGCGATAGACCTTCAGTGCCTTGACGAAATCCACATCGCCTTCGTCGGGAAACATCTCGGCGACGAAATCATCGCGGTGGCCGCGGATGTTGCGGAAATGGACGTTGAAGATCTTCTTGCGGCTGCCGAAGTAGCGGATCACGTCGCCGATCTCGTTATTGGGATGGTTCAAATTTTCCGACATGGTGCCCTGGCAGAAGTTCAAGCCGTGATACGGGTTCTCGTGCAGGGCGATGAATTTCTTCATGCCTTCGAACGTGCCCAGCGGGGTTGAGATGCCGCGATAGCCTTGCGGCGGCATGCCGGGATCTTCGGGATGACAGGCGATGCGCACCTTGGTCTCCGCCGCCATCGGCGCGATGCGTTCCAGGAAATAATTGGTGCGCTCCCAGAAGGCTTCGTCATTGACGACGCCGGCGCGGGTCAGCGGCAAGTTCCTGGCCACGGCTTCCTTGTAGTTCCAGCGATTGTAGACCGTGTCTCCGCGGCCCGGTACTTCTTCCAGTCGCGGCACGCCGGTCAGGCTCACCATATTGTACTTGATGCAGCGGATGCCGGTGGCGGCGCAGTTGCGCAGGTGGTTCTGGAACGCCTCGATCTCGCGGTCGCGCTCGGGGCTTTGGCCCAGCACGATGCCGGCATGCCTTTCCTTGTCGATATCGGAGGATTGCAGCAGCACGCTGTCCACGATCTCGACCTTGACCTTGTGGCGGTCGGCGATGTCCAGCATCACCTTCAGCTCGTCCACCGTGGGATAAAGGCGCTGCGGATCGGCAACCACGGGCCGCGTGCAGATGGCGTCCAGGCCAAAGCGCGCCACCCATGCAGCGGTCTGATCGGTGAGGGCGCCGAACTGATGACCCAGCCGCGCCTTCAGCGGCGGCAGCGTGCCGTGCGCTTTCTTTGGTGCGGCTTCGGCGACGGGCAGGGCGCCTGTCGCGGCGGCGGCGCCGGTGACGGAGAAGAATTGGCGGCGGTCCATGTTCTTCTCCTGTCTTTACTGGGCGTAAGCGTGGGTGACGCCCAGCTGGAGGCGGTTCAGTGACCCCCAATCGGGATATTTGGCCTGCATTTCCACCGTCACGATCTTGCCGGCTTCCTCGGCGGACTTGCCTTCGGCTTTCAGTGCCGCGATCCGCGCGGTCAGTGTCGCCATGAAAGCACGGGTTTCGGTGATCAGCGAGGCATCACCGACCGGGCTGTGATCGGGCACGATGATTTTGGGGTGGAACTGTGCGGCGATCTTGTCCACCACCGCCAGCCAGCTCGCCGGCGTGCACTCCGCGCAATAGAAGTAGGGCGCCGCCTTGTTCTGCACCACGTCGCCGGAGATCAGCACGCTGTCGGGCTCGACCATCACCACTTCATCGCCACGCGTATGCGCCGGGCCGAACCGGGCAATGCGCACCTTCACATCACCCAGGTCCAGCCGGTAGTTGGAATCGAACAGGATGCCGGGCTTGAGATATCGCATGTCCTGCAGCAACGCTTTGTCGTCGGGCGAGCGGCCGGCGAAGATGTCGATCAGCTTCTGGCCTTCGGACTCCAGCTCCGCCTGTTGCACGCGCGGACGTATCAACACCGTGTCAGAAGGGAAGGCGCCATCACCGGTGGCGTGCTCGGCGTGATAATGCGTCGTGGTCAGGTAAAGCTTCTGCCCGTTGGTCGAAAGCTTGCGCACTGCATCCAGTACGATCTTGCCGCTGGGCGTGCCCAATCCGTCGTCGACGACCAGGACCGCCTTTTTTCCCACCACGATGGCGATGGTGGGCGAGCCACCTTCGATGGCCCAGACATGAGCGGAGACCTGGGTGAGATTGTCCGTCGGCAGTTGGTGACCGCGCGGCTGCGCCTGGGCTGGCGCGCAAACAGCTGCGCCCAGCAGACCGACGATCAGGGCATATCTGTTCACGACGGCCTCCCACCAACGCCGGATCGTAGCATCGGGGCGAAGCGCAATGCGAGCATCGGCTGGTGATGTTGCACCAGCGAACGACACCGCTTCTGTAAGAAATGCGTAAAATACGGGCGCTTCTGCAGGATCCGGCCACAGAGAAATTGCATCTTCGCGGTTCGCTGCGCAGTCTTTTCGCCAGAAAATGCCGTCACACAACAGGTGGGAAAATCATGCGCACACGCACCATCGCGTCTTTGGCTTGCTGCAGCATATTCGCGTTGACGCCGTCGCTCGCCCAGCCTGCGGGTGGTAGCCGTGGCCCCGCCGAAAACTGGTGGGTCAACAAGACCGAGGGTGGCGTGTACAAGGCGCCGATGCGCCCGCTGTGGCGTCTGGCCGATCTCAAGAAGATGCATGCGGGCACGGACAACTGGTCCCAGCAGATCATCCTCGATCCCGAACAGGACGCGACCTACAACTCCGCCGCGCCCGGCCAGAAGATTTCGCCGCGCATGCATCCCGACACGCCCACCGTGTTCGTGGTGGTCGCCGGCGAAGTCCATTTCAATGTCGAAGGCCAGCAGCCCGTCACCGCCACCCGCGGCTCGATCATCAACATCATGAAGACCACAGTCTATTCGGCGGACGTCGCCGGCACGACGCCGGCGCTGTGGGTGGAGGTCAATCCCACCAATTACAAGACGGTCTATCCCGCCGACGGGCCGCAGCCAGAACCGAGCAAGGGCGGCAAGATCGTGAAGATCGCCTTTCCGCACAAGGCCGAGCCGTACAGCGGCATCAACAAGGTGCACTGGAACACGTTCGATGACGGCATCGCCAAGTGTGCGCCGCGCGGGCCGCAGGTGCTGGACGATCATCTGTTCGTCAATCCGCTGCTGGGCTTCGTCAATCCGGCCGACAACAAGTGCGGCACCGGTTCGTTGAACATCGGGCAGGGGCCCACCACCGACACGTTCAATCCCAAGTCCGTGTTCGGACACATGCATCCAGGTCCCGCCGAATGGTGGATCGTGCAAGTGGGCCAGATTCGCGGCCGCTTCGAGAATGCCGGTGAATTCACGGGCGTGGAAGGCGATGTGCTCTACGCCGCGCCCATGAGCTGGCACGAAATGTCGGCGATGGCGCCGTCGGGTCCCTCCGTGCGCCTGGCGCTGGGCGGCTACAATCTGATCAACATGCAGAACACCGAGAATGTGCGCGCCCCGCGCGCACCGGCACCGTAAGAGGTTCCCGATGAAGATCCGTTTCGCGACGCGCACACTGGCGCTTGTCTCCGTCTTTGGCCTCCTCGCGCAAAGCAGCTTCGGTCAGGCCACGCCAGAAACAGCCAGCATTCCCCAGCCGCACCTGGCCAAGGCGCGGGCGGATGCCTTTCAGGACAACAACTGGAAATTCCCCGCGCTCATCACCTGCTATCCCAATGAAGGCCAGCCGGCCGAGAAGGTCATCAAGGATCCCGGCCCCGCGAAAGTCGCGGACAATTTCTATTTCCTGGGTGACGGCATCGTTGCGGCCTGGGCGGTGGATACGTCCGACGGCATCATCCTGATCGATACGCTGAACAACAGGGAAGAGGCTGACAAGTTCATCATCGGCGGCATGCAGAAGCTGGGCCTGGACCCGGCGCGCATCAAGACCATCATCGTCAGCCATGGGCATGGCGATCATTATGGCGGCGCCACATACCTGAAGGAAAAATACGGCGCCAAGATTTATATGACCGCGCTGGATTATGATTTTGCGGAAAAGAATGCCGGACGGTCCACGGTCTGGGGCCCGCCGCCGCACCGCGACCAGGTGGCAACCGACGGCCAGACCGTCACCCTGGGCGATACCGGCATCAAGCTGTTCATCACCGCCGGTCACACGCCGGCCTCGCTGTCGATGCTGATCCCGGTGAAGGACAAGGGCCAAGTGCGGACCTTGCTGTACCTGGGCGGCATCACCAACAAGGGCCTGACGCCGGACATGCACAAGGCCTATGACGCGTGGACCACGCGGCTGCTGAAGATCAGCGCCACGGAAAAGCCCGCGGGCGTGATCGGCAACCATTCCTCCTATGATGAGGCGGCGACCAAGATCGAAAAGATCCGCGCCAAGCCGAATGATGACAATCCCTTCTTCACCGGCACGGCCAGCGCCCTGCGCTATCTGCGGGTGCTGAAGGAGTGCAACCTCAACAATGCCGAGATCGAACGGGCGCAGCGCAAGTCCTGACGTCTTCGGTTGCAGTGCAGGATTTATCTGGGCGCGGCCCTGTGGCATATCCCCTGCGGCATTGCTGGGGAAAGCCATGAAGAAAATTGCGGCGCTGTTCGGTCTTTTCGCGTTGAGCTTTGTTGGGGCTGCATCGGCGGAAACCTATCCTAAGTTCAAGTTCGATCCCGCCTGGCCCAAGCAGATGCCGCACGGCTATTTCTTCGGCCAGATCGCCGGCATGACCACCGACACGCACGGCAATATCTGGGTGATCTCGCGCCCCCGCTCCATCGTGCCGCAGCTGGATGAGCCGCCGCAGGAACCCTCCGGCGTGCCGGCGCCCGCGGTGGTGGAGTTCGATCCCAAAGGCAATTTCATCCGCGGCTGGGGCGGCACGTACCAGATGAGCGAGGAAGAACGCTCGCACTTCGACTGGCCGGTGCAGGAGCATGGCATCGCGGTCGACACACACGACAATGTCTGGATTTGCGGCAACGGCAAGGACCGCAAGACCGGCAAGGACGACAACCAGTGCCTGAAGTTCACCACCGACGGCAAATTCATCATGCAGATCGGCCATGCCAGTCAGAGCAAGGGCAGCTTGGACACCGAGAACCTCAACCATGCCGCCTGGCCGGTCTATTACGCGCCGGCCAATGAACTGTTCGTCGCCGATGGTTACGTCAACCGCCGCGTCATCGTGTTCGATGCCGACACCGGAAAGTTCAAGCGCATGTGGGGCGCGTACGGCAAGACGCCGGACGACAAGGCGACGCGCGACCGCACCTATGATCCGCCGCCCGCCCAGTTCAACCTGGTGCATGGGCTGACGATTTCCAAGGATGGCATCGTCTATGTCGCCGACCGCAACAACAACCGCGTGCAGTCCTTCACCCTGGACGGAAAATTCCTCAATGAGGGTTTTGTGGCGCGCGAAATTCCGATGGTCGGCTTCGGCACCGTCAACAGCGTGGCGCTGTCGGGCGACAAGGATCAGCGCTTCATCTACATCAGCGAAGGCCACCGCCAGCAGATCCGGGTGCTGGACCGCAAGACCTTGAAGGAAATTCCGCAAGGCACTTTCGGTCACGTCGGCCAGTATCGCGACATGTTCCTGGGCCTGCATGTCATCATCACCGACGTGCACGGCAACATTTACACCGGCGATGGACGCGACGGCCGGGTGCTGCGGTTCAACTTCGTGGGCCTGGGTCGCTGACCGCTGGAATCATTGTGCAGCGCAACAAAAGGCACGAAGCCATGCCCGTCAGCGGGCAGGGGCTGACGAAAAGCCCGGAATAACCGGCTAAACCCCTGTGGCTGCGTAAGGAATATGTAAAAAGTCCCGCTTTTGCGGGCTTTCTGGGGTATTTTCCGCCTGCAAACCCACCTGCTGGCGGATTCTCGAAATGCGTAGTCTTTTTGCCCCGGTCCTTTCGGTGGTCCTGCTGGCTGGGCAAACGGGTCTCAGCGATTTTTCGCAGCGCCTGGTACAATTTCAGCGCCTGTCTGGGGATGTCGAGGCTGATTCCGCTGGCTTCCAGGCCGGCGAGGCGCTGGGCTTCTGCATGGGTACTGCCCGTGATGATTCGGCTCCTGGTGATAAAGTAATAAGCGCCCCCGAAGCCGTCCGGCCGCATTTTGGAGCAGGCAAAAGATACATCGCCGATGACGTATTTGATATCGGCCGGCAGGCGTCTCAGGGCGCGCTGGAGCACGAAGGCGATGACGGCGTCACCGCCGACATCATCCAAGTTGCTTTTGGGCGCCAGCGCCGCTTTTACTTCATCGGCCAAGGCTCGCAGATCTTCGGGATCATCCTCCTCGGCGTAAAATGACCAAAAACCGTCCTCCACATAGACAAAATACTTTCCGTGTTCGTCCGGGCCCTCGGCCTGGGCGCCGCAGCGGCGAATCAAGACCAACTCGGCCTGAGTCAAGGCGACCATGGGCTGGAACGTGGCTTGCGTGGTGTAATCGGCCATGAAATTGAATCCTCCTTTTCATGATTTTTTGGGTCTGATGGCATCTTTCCCGTTCATGTGCCAATGCCTTCGAGGAGTGAAATCGCGCCGCTCAGTTCCTCGCTGGCTTCAAAGGTTTTGCCTGCCTCGATGAACTCGAGCGCGAGAAGGCAGGCCTTAAATAATGCCGGCGCCGCCTGCATCAGGCGCGCGTTGTGGGATTCGTGAAGCGAGGCGATCTCCTGGCGCCGCGCCCCCTCTTCGTTATTGATCTCAAATCCCTCATCAACCCAGTCCTCCTG
>Ga0118677_10013969_pt1 | contig 11445 bp, 15 predicted proteins | sample AliMusrvi5mmetaG_FD_86154 | JGI IMG/M metagenome (GOLD analysis project Ga0118677, IMG submission 86154) | reverse complement strand
CCCATACATCGCTGATGCGTTTGAAAAATAATAACGGGAAAATGTATTGTTTAAAGTCGGCGGCGTCAATCATTCCGCGCAGAATATTGGCCGCGCCAAACGGATCGACGATGCCCGGTTCCGTTATGGCGAGCGTGTCAAAAGCTCGTTGCCTCGCGATATCCGTCTGGATGGGCTGAAAGTGGTGATCGATTGCGCCAATGGTGCCGCCCACAGGGCCGCACCGGAGATCCTGTGGGAGCTGGGGGCGGAGGTGATCCCGGTGGGGGTTTCGCCGGATGGCACCAATATCAACCGCGATTGTGGATCGAAACATCCGGGGACCGCGGCGGAAACTGTGGTGGCCCATGGTGCTCATGTCGGGATCTGTCTGGACGGTGATGCGGATCGGGTGATCATTATTGATGACACAGGCAAGGTGGCCGACGGCGATCAGTTGATGGCCCTGATCGGCGACCTGTGGCACCGCTCCGGCCAGCTCAAGGGCGGCGGCGTCGTCGCCACCGTCATCTCATTCCTGACCCCTCTTACGCCTCCGATATCGGCGGCATATTCTGCGGCCAAGCCCTTTTGGGTCGCACTCAACGCCTCGCCTGTCAGCGTCACGATGCCATCCTTCACCTTGATGAACGTAGCCGTGGCGTTGACAGTCCGATGGAATTGCAGCGCAAGCTTCACCTGGTTGGCAACCCACGCATCGGAGTTTTCGACGACCCCTCCGGCCGGCACCGTGAGTTGATTATCTACCCGGGTGACTCCGGGCAGTCTCAACGCCGTTTCCTGGGCCAAAGTCTTGTGCGATGCCTGGGCTACCGTGCCGGCCAGGGTGACGACACCATCTTTGGCCACGGCCGTTATGGCATCGTCATTCAGGTACGTCCGATAGACGTAAGTCTGCTTGAACGATGAAGCGATCTTGGCGTCGGTATCCGTCGCCTGCACGGGTGTGCTCGTGACGCACAAGGCGAGCGCAACCGCCGCAATCGCAAAGCCACAAATGGTTTGTTGTTTCATTTTACGCCTCTCTTCACTCTCATGAATTGGCGCCCGCCGCCCGATATCGGGCGCACGGGTCGCACCCTAGAAGAACAGGAAGTGGTCGCCACCCATGAGGAAGCATCCCGACAGCAACAGGCAGGCCGAGACCGCTGTCACAAGCATCACGGCGGTCAGCACATTTTTCATGGCAATCATAAATCCTCCTCGTTCCGATTCTATCGATCTTTGGCGTCAACAGGTCGTGCCCGATCATGTCTCAAATACGTCCCATCAGCAGCAATATGAGAAGGATCACGACCACTAGACCCAAGCCGCCGCTCGGGTAATAACCCCAGTTCTTGCTGTGGGGCCATGTGGGCAAGGCACCCACGAGAAAGAGAATCAACACGATCAACAGAACAGTTCCAATAGTCATGGCCTTACTCCTCGTTTGATGAGATCAGGATAGTTCATGGGTTGGGCCGCTGCTATGGGGTGTAACCCTACAATCCGGGAAAGAAAGATACCGCTGCCGAAGCGGCGGTTTCCCTTAGTCTTGGGGTCAGAAGTCCTTCAAATGGCTATCGATCCGCCGGCCTTGCTCCGTGACAAGGCGGGACTTCTCCGCTTCGGCGAAGGCGGCGTATTCGGTCAAAGCTACCGTCAACAAGGCGGGCTCCACGGTTGCAGTGGCGCCCGGCCGGGTGTAGTCCTGAGTCACCGGTCTGTTGTGTATCATCTCCCAGTGTTGGCCGTCGGAATTTGCTTCGAGCAATTGCAGAAGCACGACTTTCGCGACTTCGTTGCTCTGGGCCATCTGAAGTGGGAGGGAGTACTTGATCTCGCCAATGACGCTCTTTCCGGAAGCAGTCGTAAAGAACGTGGCCATCACGCGTATTCCGGCCATCTTGTATTCGCACACGATCGTATTGGAATAGGATCCGGCGTGCGTATCAAGGGCGGGTCCGTATCGCGTTACAGCCTGCTCTGATGTCTCGCCGACCCTCGCCGAAGCGTTGAAGGCGACTAGTGCGACAGAAAGCAGAATGACAAAGACTTTCATAGTGTGCTGCTCCTTTCCTGATCCGTTACCAATCCCATGACCAGACGTCGATGGCGACCACCAGGGCGTTGTCGTTGTCGAGCGTCAGCGTGAGAGGACCATCGCCCTTATCAACGCGTAGGACCCAAAGCATGCGTTGATCGGCGATGCTTGACATGGCTGCCAGGTAGTATCTGCCGGGGGCGACCTGGGTAAATACGAAATTGCCCAACGCATCCGTCCTGCTCGAAACACAATCGTTGTCGCGAAGGGCTTCTTTGCGGATCGCGATGTTGCAGTAGATGACCTGCTGCGCCGCGTGCTTCGATCGCAACTCGGCGGGCAGGAACGCCTGCACGTCGCCCGCGTCGCTGTCGGCCTGGGCGGCGGCATTGGCATTGTCGAAGTTACGAACCTGGGCCATCAGTGCCGCCATGATGGCGGCGGCAGAGGAATTGGCCTTAGCCAGGAAGATATCGGTGGGCGGGGAAACGTGGTCGCCATTGTCTCGTGCCAGCGAGACGGTACCTTGCAGGACCATAGTCGCCTGGCTATCCTTGTCCTGCTGCGCTTGGGCAAGCCGGTCGCGCTCCGCTTTGGCCTGGTCGATGAGTGACTGCAACGACCCGTCTTGTATGGCGTTGGTGCCGATCAGGTCGAAGAGGAGTCCGTAGGTGGCGAGTGTTTTGGCCGATTGATTATCGGCCGCATAGACGTGGCCGTCGGTGAGCATCCTGATCAGAGCGCTACGATTCTGACGCTCCCAGTCCAAGCCCAAGACGGGTTGCGGCTGAGTTACGATGATTAGCGTCTGCGTCGAAATAGGGGCTTGGGAAATCGGCTGAGGTTGCGCCGGAAACGGCACGGTTGGCGCGGTGGTTACGATGATGGTCCGCGCGGGCTCCGATTGCGGCTTGAGGCTCCTTTCGTGCAGCAACACCACCACAGCGAAGGCGAGACCAGCAATCAGTGCAAGCAGGACCATCCCGATGATAACGATAGACCGGTACGTGAGGACGATACCGGGCGTTTGGCCGGGCAGCACCGTCGGCGGGGCGGGTGCCGGGTGCACGGGTGGGTGGATGGCGAGGGACGAGACATGGTCGGTATGTTTGGGTTCCGCCGAAGGCGTGGTGGACCACTTGTTGCACTGGGGACACTCGATGGGGTGGCCGACCATTTCCGGCGGAGCCGTGAGGCTGAATTGGCAGTGCGGGCAGGCAAACTTGAATTCGTCGGAGTGCATCGTGTCATTTCTTTCCCTGTCCCGGCCAACGTCAGATCAGGACAAAGCCCAGCGCTATTTTGCGGGCAGCGGCCCCGGCGGGCGTACGGGTGTTCCCTCGCTGCCCTTTACGAGGCTTCGGCGATACTGATAGTAGGCGTCACGCAGGGCAACGTAAGGGTCAATGGCGGCGTTCTTGAAGTCCTCGTAGTCCCCTGGTCGGAGTGATGTGCCGTTGACGGTGTCGTATGCCTTGATCCCGAGGTTGTAGTCGAGTTGGGGAACGACGTAGTTGACCGGGTCCAAGAAGAGGTCACCCACGTACCCCACGGTGTCCCGGACGCAGGATGGGCCGATAATGGGCCAGTTGATATAGATCGAGGGTCCCAGTCCGTAACGCCCCAGCGTCTGACCCAGATCCGCAGCGTGCTTTTGCAGGTTCCACCAGTTCCGGGCCGGATCGCCGAAGCCGGCGACGCCCACGGTGGTGTTGATGGCAAACCGCTCGATTTCAACCCAGGCGCCCTTGAATTCGGCCTGGAGCGCACAGTTGACAAGTCGAATCGGCGTGGCGACGTTGGAGAAGAAGTTATTCACCCCGCGGCGCGCCGGTTGCGGCACGACATACGTATAACCCTTGGCGACCGGTTTCAGGACCCAGAAATACAGTTTATCGTTGAACTGAAAGAAGGCCCGATTGACCGGTTCCAGCGGATCCGAAACCATAATGGGCGTGGCCGTGAGTACGACGTCGGGGGCTTCGCCAATGCCCGGCAAGTCCGCGTCAGCCTTCTGTCCGCCGGCCACAACCGGCTGCTGCGGGGACGCGTCCGCGCTCCGCATCTGACTCGGGGCCGTGCTGCGGCAGCCCGCACAGGCCAGGATCAGGATTACAAGAAGCCGGCCTGTGGTTTTCATAGAGCATCCTTGCCGGGCTTGGTGTCCGTCGCGGCTGCGTCTTTCTTCTCTGTCTTTTCGGGCGCGCTGGCGGCAATTTTGGCTTTAAGCCTGACGACCAGGGTGTCGTAAGACGAACTGTTAAGGATGGCGCCGATCTGGCTGCGATAGTTGTTCACCAAACTCACGCCTTCGATGCTGACGTCATAGACCAGCCAGGCAGCGCCCTTCTTCTGAACGCGGTAACTGACCGGGATGTCCGTGCCTTTCAGGGTGACGATCACGACATCCGCCACGCCGAAGGTGCCATCCACTTTGTCGCCTTTGTACTGAATCTTCTCCCCCGAATAACTTTCGACCTTCGACATGTAGTTCTTCTCGACCAGGTCGCTGAAGAGGCCCGTGAACTCTTTGCGCTGGGCTTCGGACAAGTCTTTCCAGTTCTTGCCGATGGCACTGCGGGCCATGGCGGCCCAGTCGAAGCGCTCGTCAACGGCCTGCTTCATTTGCTTTTGACGCTCGGTATCCTTGTCCGGGCCTTTAAGAGCCGGGTCCTGTACGATGGCCAGGATCTTGTCAGTGGTCTGTTTGAGTTGATCCGTGGGTTCACCGGCCCGCGCGAGGGTGGGGGAAACGAGCGCCAGGAGAACGAGAGGCAGTATTACTTGCTTGCAGGACTTAGTCATGTTGGTTTCCTTTTGTGAGGTTTGTCAAAGATTGCCGAACGCGTACTTGCTGATGAGCGCTTCGATATCCACAGCCGATTCCGTTTGCCGGATACGTCCGCCCGGTTTGATGAGCTCGTCGGAGGCGCCGGCGCTGATCTGAACGAACTTCTCGCCGATGAGGCCGCGGGTTTTGATCGACACGATCGCGTCCTCGTGAATCTTGAGCCCGGGATTGAGTTCCAGCACGACCCGCGCTTCGTAATCCTCCATGCTGATGCTTTGCACGCGTCCGACGTCCACGCCGGCGATCACCACGTCGGCGCCGCTCCTGAGCCCGCCGGTGTCGCTGAAAATGGCAAAGACCTCGTACCCGTGCCGTCCCATCACTTCGACCTTGCCCAGCTTCACCGACAGATACGCCAGGCAGAGAATGCCGACGATCATGAATACTCCCACCATCAGTTCGAGATTCAACCTGGCCTTCATGGCGTGTTCTCCTTGATGTTGCTTTCAGGCGGCGACGCCGGATCCGGGTCGCGAAAGTGGCTGCCGTCCATCGGCAGGCTTCCCCGGATGAAGTCCCGCACAACAGGATCGTCTGACTTGAAGATCTCTTTGGGCGTGCCGACAAAACGAATGACGCCTTCATGAAGCAAGGCGACCTGCTGGACGATCGCGAAGACGCCGGGGATTTCGTGGGACACGATAATGCCGCTGAACCCGAGGCGTTTGTGAGTCGCGGCAATCAGCGCGTGAATTGAGTGGACGATGATCGGATCGAGTCCTGTCGTGGGCTCATCGAAAAGCATGATCTCCGGCTGGCGCACGAGCGCCCGGGCCAGGGCCGCGCGTTTGGCCATGCCGCCGCTCAACTGGGCGGGATACTTTTCTTCGGCGCCGGTCAGGCCGACCAGTTCCAGTTCGCCTAATACCCGTTCCCGAACTTCCTTCTCCTTCACGCGGCCGATTTCCCTGAGCGGGAAGGCCACATTGTCATAGACGGTCATGGAATCGAACAAGGCGCCATTCTGGAACAGAAATCCGAAGCGGCTTCGCAATTTGACGAGTTCGGCGCGGCGCAGGGCGACCAGGTCCTTGCCGTTGAAGATGATTCGGCCGGTGTCCGGCTGCAACAGCCCGGCCACATGCTTGAGGAACACGCTCTTCCCTTCGCCGCTGGGGCCGATGAGCGCCACGACCTCCTTGTCCCGGATTTCGAGCGACGCGCCTTTAAGCACCTCGACTCCTCCGAATGACTTATGCAGATTTTCGATCGCGATCATGATGAGCCTCAGAACAGGACCGAAGTCAGGATGTAGTCAAAGATCAGAATCAGGACTGACGACAGGACGACCGCCTGGGTCGTTGCTTTGCTGACGCCCTCCGCTCCGAATCCGGCATGGTAGCCTTTGCAGCAGCAGACCCAGGCGATGATGCCGCCGAAGGCAATCGACTTATAGAGCCCGGCCAGGATGTCCTTCGGCTCCACATAGTCAGTCATCGCCCCGAAGTAGGTGCCGGCGTTGACACCCAGCAGTTGGCCTCCGACCAGGTAGCCCCCGTATATGCCGACCACGTTGAAGATGGCCGTCAACAGCGGAACGGAAACGAGTGCCGCCAGGAAGGTGGGGACGACCAGATAGCGATGCGGGCTCAGGCCCAGGATTTCCAGTTCGTCGATCTGCTCCGAGATGCGCATGATTCCCAGCCGGGCCGTCACGGCCGAGCCGGCCCGGCCGGTTACCATTAGCGCGGTCAGGACCGGTCCCAGTTCACGCAGCAGCGACAAGGCCACCATGGGTCCCAGAAACGCCGTGGAGCCCACCCGCGAGAGCGTGTAGTAGCCCTGGAACCCGAGCACCATGCCGGTGAACGCGCCGGTCAGCACGATAACGAGCACGGAGCCAAATCCGATGAAGCGGATTTCCTGCAGGACGCGGAAGAACTTTAGCGGCGGTGCGAACGTGTAGAAAATGGATTGAACGAGGAACACACCCATGCAGCCCATATCCCCGACGAACGAAAGGGGCATCCGGCCCAACTTCCGGATGGGCGTCAAAAGCAATTTGTCTGCCGGATTCTCCACGTGCTCCTCTGCTTCTGAAGATAGGCTAGGTGATGGGACCGCGCCTCGCCATGGGCTTAAACCCTACCGCGGTGTTCGTTCGTCCTTCGGTGTCCGGTGAAGAACGTGCCATGCACGGCGCGGCTGGAACCGCGCCCTCCAAGGTGTCAGGCATTCTGACGCATGGAGGGCCGGGTTCCACCCCGGCCGAGTATTCTTCAATGGGCTGTTAGGGCCTAGCGGAATTCAGCGCAGTTCTTGCCTGTCGTCGTATAGTTTGGTAACCTTCCGACCAATAACGATGAAGACAAACCTGATAAGTCGATTGAAACTGCTGATGGGAACGCCCAGGCGGTTGTTCTGGAATGTGTGTCGTCCCGGCTACGTGCGCGCCAGTGTGGCGCGACGCTCAGGGCAGTGTCGACGATGCGGTACCTGTTGCCAACTGGTTTGGCGCTGCCGGTACTTCCACCTCGACCAGGGCGTTCCCGCCTGCCGACTCTATGCCCGGTATCGGCCGCCGAATTGCAGCCAGTTCCCGATCGATCAGTGGGATCTCGCCGACCGCGATGTCGTCTCGCCTAATCAGCCCTGCGGATTTTCATGGACGGACAAGTATCGAGGCTAATGTCTGGGCAGTCGGCCATAGATTACAATTTGTTGCTATCCAGTGTTCGTAGGCAGGCATGGCGACAGGAACAGGGACACGCATGACACGACGATTTACGAAGACCGGCAGTGTTGTGGAGCGCAAGGTACGTGACAGCGTTATCCTGGTTCCTCTGGGGGGCGACACGGCGCGAATCGACAACCTCTACACGCTCAACTTGATGGGCAGTCGTATCTGGGGCCATGCGGCCGCTGGCGTAACCGAGGACGAAATCGTTGCCGCCATTGTGGCCGAGTGTGATGTGGCTGAAGACACCGTCCGGCAGGATTGCGGGAAACTGCTGGACGAGCTGGTGGGCATCGGCGCACTGACGGTGTCCGACAACAAACGTTGATGCCATGTCCTGCGCTCACGACATCATGCGGGAAGCCACGGCGGAGTCCTTCATTCGTGAACTGACGACGTCGAAGCATCGTGAGCTCGGTTCCCCGCTGGCGGCCAGTCTGGACTTCACGAATCGCTGCAATCTGACGTGTCGGCATTGTTTTGTGAAGTTTCCCGGCTCGGATGCCGCCGAGATGAATTCGCGCGAGGCCAGAAAGGTTCTCGACGAACTGGCCTCCGCCGGCGTCCTCTTCCTTATCATCACCGGCGGCGAGCCGCTCGTTCGGGCGGACTTTCGCGAACTCTACCTGCACGCCAAGTCGGCGGGTTTTGTCCTGACTCTCTTCACAAACGCCACGCTGATCGACGAGGATACGGCCGGTTTCCTGGCGGCCCATCCCCCGAGGCGCGTTGAGACCACGGTGTACGGCCACACGGAACAGACGTACGAAACGGTCACGCAGACGCCGGGGTCGTTCGCCCGGTTTCGCAGGGGGGTGGATGCCCTTCTGCGGCACGGCCTCCTGCTTCGTCTCAAGGCCATGGTGATGAAGACCAATGCGCACGAGTTCGAGGACACGAAGGCCTGGGCGGAATCCCTGGGGTGCGACTTCGGATACGACGGAGTCATTCACGCACGCCTTAATGGCGACCCTGGCCCCAACCAATACCGATTGTCGCCCAAGGCGGTCACGCAACTCCAGTTTTCCCGCTCGGTCGACAAAGCTGAATTTTGTGACTACCTGGCAGGGTTGGGACCGCACCTCCCGCCAAAGCAGACCCTCCTGGAGTGCGGTGCCGGCGTCATGACGCTTCATGTGGATGCTTCCGGAAACGCCCATCCCTGCATGATGTGGCGGAGCGATCCCTATAGCCTGCTGCAAGGGTCGCTCGACAGCCGCTGGTCTGATCGGGTTCGGATGATTCGAAGCCGGCAGGCTCCCGACGGTGAGTGCAGCGCCTGCGCCGACCGCGGCTTCTGCGGTTACTGTCCGCCGGTGGCCCTGCTTGAAACAGGCCACGCCACACGACCGTCCCTGTTTTATTGCCAACTTGCCGCCGAACGCAGAAGCCAAATCCAGGAGTCGTGATTCATCCGCTTGACTCCTATGCCGTGACGTGGGACATTTTAATTGGGTCGGGTAGCGTTTAGTATCGATGTGGATGTGCAGGATAAATACAGGAGGCGTTATGGAGAAGGCAAAGAAGACGTATGAAGGACCGGTCATGACCAAGGTCAACTTCAAGGACAAGGAACTCGTGGCTTTCGCTATCTGCAAGAAGCAGGGAAGCCTCCAGGGCGACGGTGGTTGTTGCGCTTTGGCGCCTTTTGGCACGCCGAATAGAGATCAGTTCGATCCGTCATGACGTTGTCTCGCGCGGCCTGCAGACTGGCCTTCAGTGTGGCCGGGTTACGTTTCTGCTTTACCTCGGAATCAACAGAGGAGCCGCTTGGTCTACCCGCCGAATACACGCCATTCGTGTCGGAGCACGGGTCTTGCGATGCCGTCTACACCGTTGCCGGGGCGCGTACGGCGCCTGCGCCCGAGGTTGCGGGCGACTGGCTCTGGCAGAATGACTTGTGGCGTGTTGGCGACACGGCCGATCACGGGGTCCTGATCGCGATACGCGACGCTTGGGAACCCGAGTGGCGTAGCGTTGGGTGTTTTCATGGCGGGTTTAAGTCAGGCACCCTGTACCCGCGGGGAGTTGCCGGATCACCTGCGGCACGCATGCCGTTCCATCACCCCCACGACCGGGCGATCATCCTAAGCCGGCTCGCTTTCATCGGCGGCGGGGTTGTGCATTCCAGTTGCGTCGCGGCCGATGGAAAGGCCTTCCTGTTTGTCGGGAGTTCAGGCGCCGGAAAGACCACCATGGCGCGCCTTTGGCGGGACGCAGGGGCCACCCTCCTGAACGACGAGCGCAACATCATCCGAATATCTCCACGGGGTCCGCTGGCGGGGTCCTCGCCCTGGCACGGCGAGGAGAACCAAGTCACTCCGGCAACCGTGCCCCTGGCGGGCGTGTTCTATCTCAAGCAGGCTGCCTGTAATGAGGTCCGGAAACTTACATCGGTGGAAAGCGTCACGCGCCTCTTCACGAATACCCTGGTGCCCGTCTTCCTGCAAGACGGGCCCCGGCTGATTCTGGATGCCTGGGCTGATGTGCTGGAGGCTGTACCCAGTTACGAACTCAGCTTCACCCGCGACCGCCGTGCGATCGAAGCCTGCCGTGCGGCCGTTTCAACGAGCTGAGATTGCCGTCCCTGCCGGGGCCCGATTCATCCTGGCCCCCTTCGCAACCGGCGAAGGATCGAACAGGTGGGGATCTTCATTAGCCCGACGACAACTTTCCAGACTCCCACCGCATGGGCCGCTGGAGACTCCAGGTTTCGAGTCCGGGAGCCTTGTTGGCTCGCGACCACAACCCCCACGCATTCCCCCCGGCGAACGAAGGGCCGGTCGAGCGCGTGGACGCCATCGCCCTTCGTAATGCACCGATACCCGGACGAAGAGCCGAAGGCCCACATCACACGGTGGGCGATCCAGCGGTCGTTCCTTTGGTAGACGATGATCTTCCCGGGAAACAGCCGCACGCCGACGGCCGACTGGATGACAAGGGCATCCACCTTCTGGAAGGCGGGACCCATACTGACGCCCGACGCCGGAACGGACACCCGGCGTCCGCTTCGAACGGCAGCGGCAAGCGTGTCCAACAGCTCCCTGTCACTGGGTATGTTCATCCACTAGAATACACATCCCACTCGATAGTACCGCGTGGAGGAAACGGGCGAATTGGTGTCGATGAAAACCCGGTTTCCGGAATACTGCAGGTTGGTCACCAGACCCAGCGCCTGCCAGGTGGAACTGGTGAGATTCGTTGAAACGGATAGTTGATAATAGCGGTAGGGCGCGACCTGGCAGGTCACCGACGTTTGTTGACCGTTCACGGCCTCGCCGACAATGCAGAGTCGCGACTGGCTATTGGTGGGCGAGGTGCCGGCAAGGAACTCGTCGATGTTGCTGAAGCCGTCGTGGTCGAAATCGCCGTTCGCCGGCTGATTCGTGGAGCCGAAATTGGCGATTTCCCAATCGTCATCCATGCCGTCATGGTCAAGATCCGTGAACCCCGACTGGCTGACGACGATGGAGTACGTGCCCGTCGTGAATTCGGCAAAGCCCCCCACACCGACGTAATAGGTGGCCGGCGGGCCGAAGTGGATCCATGACGCGCGGGCCGGGGCGGACAGCACGGAGTTTGTCGCGGCGAACAGGGTCATCGCATCCGGCGCATCAACGTCCAGTGTGCTATCCCACAGAGTCCCCAGGGTGACGGTGACCGTATACTTCTGCAGCGGGGCGGCGACGAAAGAAAACCAGTCCTGATCTATATCGATTTCAATCGTTCCGCTGTTGGTCGCATTCAGACTCACCGGATACGCGGTGGCGGGTCCATCGCCGTAGTCATCGCCAAAATCGTGTCCCCGTGACGTCGCGGCGAAAAGCAGCAGCATACAGGTGCCGCCGACTGCCACAGCGCGGCGGGCGCTGCCGTTCAAACGCGATTGTTGGA
>Ga0118677_10013966_pt1 | contig 11446 bp, 6 predicted proteins | sample AliMusrvi5mmetaG_FD_86154 | JGI IMG/M metagenome (GOLD analysis project Ga0118677, IMG submission 86154) | reverse complement strand
CCACAAAGCACGGTGCGGAACAAGTATATGGCACTGTTTTTTAATGACGACTGGCGCATCCGTCCGAACTTGACGTTGAATCTTGGGTTGCGTTGGGAACGCGATTTTCCGGAAACAGAACGCTACAACCGCGTCCTGAATGGGTTCGACCCCGTTTCTGCGAATTCGATTTCCACCGCCGCCGCAACCGCCTACGCGGCCGCTCCGAATGCCCTGCTTCCAGCGGCGCAGTTCAAGGCGCTCGGCGGCCCCACCTACGCCACGTCTTCCAGCCGCGGCGTGTATCAAACCACGAATGGAATTTTCAGCCCGCGCATCGGCTTTGCGTGGGTTCCCAAACTCCTTGGCAACAAGACCGTGCTGCGCGGCGGCTTCGGCATACTGGTCGACCCGCTGCTATTGCCGGCGCCCAATCAACCGGGCTACAGCCAGCAAACCGCCATGACGGTCACCAACAACAACTACCTCACTCCCGCAGGGACGCTCTCAGACCCCTTCCCCACCGGCTTTGTACTGCCTGCCGGCGCATCCAGGGGGCTGAGCACGAATCTCGGCCAGCAGATCAGCATCTTCAATCCGAATGTGCACAACCCCTACACATCGCGCTGGCAGTTCAGCGTGCAGCATCAACTTCCGTTCAGCATGGTGCTGGAAGTGGCCTACATCGGCAGCCATGCAGTGCATCTGCCGGTGACCGCTCAGTTGGATTTCATCCCCGCCAAATTCCTCAGCACGTCTCTATCGCGCGATACTTCTGCCAACACGCTGTTGAGCGGATCCGTTACGAATCCGTTCAAGGGTCTGCTTCCCAACGCCGGTACATTGAATGGCGCAACGGTGGCGCTGCGGCAGTTGCTGATTCCCTTCCCGCAGTATCCGGTGCCGGGTACTCCGTCATCAACCAGCAACGGCATTGTCGAGTCATACAACAACGCCGGGGCCTCCTATTTTGAGAGCCTGAATGTACGGTTGCAGAAGCGCTTCACCAACGGCCTGACGTTGATGAATAACTTCATCTTCAACAAGCTCATTGACCGTCTGGCGTATCTGAACGATTCCGACTTACAGCCGGAAAAGCGGCTGTCCAGCGATTCCAGGCCTTTACGGAATGTGATCGCATCCACTTATGAACTGCCGATCGGGCGCGGGCGCAGGGTCAATTTGCAGAACCGCGTAGTCGACTTCTTTGCCGGCGGATGGGGCATCAGCGGCATTCTCACCCTGCAATCGGGCCCGATGCTGACCTGGGGCAACTATATCTATTACGGCGGTGCGCTCAATCTCACGCCGCATCAGCCCAACGGAGTAGTTTTCGACACAACGCAGTTCAACACCATCACGGCGCAACAACTTGTCGATAACATCCGCACCTTCGACAATCAGTTCAACAACCTTCGCCGCGACATGGTGAAGCAGGTGGACGCGACCTTCAGCAAGAGCTTCAAGTTTGCTGAGAAGCGCTACTTCCAGTTCCGCTTTGAGGCGTTCAATCTGACGAACCGCGTGACCTTCGGCGCGCCGCAAACCGCGCCGACCAATACGACGTTCGGAAACATCAGCAGCCAGGCGAACACGCCGCGCAGGATTGAATCGGGTCTGCGGCTGGTCTGGTAGAGGGGGGAGCGAGTAGTTGCAGCGGCTGCAGACCGGCGATTTGAGTTCCTGAGTCATTACCGTGCGGGTACACTTTCTGAGCCAGGTATTTCCAGCGTCAGCGACCCATTACTCGATCGAAAAACGCTCGAACAAGAGCAAAGGCCGCATTCATATCTCCGGACAGATTACACTCCTCGGATAAAGCACGAAAGGGTCTTTCCCATTCTGCTGGTGGTTCAAACAAAACAGATGGCAGCGAGTGTGTCTTTCTCCTCTCAAAGGTCAGGCGCAGCGCGTCGATAACCCGGTCTGGCGCGAGTGTGGCAGATCCGGCCAGAAGCGCCAGATCTACAAGATCCTTCACTCTGCTGTTCGTTGAGCTTCTCGGTAGAGTATACGCATGGATCTTTTCGGCGAACTGCTGTTCTCCGGAGATCGTCGGGATAAGGGGACTACCGATCCCTGCGAAACCAAGCCAATCCCGGCACGTAACCGTCGCCAAGGGTTGTATCATCACATCACCGATCCCGGCGTCAAGATGAAAGCGTGAGAATGCCTGGCCGTCCATGGACGCCTCGATGGGAAACCGTGCTCCGCCGTAAGGCGCGGCATCCAGGTCCATCATGGCCGGACCAATATTGAATTCAAACCAATCCCCTAGAGAATAGGCGGCGGCAGATTGGAGCATGTCACGGACAATCTCACTGGCGTCGTTTCCAAAGGGAATTGGAATCTGCCGCACCGTTAAGTCGATGTCAATTGTCGCCCGGGTATTATTGAAACGTAGTTCAAGCGCATATCCGCCCTTCAAGGCCCAAGGCGCAGGATCCGTTCGGAAAAGCCTCGCCAAAAGCCGATCAAATGCAACTTGCCGCCGCAAACGATTTATCTGAATCCGCTCCGAACCGGCGGTCTTGTTGAGGCGGTCTTCAGTGCTTTGCGGAATGCCTGGGCGGTTGCGTATACGTGCGCCATGATGTCAGGCTACCTGCCGGAGAAGATCTGCAAGCACCTTCTGTGATGAACCCGCCGGACGGACGCGTTCTATCTGATGCCGGGTAATCAGCCCCCGATCCAGCGCTTGCCGCAGTGCCTGCCGGAGGATTGTGCGCTCCACACTGTCCGCATCGATCAAATCCAGAATCGTTCGCAGGGGCTTCGTGTACTCGAAGCCCATCTTGCTCTGCACATCTTCGCCCGGCACATCGGCATAGTGAAGTACAAGAATTCCAGGTATGACGCTGTTCCGGCGAAAGTGGGTGGGAACCGTCATGTGCAGCCGGGCAGGGTTCACATCGGACAGTTCATAAAGGCTCAACGCAGTCTGGTGACTGTAGACTCCTTCCGTCTCCGCATTCCGATTCTTCGACCACAGCGCCCACTTCACAAGATCGGGATGTTCCGTCAGCGGGAAGAGAGCCAGCCTGTAGATTCCCCGATGTTCCTTGATCCAGTTCCCGGCCTGCACATGGTAGAGATGGGTATTACCGGCGAAGCCAGCTGCTTTCGCCTGCTTGGCAGTGAAGAAGCCCTGTTGGGCCTCCGCAACCTCGAAGAGCCGATGTGCCGCAGCTCGATGACCTCGCCCCATAACACAATTGTACAAATAATTAGATATTATGTGTTGGTGTGCGCTTATGAAGCAATTTCATCAATGCGTCAAGGCAGCGCTTTTCGGGACGTGTTTCCCCCGCAAAGCCCTACTTCACCGCGATCGTCACGCCCGCCTGCGTCGGCCGATTGCCAAACGTGATCACAATCGGCACTGCCGGCCCTGTTGGCGCGTCCGCCGGTATGATCACATTCACCTGCGTCAGGCCCCAGATCAGACCCGGTGAAGGCCCTGCATAGATCACGCTCGCCGGCCTGCCGCCAATCGTCGCCGTCACCGGCAGCGGATGCTGGGCGATTCCCGCAGCCAGCGCTCCATCCGTGCCGTTTTCGCCGCCGACGGTCATAAACACCATCGCCGCCCGGCCCCGCGCAACGGCGTTCGAAGGTCCATTCACCGAATAATCTTCCAGTAGGATGGCGCCCTGCCCGCTGCCCGTGCTCGCTGCCGTGAAGATTCCGGGAGTGGAATCGGCTACCTGCAGCGTCACCGCCGCGCCTACTCGTCCCTTATATTCGACTACCACCTGAGTGGTGCGCTTGCCCGCCACCGAGTACGGCACGACGACGCTGGTCTGGCCCCAACTGGCATAAATGACCGGCGCGGCAACGCCGTCGAAAGTGATCTTAGTGCGTGCCAGAAATGAGTCAAACTTACCGCCGGTGATGTTATAGGTCTTCAGTACTTTTGGCCCCAGGCTGAAGCCGTAGATAGTGATAATCTCGCCCGGTGAGATCGCCCCACCCGCAAAACTGGCGCCGTTGACGACGTGGTCGGCATCGAACCACGGCGGCTCCACGAATTGCGTCAAGTAAGCGTCTTTGTACTGTACCAGCGGATCGTGCACCTTCTGCACCGGGTTGAGCGCCATGGGCAGGTCTGTGGAATAAGTGTTTCCAGCGATGTATATGCTGGAGTCGGGGTCAATCGCGATCGCCGCCGACGTATCGTCCTTCGATCCGCCAAAGTAGGTCCCGAAGATGAGGTTCTTGCCGCTGGTATCCACTTTCGCCACCCAGCCCTTTGTACCGATCGTCCGGTCTGGTTTTACCTTCAGGGCATCCGGAGTTAGTTTCAGATCGGATCCGAAATTTCCGTTTCCGGTTATGTAAGAGTTCCCCGCGTTGTCCACTGCCAGGCCGTTCAGATTCGTCTGTATGCCGAGGTAAGTGGCAAACTGCAATTTGTAATCGGCACTGTATTTGACTAACCAGCCCGACCCGCCGTAATTGGGAACGCTCGGCATGTATGAGTCCTTAGTCGTCGGGAATGGCCAGCTTGAACTCCAGCCGGCAACGTAGATATTGCCCGCGCCATCCAGACCAATGCCGTAACCGGTATCCGCACCGAATCCTCCGAGATAAGTCCCGAACAGTAAAGAGGAGCCTGTGGCATTCAGTTTCAAGACGACGGCATCTCTCCCGCCGGCATTCTTTGCTTGTGGTGCACTGGCAGTTACCGAAAGGTCCGCGCCCGTAGTTTCTCCCGTGATATGGGCATTTCCCGAAGCATCGACCGCAATTGCATTCGCACTGATCGACGCCGCGGCGGAAGGGCCGCCGATATAGGTGACATAGCCGAAGCTCTTCCCGTCTGCATTGAGTTTGGCCGCAAACCCGGCGGTGCTGGAGGTGCCGGAGAAGGCCGGTTGAATAACCCCGGATGTCGTTGGCAGGCCTTTTAGCGCGTTGCCACAGAAGTAGGCGGCGCCGTTCCGGTCGACCGCAAGGGCAGACGGATCGGAGGCACCGTACAATATTGCCGAGTAAATCAGCTTCGTGCCATCCGGGCTGAGTTTGGATACAAATGTCCCATTGCCGCTTCCAGCCGATTCGAAAGTAGCCGGGAATAAGGTCCCCTTAAGCCCGGCTATATAGGTGTTTCCTGCCGCGTCCGCGGCGATCCCGAAGCTGGCGCCTACGCCGAGATGCGCGGAATAGATCAGCGTCTCGCTGTCCGGATCGAGCTTCGTGACGTAAACGACCGTGTTGCCCAGTTCCTTCGTTCCTGCGTACGAACCCGGTGAAACCGGGAAATTCATCGCTTTGGTAGTTCCCGTGGTATAAACATTGCCGGCTGGATCGGTCGCCACTGCAGTGGCATTTTCCTCGTTTCCTCCGCCAAGATACGTCGAGTAACCAAGCAGCGGATCGATCACCAGCGTTCTGCCGCGGTCATACGGTGCGACATCGAACGACACTGTCCGTCCGCGCAGGACGTAGCGCCCGTCCACGGGTTCCCGTTGTCCGTTGCGTTCCTGATAAACCACCGGCTTGTGCTGCCGCAGTTCGTACCCGCCCGCCAGTAGCACCAGGTCGCCATGCTCGTCGATCCGTGCTTTGTCATGGCCGGCAACTTCCATCCGGATCGCACGCGGATCGGCGCCTGGCGAGACGATGAAATCGTACTCCAGTTGCCGCTCCGTCCCGTAGTAGGCCAGGTCGATGCCAGGATAAATCGCGTGATACACTACCCGGCCATAGCGCGGAACACCAGTCTGCCATTTGCTGGCGTCGGCGCTGAGATAGTAATTCGCCGTGCCGGGCAGACGGGAGGTCCCTTCCATTGTGGTTTGCGGATTCGCACCCTTGAAACGCATTTCCAGCGCCAGTCGCTTGTCGCCCCTTTCGAGCGACAGTACGGCTATATCCGGCGTCAGAAACAGACTCGACCGCTTTCCATGCGACACGAACTTCACGCCAGCCGCTGTTTGGCCGAGGTTGGGTTCGAAACTCAGTTGCCTCGCATCAAGTACGTTGTTAGTGTTTTTAGGGGCCGCCGCGAGAGGCGGAAACAGGGAGCAGACAGCAAGAGCAGATAGAATCTCGAAAGGTCGGAACCGGATCATAAGATGTTATCCTCCGTGCGCAAAGGCCTTCCATCCTCTGGTGCATGTTTATGCGGGGATAAGAAGACCGTCATATCTGAATATCAATGACAGTATACACGGAGTTGTTTACATCAACCAGCAGGAGTTTTCGCCCGCCGCTCTAGCCGCGCCTGCGCCGGGATGCCTCGCCCGTACCAACCATAGCCGCCAGCCGCCCGACAACATTCTTCATCACCTCAGACTGTGCGTTCAACTGCTCGGCCGACGCAGCGCTCTCTTCCGCGTTGGCCGCTACATTCTGCGTGACCCCTTCCATCTGCGAAATCGCTTTGCCAATCTGCGCAAGGCCAAGCGCCTGTTCCTGGCTTCCCTGGTTCACTTCATCCACCAGCGTCTTCACTTTTGCCGATTCTTCGCTAATGCCGCGCATCGCGGTGGCTACTTGATCCACCTTCGACTTGCCTTCTTGAGATCTGGCAATCGAGTCCTCGATCAGCGAAGCCGTATCTGTGGCGGCCTGCGAGCTACGTTGAGCCAGGTTGCGCACCTCATCGGCGACAACGGTGAAACCCATTCCCGCTTCGCCTGCCCGCGCTGCTTCCACCGCCGCATTCAACGCCAGAATATTGGTCTGGAATGCGATCTCGTCAATGACTTTGATGATGTTGAATATCTTCCCGCTCTGCGAGTTGATCTCGCCCATCGCCACCACCATTTGTTCGAGCGACTGGTTTGTCTAGGCGAACTTCTGTTGCGACTGCGTTGCCAACCCGGCCGCGCTGGAAGAGTTCTCGCTATTCCTGCGGGCCATGGAATTGATCTCCTCGGTCGATGCGGAAGTCTCTTCAATTGACGCTGCCTGCTCGGAAGATCCCTGCGCCAGCGACTGGCTTGATTGCGTGATCACACCGCTTCTAATCGGTTCCCAAGCGCATAACATGAGAATAGTTTCATTCTGTTGGTCGCTGCCAGCCTGTTGGCCGAGGTAGGATAGGCTTCAGCGAGGGCCTGTGGAGGACTTCAGTCCTCCTGCCGGCTTCACCCAACAAGTGAGCGTTGGACGAATCAGCACTCCCCAGATCTCCGCGCGATACCGGATTTAGTTCTCCGGTTCCGCTCCAGAATCTCTCGATCGCGGTTGTACCCAACTCAAGCCGCATACGAGAAACGATCAGGCGCTAACCACTACCGCGCTAAAATACAACCAATGAACATACGCCACCGCGCCGTTCCATTATTAGCGCTCGTCGCCGCGGCGTCCCGGGGGCAGAATGTGCTTTCACCTCTTGCACCAGAGGTCCGCTTCCGCAACGAAGGGATTCCGTTTGTCCTCGAAAACTCCCCCACTCCGCGCAAGCACATGATTGAGACCATGGCCGGCGGCGTGGCCGCTTTCGATTTCAATAACGACGGCCGCCCGGACATCTTCTTCACCAACGGTGCAGCCATCCCCTCCCTCAAAAAGGACTCTCCCAAATACTGGAACCGCCTTTTCCGCAACGACGGCGGCTGGAAATTCACCGATGTCACTGAAAAGGCCGGCGTGCGCGGCGAAGGCTATTCCATGGCCGTCGCCGCCGGCGATTTCGATAACGACGGCCACGTCGACCTCTTCGTCGCCGGTGTCTACAGCAATTCCCTCTACCGCAATCGCGGCGATGGCACGTTTGAAGACGTAACCGCGAAGTCCGGCATCAAGCACGACCGCTGGAACGCCTCAGCGGGTTGGTTCGATTTCGATAATGACGGCCTGCTCGACCTGTTCGTCGTCAACTACTCCAAGTGGGACATTTCCTATGACCGGTATTGTGGCGATGCGGCGCGGAATCTTCGCTTATACTGCCATCCGAAATACTTCGAGCCGATCTCCAATCAGCTCTACCGCAATCGCGGTGACGGCACATTTGAAGACGTCACTATGAAATCCGGAATCGGCAAGCATCTGGGCCGTGGCATGAGCATCACATTTGCCGACTACGATGGCGACGGTTTTATGGATGCGTTCGTCACCAACGACAATCTGCCGAGTTTTCTTTATCACAACAACGGCGACGGTACATTCAGTGAAGTAGGGCTCGACGCCGGTGTGGCGATGGCCGACACGGGCAAACCGGTGGCCGGCATGGGCTCCGATTTCCGCGATATCGACAACGACGGGCGTCCTGACATCAGCATGACCGCGCTATTTGGCGAAACTTTCCTGTTTTTCCGCAATCTCGGCAAAGGCCAATTCCAGGATGCCACCTACTCCAGCAGGTTGGGCGCGGCCAGCGTGAAATGGAGCGGCTGGGGCAACGGCGTCTACGACTTCGACAACGATGGCTGGAAGGATCTGTTCACCGCCAATGCCCATGTCAACGATCTGGTGGAAATGACCGAGCCGACCGTCTACCGCCAGAAGAACATGCTCTTTCTGAATGGCGGCAAGGGGCAATTTCGCGTCGTCGACGCCGGCTTCGATACGGTCCGCGCGCATCGAGGCGCAGCTTTCGCCGATTTCGACCGCGATGGCCGCGTCGATATTGTCGTCTCTGTACTCGGCGATCAAGCGGAACTCTGGCACAACGTCACGGATAACCGGAACCACTGGCTGAACGTGAAACTTATCGGCAAAAAATCCAATCGCGATGGAATTGGAGCGGTGGTGCGCGTCGCCGGCCAGACCAACCACATGACCAGTTCCGTCGGCTATTCGTCGTCGAGCCATGATGGAGTACACTTCGGAATGGGAAATCTGAAGACCGCGGTGGTGGAAGTGCAGTGGCCGGGCGGCCGGCGCACGCGGCTGGAGAAAGTGGAAACTGACCGCGTTGTCACCATTATAGAAGAGTAACCAGTGCTGAATTGCGTCTCTCTCCTGGCAACTGTGGGGCGGCCAATCCTGGCCGCAGCCGCCTATCAGGCGGCTCGACCCGCTAGAAAGCGGGTCGGCAGGCAGGATTGCCCGCCCCACCTCGATGCCCAGGCACCTTATCCACAAGCATGGGCAACTATGATAACGAACGTGAATAGGCTAACCACTAGAATGACCTCCATCCCCTCATTGCTCTGCCTTGCCCTCCTGCCCGCTTTGTCTCTGCTCGCCCAGCCCGATGCGGCCTCCGAATCCCAGCGTGCGCGCCAGATGATGGCGGCCGGGCGCTATACCGAGGCTGCCCCAATATATGAAAAACTGGTCCAGGCCATGCCCGCTAATCCCGGCCTGCGGCTGAACCTGGCGATGGCGCTGCATTTTTCCGGCGAAGACACCAAAGCGATCCCGCAGTTTGAAACCGTGCTCAAACAGCAGCCCACCGCCCTGCCCGCGCTGATGCTGCTGGGCGCATCCTATCTGCGCACGGGCAATCCGGCGAAGGCCGTACCGGTGTTGGAAAAAGCGATGACCATCGCCCCGGACGACATGCAGGGCCGGGCGATGCTGGCCGATGGCTTGTTAATGCTGGAGCGGTACCAGGCCGCGATTCCGCACCTGCGCAAACTTGCCGCGGCCGATCCTAACAATCCGCGTCCGTGGTACGGCTTGGGCCGGTCTTACGAAGCTTTGGCGCAGAAAGCCTTTGACGCCCTGGAAAAGGCCGGGCCGGATTCGCCGTATTGGCTGATGCTGGCCGCCGAGGCGCGCTTCAAACTGGGCCGCAACACGGCCGCTTTCACCCTCTACCGGGCGGTTTTGGAAAAACAGCCCAAATTCCGCGGGGCGCACAGCGGACTGGCCGATGTGTACCGCAAAACCGATCATCCCGATTGGGCAGCCGCCGAAGAGGAAATGGAGCGCAAACTCCCGCCCGCTATCTGCGCCCCCATTGGTAGCGAATGTCATTTCCTGAAGGGCCGTTTTGAGCAGGCGCTTTCCCTGGCATTGACCGCCAAAACGCCGCAGGCGCTCTACTGGCAATCGCGGGCGGCGAACGAACTGGCCCGCGCCGCATTCGAGCAGTTGGCCAGGCTGCCGGCTTCCGTAGAGTCGCAGCAGGTACTGGCTGAGCTGTATCGCAACCAGGGCCGCCACGCGGATTCCATTCATGCCTGGAAGGTGGCGCTGGAACTGGCGCCAGGCGATCGCCGCCTGGAGCAGGAACTGGTCTCTTCGGTGTACTTGAACCGCGACTATGAGGCGGCCGGCAAGATGGCCGTCGAACAGATTGCCAAGGACCCCGAGGTGCCGGAAATGCACTTCATTCTCGGCGATTCATTGATGAACCAACAGCAACCTGAGCAGGCGGCGGAGTCGCTCGCCAAAGCGGTTCGGTTGCGCCCCGATTATCCAGCCGCCCACGCCGTGCTCGGGCGGGCACTGCTGCAGATGGGGCGTTCCGCTGAGGCGATTCCCCATCTGGTGGCCGCACTGCCCGCCGACAGCGACGGAAGCCTCCATTTTCAACTCAGTCGCGCCTATCGCGATGCCGGACAGGCCGATAAGTCGGCGGAGGCCCTAAAAGCCTATCGGGCGATGCAAAAATCAGCGGCCGAGGCAGAGGTTGTGATTACTGGCCCCAAGCAATGATTTCTGGTATTTACGGCGGAAGAAATTCCAAAATCTGAATTTTGTCCGATACGGAAATAACGCTTGACATTGCAATACAAAAGCGATTCAATCAATTAGTCATCTTTCGCTGCCGGTTCTCCGTTCTAGAACGCGGTTGAGGGTGTAATCAAAGGTAAGGGGGTTTAATGAAAAACAAACAAAGATTGGCGTTAGTTGCCACTGCTTTTGCGCTTTTGTTTTTGAGTGCGATGCCTGCTGCGGCTCAGTCGCTGTACGGATCGGTAGTCGGAGAGGTCACAGACCCTTCGAGCTCCGTAATCACTCAAGCAGCAATCACACTAACCAACACAGCCACCGGTCAGGTGTATGAAGCGAAGGCTGACGAAGCCGGCCGTTTCAACGTGGCAAACGTGCTTCCCGGCGACTACGACCTGAAAGCTACCGCTGCTGGCTTCAAGACGCAGACGCGGAAAGCTATCCGCGTATCTGCCGCATCGGTAACCCGCTACGACGTCAAGTTGGAAGTTGGCGCCATCTCCGATCAGATCACAGTGGAAGCCACCACTACATCTCTGCAAACGGATAAAGCGGATACTCACACGGAATTGAACAAGACGCAGGTCTCCAGCCTGCCGCTCTCGGGCTTCCGCAACTATCAGAGCCTGATCAACCTGGTGCCCGGTGCAACGCCGGCCGCATTCCAGAACTCCATCACCGATTCGCCAGGCCGCTCGCTGGCAACCAACATCAACGGTACGAACAACAACAACAACGTGACGCGCATCGACGGCGCGGCCAGCGTGAATCTCTGGCTGCCCCACCACACCGGTTACGTGATGCCCGCGGAAATGGTTGACACGGTAAACGTGACCACCGCCGCTGGAGACTCCGATCAGGGTATGGCTGGCGGCGCCGCCATCAC
>Ga0118677_10013965_pt1 | contig 11447 bp, 7 predicted proteins | sample AliMusrvi5mmetaG_FD_86154 | JGI IMG/M metagenome (GOLD analysis project Ga0118677, IMG submission 86154) | reverse complement strand
TAAATGTTCCGCCCATAATTTCAACAAATTTTCTGGTTAATGGTAATCCTAACCCTGTACCTTCATATTTGCGTGATAAACTATTATCAACTTGACCAAATGGTGCCATTGCTCGTGAAATATCTTTTGGTGCAATTCCTATACCTGTGTCTTTTACCTCAATAGAAAGTGAATTATCCACAACATTTTGCCACATTGTAACTGTAACAGAACCACCTGATGGAGTAAATTTCACCGCATTAGACAGCAAGTTAAGCATAACTTGTTTGAGTTTTTTAGCATCATTTTTAATGATTTTATCTGCTTCTGCAAATCAATCGCCTCAGTTTTCTAATGCCGGTTTTTATTCACTCAAAGGAAGTGGCAGAAAAGTGTTTTCAATGAATCTGGCATGGCGATTCATTAAAACTGATGTGATAGGAGCTGAGTCCACCAATTTTGATGACAGCAAATGGGAAGTTGTTTCACTACCGCATGGGTTAGAATATCTTCCTGTTGATGCTAGTGGTGGTGTTAATTATCAGGGATCAGCATGGTACAGGAAACATTTTACGCCGAATGCCACTTTGCAAAGCAAAAAGCTCTTTCTAAATATTGAAGCCATTAAGAGCAAATGAAAACTTTGGATGAACGACAAACTTGAAACTGAACACTCTGTAGGATTTCTTTCAATAATTGCCGAAATTTGGAACAGAATGAAATAATCCAAATACAATGAGATCGAAATTAGAGCTTATACTCCCAATGACAATGATTAACAGAAGATTTCACGCATGGAGTTAAACTAATTCGGCTGCTAGCTTTGTATATAAATCGGAATATCTCCGGTTCAATGAACTACCTCGATGCAGAGCTGTCGAGGTATCAAAACAAAATATCACTTCTTTCGAAGCAGAGCTTCGGGGAACTAACCCCGTAGAGATTAAACATTTTAATATTTTATTAAATGAAGACTTACTGTTTTTTATTTTTATTATTAATTTATTTTAAATTGTCTGTTGGACAGCAAATGCGGAAGCCTTTACCATATATGAATCCCAATCTTCTCATAGAAAAGCGGGTAGAAGACCTACTCAACAGGATGACACTAAAGGAAAAGGTATATCAGATGTGTGCATTACGTTTGGGTGATGGAGATGAGATATTCAAATCCAGTGGCAATTATTCGGTTGCTTATATCAGGGAGCAAATGGCAGATCATGGTGTTGGACATATAAGTTGCCCTACAACTGATATGACTGAATCCAATTCTGTCAAGACAATTAATGAAATTCAAAAAGTGGCAGTGGAGGAAACCAGGTTGGGGATACCCACTCTTGTTAATGACGAAGCGCTCCATGGGATAAAAGGAAGTGGAGCTTCTTCCTATCCGCAAGCAATAGCTCTTTCATGCACGTGGAATTTGCCTTTGATGGCAGAAATTGGTGACGCGATTGGACAAGAAGCATTGAGTCGCGGAATCCGTCAGATCCTTTCACCTGTGCTGGATTTGGCCCGCGATCCAAGGCATGGCCGTATGGAAGAAACTTATGGCGAAGACCCATTTCTGGCATCCAAATTTGGTGTTGAATACATAAAAAATGTTCAAAACCATGGGATAATCTGTGCTCCAAAACATTTTTTGGCAAATTTTGCAGGTGAAGCTGGCCGGGATTCAAAAGAAATCAACCTAAGCGAACGTGAATTGCGTGAAATTCATTTAGTTCCGTATCAAGCCGCTATCATAGAAGCAAAAGCAAAATCGCTTATGGCTGCCTACAATTCTATTGATGGGATTCCCTGTCATGCCAATAAATGGTTACTTGATGATGTTTTGCGCAAAGAATGGAAATTTACGGGATTTGTCGTATCCGACTGGAGTGGAATCAATCATCTTTATGGCACACACCGGGTTGTAAATTCATTGGATGATGCCGCAATTATGGCTTCAAACGCTGGATTGGACGTTGACTTACCCCGTTTGAAAAGTTATTTGACATTAATAGAATCAGTTAAGGAAGGTAAAATAAAAGAGACTGATATTGATGAAAACGTGAAAAGAATACTTCGTGTGAAATTTGAAATAGGCCTTTTTGAACATCCTTATATTGACATTAAGGATTCGACAAAAGTTCAGGATATTTCGAAATATCGTCAATTGGCATTGAAGGCCGCAGAGCAAAGTATCATCTTGATAAAAAACAAAGGCAAAGTTCTACCATTGAAAGCAGGAAAAATTGCGGTCATTGGGCCCAACGCAGATAAATTGCAATTAGGTGGTTATTCTGCGCGAAATGTAAAAGGATTAACACCTTATCAGGCAATTGAGAACGAATTTAGAAATGTGGCAACCGTACTATATGCCAAAGGCTGCAATCTTACAGGAAATGATAAAACCGGATTTCCTAATGCGATTTCTACAGCAAAGCAGGCAGACGTAATTATATTGGTTATGGGCGGTAGTTATGGTTTAACAGGAGGAGAAAGTCAGGATAGGGTAGATTTAAACCTTATGGGTGTACAGGAAGAGCTTATAAATGAGATTGCATTACTTGGCAAACCAGTAATCGTTGTTCTCAACGATGGCCGTCCATCTACAATGTCCCATTGGGTTGATAAGGTTGATGGCATTGTGATGATGTTTTTCGCTGGAGAAGAAGGTGGAAAAGCACTTGCTGAAATATTATCAGGTAAAGTTAATCCTTCCGGAAAGCTTACAGTAACATTCCCTAGAAATACCGGTCAATTACCTATGCCCTTATTGTGCAGGCCTTATGGTCGGGAAGGTACTCTTGCCGAATATCCGGAATTAGAAAAAGAGAAACCTTTTACAACTGAAAAACTAAACCGCTATTATCCACTTTATCCTTTTGGATATGGATTATCCTATTCGAATTTTGAATATTCAGTCCCTTCTTTTTCAAAAGATACACTTTCTATTGGTGACTCAATTTCAATTAATGTTAATATAGCAAACAATAGTCAATTTAATGGAGATGAAATTGTCCAATTTTATTTTACAGATTTGATTTGCAGGATATCCCAGCCTCAAAAGAGACTGATCGGATTTAAACGGATAACAATTCCTGCAGGTGAAATAAAGACGGTACATTTTAACTTGACTTACAATGATCTGGCTTTTCTGAATGAAAAATATCAGAAAGAGGTTGATCCTGGAGATTTTGAAATTTTTATAGGAAAAAACGCAACAGAAGGAATTACAAAGAGAATTACAGTTAAATAGACTGTGACTAACCAATGTCAATCATTCGTTAATTCAGATGAAATCGTCATGATTATAAAATCACAAACCGAAATGAATTGGAACGAAGTGGAAATCTGCGAAGCAAATATTTCCTCATGGCGATTCCTCCGATAGATCGGAGCAGGCTACGTGGCCTTTAAAAAACAAATTATATACACATGAAATAGCCATGACTAGAAAGTCACAAACCGGAGATGATTCTCATCTTATATTTATAATTTTGACAATCCCAATTCCCCCAATTTAATCAGAATCAGGCAATTTTGATGATTTCGCTTAGTGAGGTCATCCTCCCATATTTGCAAATCGGGAAGTGACACGGCAAAATAATCAAGTTTAACTTTATCATGAAGGTGCAATTTTCCAAAGTTCATCAACGTTTCAAAACGTTCTCTGGCTTCCGAAATTTTATCCAACTTGGTTAAAGACAATCCTTGGAAAAATATTTTATCAGGTTGCTGGTCGTTGTAAAAAACAGCAGGAGTAGGTTCTATTATTCCGCGGGAAGAAATTTGCCAGCATTCGGTTGCCCGATCTGTTATTCCCAATCCTTCGTAAGAACATCCCAACCAATAAAAGATCTCATTTTCATAATCGCCATAGAGTTTTCCTTCCCCGAGATTGTCAGGATAGGATTGCGCCTGATTGAGTAAATCAACTGCCTTTCTGTATTCTTTCGCTGCGAAGGCTTTTTTTGCCATTTCTGTAAGAGCGTTAACATACTGCCCTGTTACTTTTCCTTCGCCACCTTCCCATGGATGGAATTGTCGTATCATTAGCTGATGAAAGGCAATTTCAAACTGACCTATCTGATTTAGCAGCGTGACATGTTCAAGATACAAATCATCCCTGTCTGTAAGCAATACCGGATATTTTTCCAGTTTCTGCAAGCGAACCTCGGCAGGAAATCCCATGCGTTTGTATAGTTGGTCCAGTTCCATCAGAATCCTTGAATCATTTTCATCAAGTTCAAAAGCCTTTTCAAGTTCTTTCAGAGCTTTTCCTTTCTCATTTGATTTGTTAAAATATGCCAGTGCCAGATTGCGGTGAACCGTTGGAAACTGATCGTCCAGTCTGGCTGACAACTCCCAATTGACAATTGCAGCATCATATTGACGGGCATTGTACCAATAATTGCCAAGGTAATAAGCTGCCTTGGAATCATTGGGGTTATTTGTCAATGCCCATTCAAGAACCGGAACAGCTTCAACCTGATTGGGGAAACAGTAATCGGGACACGCGTGTGATGCTGCCTCAAGCATGCATTCAGAAGCCCTGTGATTTCCATTTTGATCCTCAAACCAGGCACAGTAATACAAGGCCATCGGATATACCGGCTGACCTTTTTGTTCTTTGATACCAAGCTGGATGATATCAATCGCTTCCCCAAAAAGTCCTGTATACGCAAAATCGAGGGCAAATTCAATATAGGTATGAATATTGGCACTTAATAAAGCTGTCATTTGTGCCAAATCGCATGGGGATGACTTTTTTCCTGCAGAAAACAATAGCTTTTCAAACAGGACTCCAAAATTGAATTTGTCCAGTGCCAATGATTCTTGAATAAGAGCTTCTGCTTCAATGGTTTTCCCTAATTTTCTGAGAATACCAACCTTCAATGCTCGTGCTTTGTGATTATGCCAGTTACGGATCAATGAACGGTCAATGAGATCAAGCGCTTCATCCCAGTTTCCTCTTTTTGAGTCTACGCAAGCCAGATGATAATATCCGCTGTCCATCCATGCCGAATTCCAAACTGATTTATAAAATGCATTATATGCCTCATCATCCTTGCCCAAGAAGCGCAATGTGAGGCCAAGATTGAAAAAAGGTTCTCCATCAATGGGGTTTGGATTGAAGTGGGTAAGCGTTTCAATGGCTTTTTTGAAATACTGTTCGGCAATGGCGAATCTGCCACGGCGCAAATACCACAAGCCCAGTGCATTGTTACATCGACTGTCCTTAGGATCCCTGTTAAGAGCTTCCAGATAATAGTCCGTCGGATTGTAGGTGGCATGACGGTATTGCTCCAGGTGCAGGCCTGTCAGGTAAAGTTCTTCCGTACTGTTGATCTCTATGGGAAGCTTTGCGGGTTTTGCAGCCTGTGGAATTTCCTTTTTTGCTGACGGTTCAGGTTGCCATTCTACCAGAATTTTCCTGTCAGATGATTGAATCGATATGTTCAATGTTTTGGGATCAATATCCCGCAATTCAATTTCCTTTTCATAGGATGTACCTGGATGAAAGTCAAATGTTTCATTGAGCAGTTCGGTCTCTCCGGATCTCAAAATTACTTTCCCTGCAGGATAGCATGCCAAAGTGTATGCTTTGATGACAATCATCCCATTTATAACTTCCAGATTGACCATCGCTTCTCTGGTCGCATTTTTTACTACGCCCAAATCCCGGTAGGGCATAAAATACTGACTGAATGATTTTTCTTCACCCGGCATAATCCAGGAAAAATCGGGCTGGTTGTCTGTATAAACACCGCACATCAGTTCAATGTACGGACCATCCTCATCTGTCAGATTCCGGTCCCATGCCCGTCCAAAATCACTGTGTCCCCAGGTCCACTGTTTTTTTCCGGGCGAAACATGATGATTCGCCACATGCAACAATCCTCCCTTGCTGTCGTTTTCATATCCTCCCACGAAGTTGTATTTTGAATTTACAGCCATGTAGGAAGTCGGAACCGGAATGTTTTTATAGCGGGAAATGTCGGTCCCGGGAGCATAATCGACCTTGTAATAGGTCCCTTTGGCTATGGGGAATTCGGAAACATCCCGCTTCCCATGATCGAACACTGCATTCACATCAGGCGGGAAGACTGACTGGTAATCATCATTGACTTTAACGGCAGGATTGGCCCACCACAAAAAAGTCTGCGGGTGATTGGTGCGATTGTATAATTTTACCTTGATTTCAAGGTATGCTTTGTCAGGATGCAGTGTAAAACCGGCCATACCACGTGTGCGGAACATTCGCTCTACTTCGCTGCACCACACTGTTACGCTGCCATCCTTGTTTTCTTCGATGCAATGATCAACCGCTTCAAAAGTGGAGGGGCGGTGATGTTGAGGCCAGTTGAATTCTATTCCTCCCGATATCCATGGGCCGGTAAGTCCGACCAACGCAGGCTTTATTACCTGATTATAATAGATGAAATGTCGCCCTTTTGTTTTGTCGTACGCCATCTGAATCCTACCGCCCAATTCTGGGAGAATCATAATCTTCAGATACTGATTTTCCAGGAATACTGCATTCCATAACTTGTCAGTTTTTTCATCCAGAATTTTTTCTATGACTGGATGAGGATAAACGACTCCGCTACTTCCCTGGTATACACGATTTTCCAGAAACATTGGATTTTTCTCTGCTTTACCAATTCCATAAGTCGGGATAATCACTTTCTCGTACCAGGCTTTTACTTCCATTTTTAATAATTCAAAAATTGATTACTATTTGCGCTCTAACTGTTTCTCAATTTCTTCCAGACTTTTTCTTTTGGTTTCGGGAAGCATTTTCAGGATAAACAAGAAACCCGATAGGCAAATGAATCCATATAACCAAAAAGTTCCACTGGCATTTAACAGCTTATTCAGAATTGGAAAAGTGTAAGTAAGCACAAAACAGGCAATCCAAAGGGCTGTGGTTGCAATAGCCATGGCAGCTCCCCGAATACTATTGGGGAAAATTTCAGAAAGAACAACCCATGTAACTGGTGCCAGGGTCATTGCATAGGTCGCGATAGCAACCATCACCAATATCAGAATAGCCAAACCTTTCAATTCAAAAAAGTAGCTGGCCCCAAGTATAAAGTATATTAAAGCTAATCCCATGAAACCGAGCAGCATAAGTTTTCGGCGCCCCCAGCTATCGACCATCCGCATGGCCACAAGAGTAAATACAAGGTTAACAGCACCCGTTACCACAATATTGAAAAGCATATCACCGACTGAATATCCAGCTGAGGTAAAGATTTCTTCAGCATAATTGAAAATAACATTAATACCACACCATTGCTGAATGACAGCCAGGCCGATACCTAAAAACAAAACCGGACGAATTTTTTTCGACGACAATGCCTTCCAGTCAATTTTGCTACTTGTACCATGCAAGGTTTCGGCTATATCCTTTTGTTCCTGAATGGCATACTTAGTTCCGCCAATTCGCTCAAGTGTGGAATTTGCTGCTTTCCAGTTTCCTGTTTTTGCCAAAAACCGTGGACTTTCAGGTATTAAGAACGCAAGAAAAAAGAATAGCAAGGCGGGTACTGTCCCTGCCCAAAACATCCAACGCCAGCCTGCCTGCCCATTCCATGATTCTAATATCATTTTATCGGAGTAACCATCAGGAATTTTTTCTGCAATAAGGTAATTGATGATTTGAGCCGCCAAAATACCTGCAACGATGGTGAGCTGATTAACAGAAACCAATCTGCCACGCATTGAAGCGGGCGATATTTCGGCAATATACATAGGAGAGATGGCTGATGCCAACCCAATACCTAAGCCTCCAATAAGTCGATAGATAATAAACAGAGTAAAATGGTTTACTGCACCAGTTCCAATAGCCGCAATGGTAAACAATGCTGCCGCTACAATTAGTGGCTTTTTTCGTCCAAAACGATCGGAAAGATAGCCTGAAGCCATCGCACCAAACAGACAGCCAATTAATGCACTACTCATCGCCCAGCCTTGCAGACTGGGTGAGTTGGTAATGTCGAAAAAACGCTCGTAAAATGGTTTAGCGCCACCGATTACGACCCAGTCGTAGCCAAAGAGCAATCCTCCCATTGCCGAAACGAGCGTTATACCAAAAATAAACTGCCTGTTAAATTTTGTTTGTTCCACAATTTTCAGATTTAGTTTGAGCAAATTTATACGGATTCAACGATACCGGAAATGAATTATCCTACGATTACATGGACTATATTATCATATTGATTCTAAAACTGAAAACATTGCATAAAGCATTAATATTTGAATTTGAGGTATATTTGTCTCTAATTAATTATTCAATTTGAGTATTGGGGATTTGTAAATAAACAATACATTCATAATTACATGAAGAAAGAGGAAGGTTTTCCGGGACAAATAAGTTTTGTAATTCCTGACAGGGTTTTATCCTCCCTTGGAGATAATCCGTTGGTAGCGGACTTGTACATCACAGATATCGGATACTACCCAAAAGCACGATTCCATTTTCGTGACCGACCTTCGGGTAGTAGTCAGTTTATTCTGATATACTGTACAGATGGTCAGGGTGAAATTCATATAAAACAAGACATACAATCTATCACTTCAGGCCATTTCTTCATCATCCCCGCCGGAATACCCCACTCTTATCATGCAGATAAACTAAATCCCTGGTCAATTTATTGGATTCACTTTTCCGGAAGGAAGTCAGTCAGTTTTTCCAAATATTCCAATCAATGCATTTCTGTTGGTCGCGAAGTAAAATCCAGAAAGAATGATAGGCTTGAACTCTTTTGGGAAATATTTAGTAACCTGGAACGCGGTTTCAGAACAGAGACACTCGAATACGTCAACCTCTGCCTTCCCTATCTTTTAGCATCATTCATACATGCAGGACCGTTTAAGTCTGCCACTGAAACCAAAGAAGGTAACTCTGTAGACCAGAGCATCAATTTTATGCTTGAAAATTTAACAAAAAAACTAAAAGTCTGTGATATTGCTTTGGAAATTGGTTATTCCACCTCGCATTTCTGCAGACTTTTTCTTTCAAAAACAGGACATTCTCCTATTGACTATTTTATCCAGTTGAAAGTCCAGAGAGCTTGCCGTCTTCTCGAGAATCCCGGATTGACAGTTGCTGATGTAGCACGTGAAATGGGTTTCGAAGACCAGTTTTACTTCTCGCGAGTCTTTCGTAAGGTGATGGAAATTTCACCAGCAGAATACAGGAAAAGTAGGTTTTGATTGAAATACCAACTGGATAACAAGATGATGCATGCATGTCAAACAAAAGACAGCAAATGGCAAATTGTGGAATATATTTGATTTTAGATTTTGTGAAGTGATCAGAATTAAACACGATCAAAAGAAAAAAAGCGATAAATTTCATAGGTGAATATTCCGGATTTTAGTGTAGATTACTGATGTTAATGTTCAAATTTTTGGGCTGCACACATTATAAAATTGCCAATCGAGGATATTGCAAATGAGGTTGGTTGTATTTAATGAAAGAATAAATAAAAAAATTAATTTTATTTTCTAAAAATTCACCGGGCTTCTCAATGGACACCGGCAACCGGACAAAAGAGCTTTTGTAAATGGATAAAAGCAATATACAAACCATTCATGATATTGAAGAGGTCATCAGCAAACTGAAATATGACGAAAAAGTAGTACTGGATGATCTTTTTGGGTATTACTATCAGCAGTCATTCCATTTCTCGAAATCAATTCTAAAGATTGAAAGTGTAATTGATGTTGTTCTTCAAGAGGTTTTTGTAAAACTCTGGCTAACCCGTCAGAAGATTGGCAATGCAGAACCCTTTAACTCCAATATTATTACCATTACCAAAAACCAGGTGCTGAATTTGATGTGAGTTTTATTATTAAGCCATCCCACAAACAAACAAATCACTAATATGAAGTTGAAAGATTTTAAAGTTGAAAGATACTTTGCTAAGTATGAATTTACAGCCAAATACCTTTTATCTAGTTCTGATTGTGATGGATACAGTATGAACTATGTTCTTGATTTAGCATCAGTTGAAGAAAAAGAACAATGGAAAAATCTAAAATTGGGCTACACGGAAACGGTAGGGAGTGAAACTTTACGAGAAGCTATAATAAAGCATTACCAAACTATTTCACTTAATGAAATAGTAGTATCCTCACCAGGAGAAGCAAATTTTGTGTTGATGAATGTATTACTCAATGCAGGCGACCATGTAATTAGTATGTCACCAATGTATCAATCTTTGTATCAGGTTGCCAAGGACATAGGTTGTTTTATTTCGTTTTGGGAACCAACGCAAAGCGAAAACAAGTGGCACTATGACCCAGAAGATTTACAAAAACTTATATCTCCTAACACCAAACTCATTGCTATAAATTTTCCTCACAACCCGACAGGCTTTAATCCAAATATAGATGACTATAAACAAATTATATCAATAGCACAAATTAACAACATAACACTTTTTTCGGATGAAATGTACAGGTTTTTAGATCATGATACTGAAAGCGCATTGCCTTCAGCTTGTGATTTGTATGAAAATGCCATAAGTCTTTGGGGTACATCAAAAACATTTGGTCTGGCTGGTTTGCGTTTAGGCTGGCTTACGTCAAAGAACAAAGATATTTTAAGAAAAATAGAAAGTTTCAAGGACTATTTATCCATTTGCAACAGTGCTACAAGTGAAATATTGGCAACTATTGCACTAAATAATATGGAAAAATTTGTGACTCCTAACTTAATAAAAATCAAAGCAAATCTATTTCTATTTGAGCAGTTTGCGAATAGACACACAGATTTTTTTTATTTTTTAAAGCCAAATTCAGGTTCGACTGCATTTGTAAAATTGAAAATAAATAAACCTGCGATGGATTTCGCAGAAAAACTTGTTAAAGATATTCCTGCTAGTGTCGGGATAATTACAAAAGAACAACTGCAAAATCTTCCTTCTATCACAGCTGATGAGTTTCTGAGCGCAATTTCAGGGATAGATATTACACGACATTATGGCATATTTTATAAAACCGGCGACGTTATCATGAGGGGATTGAACAGGAATGTGCACACTTTACTTCTAATTGACGGAGTTCCTATAAGTATACTGGACGGTGGCGCTACAAACTGGAACAGGATCAAGCCCGAGGAGATCGAAAAAATTGAGGTCATCAAAGGACCTAATTCTTCATTGTACGGAAGCAATGCCATGGGAGGTGTTGTGAACATCATTACAAAACGTCCCACCAAGCCTTTCAGCGGTGATGTTGAGGCTTTCTACGGAACTTATGCCACAACGGGTGGTGCACTGAACCTGCGTGCAAACAACATAAAAAACGATAAAGGGTTTTATTGGAATATAGGCGGTTTTATAAGAGAAAGTAACGGGTATATTCTCGAGCCTGATTCATTAAGGGACAGCACTGATATTAAAGCCTATTCAAGAGAATACAACGCCATGTGCCGCGCCGGTTATTCATTCAATAAAAACCAGAAC
>Ga0118677_10013964_pt1 | contig 11447 bp, 4 predicted proteins | sample AliMusrvi5mmetaG_FD_86154 | JGI IMG/M metagenome (GOLD analysis project Ga0118677, IMG submission 86154) | reverse complement strand
ATTACATACACTTCCAATTGTGGTAGGAACATTTGTTTTTAAAACATACTGTTGAACCGATTTATATATTTTTAACGGAGGGGTCATTGAGTTCTCAATATCTTCTTCTTCTAAATTTGTTTCAAACCATTTTTCGCGGTTCTCAAACAATTTCTTTTTACATAAATTCTCTAAATTTTCTATCCAACGTATAAATACTTCATTTTCGTTTAAAAACAACAAATCACAACAGTATTTTTTCCCCGATTTAAATATTCCCTGTTTTGTCTTACATTTAGGGGGTTCAATATAGATTGAATGTTCATCCATTTTAAATTTAATGAAATAATTTCCGCCATTTATTAGTGTTGGGCTTAATAATTCTATCTTTGAAAAATCAAATGTGTCATTCGGTTTATGTATTTGTTCCATAAAGTGACTGTGGTTTTATTTTGTGTTAAGATAAAAAATAAAAATACCTAACGAAAACGTTTTACGTCTCTTTGCATTACACATTTTCTTATTTATGCGTAGCAAAAACGATAAATGATAAAAGGCGTATTGTGGGCGGTAAATTATTGCGGTAAAACTTACGGTGGTTGTCCATTCGTATTTGTCCATCCGTATTTGTTCATTCATATTCGTTGTTATGTATATTTTATTGTGTTTTTTCAATTCAATATACCGTTAAATAAAATAAATATTAAACAACAAAATGACCAATTTTACCGATAATTTTGACATAACTGATTTTATTCAGTCTCATGATTTAAAAAAATACCTTAAACAAATAACAAATCAAATAGAAACAGTTGAAGGTGTAACACTCTTAGATGTTGACCCGGGCAAAGCCACCAACAGGACAGTGGTAACTTTTGTAGGAACTCCTGATGAAGTTATTGAAGCTGCCTTCAGAGCTATAAAAAAAGCTTCCGAACTGATAGATATGAGTAAACACAAAGGAGAACATCCACGTATGGGTGCCACTGATGTTTGCCCATTTGTACCTGTTTCAAATATCACTATGGACGAAACTGTTGAATATGCAAGGAAACTGGCTAAAAAAGTGGGTGAAGAACTCAATATCTCTGTTTACTGCTACGAAAATGCAGCATTAAAACCGGAGCGTAAGAACTTAGCTTACTGTCGTTCAGGAGAATATGAAGCTCTCCCTGAAAAACTTACAAAAGCAGAATGGAAACCTGATTTCGGACCTGCTGTTTTTAATGCTAAATCAGGCGCTACGGCTATTGGTGCCAGAGATTTTCTGGTGGCTTATAATATTAATCTAAATACAACATCCACACGAAGGGCAAATGCCATCGCCTTTGATATTCGTGAGAAGGGAAGACCTGTACGTGAGGGTAACCCCATCACAGGGAAAATTAAAAAAGATGCGGAAGGAAATGAAGTCTGGATCCCGGGCGCTTTAAAGGCCTGTAAAGCCATTGGCTGGTTCATCGAAGAGTATGGAATTGCCCAGGTTTCCATCAACCTGACCAATATCAGTATTACTTCGGTGCATGAAGCTTTTGAGGTTTCCTCTGTAAAAGCGATGGAAAGGGGCCTACGTGTTACGGGTTCCGAATTGGTCGGACTGATACCAAAACAGGCAATGATTACCGCCGGGAAATATTTCCTTCGGAAGCAACAACGGTCTGTGGGAGTCGCTGAGGAGGAAATTATTCGAATCGCAGTAAAATCGCTAGGGCTGGATGATCTGAAACCCTTCAATCCAAAGGAGAAGATCATTGAGTATTTGCTCGAAGATCCCGCTGACAAGAAGTTGATCACTATGACTGCTGAGGGATTTGCCAATGAAACGGCCTCAGAATCCCCCGCTCCCGGGGGAGGGTCTGTTTCGGCCTATATCGGGGCATTGGGAATCTCCCTTGCCACCATGGTAGCTAATCTCTCTTCCCATAACGCCGGTTGGGATGAACGCTGGAATGAGTTTTCCGAGTGGGCGGAAAAAGGTCAGCACATCAAGGAGGAACTGCTCTTCCTGGTTGATGAAGATACCCGTGCTTTTAACCGGATCATGGACGCATTTACCCTTCCCAAGGGAACAGATGATGAAAAAGCAGCCCGGAGTTCCGCTATTCAGGAGGCTACTAAGTATGCCATTGAGGTTCCTTTCAGAACCATGAAGAAAGCTTTTGAGTCATTTGAAGTAATAAAAGCGATGGTCGAGAAAGGCAATCCGAATTCTGTTACCGATGCAGGAGTGGGAGCCTTGTGTGCCCGATCAGCCGTAATCGGCGCTTACCTGAATGTGAAGGTAAATGGCGCCGGGTTCAAGGATAAACTGTTCCTCGGCCAGGTTCTGCTGGAAGCAGAAGATTTGGTGTCCAGGGCCAAAGCAGAGGAGGAGCTGATCCTTGAGTCCGTAAATAGAAAAATTTCAGGCTAATCTTTTATACATCTTACGGGAAAGGAGTTATTCCTGACCGAGGGATAAGAAGCGACACTGGGGTCGAAGGAGTTCAGTCCGTGAGCCCATGCCTTGAGGGGTGTGTGGGCAGATGAGGTCCAGAAGATGGTTGCGAAGCCTGAGAAAGCCCAGGAAGCGTCGTTAAACCTTACGCCGTCCAGCACGGCATTGAATCCGGAGAAGCCGGTTGTTTTCAAAGGACTGCCGGCAAATCCGTTGGAGATATAGAAGTTGAACAGGGTGGTCCACTCTGATTCGGTGGGCAGGTGCCATGCCGGGGGGCAGATGCCCTGAGCAGCCGGGGTGTTGTCGTAGGCCATCATTTCATCCCATTGGTACAATCCCCCCTGGCTTGCGCAGTTGGCGGGGTTGTTGGAGAAGCAGTATTTTTCATTGATGCAGTTGTCGCGTTGATCCAGGGCAGATGAAAGCTGCGCGCCGAAGTTCAGGTTGGCGGCCATCCAGCACTGGGTTCCGATCTGGACGGTGGGATAGGTTTTGTTGTCGCGGATATCGGTCAGGGAGTTTCCGCAGGAGAAAGCCGGTGGGCTGATCACCAGGATGGTGCGTGAGGCGATGGCGCTGCAGCCGTAGGTGTTGGTATAGGCATAGGTGAGCAGGTGGCTGCCGGTACCGGCTACGGCGGGAAAGAAACTGCCGGCGCTGCAGCCGTTGCCCGAATAGACTCCGTTTACCGGGATCCCGCCTTTGAGTTTGATGGGTTGTGCGGTGGAGGTAGTGACAGAGTCAAAACAAAGGCTGAATGATACAGTAGGCAGGGGATTCACAGTCACAGATGCAGTGTTGATGGTTCCCGGACAACCATTGGCCGAAGGATGGGCGGCATAAGTAACAGTTTCAATGGCATACCCGGCATTGGCCAGGGTTTGCTGGATGGAACTTCCGCTTCCGGGCAGGAACCCCGAGACGTTGGGGGAGGAACCGGAGGCGGTCCAGGTAAAGGAAGCGCCGGTAACGTGCGATTGCAGGGATAAGCCGGTGGTTAATCCCGAGCAGAGGGTTTGTCCCGGGGGCGTAAAATAGATATCGGCAACCGGGAAGAGGGTTACCACGAAGTTCACGGGGTCTCCGCTGCAGGAGTTGGCCGTGGGGGTAACGACATAGGTTACAGTTTCGGTATTAAACCCGGCATTGATGAGGGTTTGTACGATGGAGAGTCCGGATCCGGGGGAGAATCCGGATACCTGAAGGGAGGATGCGGAAGCGGTCCAGGAGTAAGTAGAACCCGTCACGGTAGAGGTCGGTACAATGGCGGTAGCAGCAGCGGAACAGATCTGGGAAGAGGTAACGGGATTGTTTATGACCGGTTTGGGGTTTACGGTAACCATGACGGTACGGGCCGTTCCGGGGGGACAGTTGAAGGCTTCGGGTGAAACGGTATAGGTGACTGTTTCGATGGTGGTTCCTGAATTTAGCAGGGTCTGGGCGATGGTGTTTCCGCTGCCTGCAGAAAATCCGGTAATATTGGGCGAGGAGCTCAGGGCAGTCCATGAGAAGGTCGTTCCTGTCACGTGCGAGAGCAGGGAAATACCGGAGGTTTGTCCCGGGCACAAAGTTTGGGCTGTTGGGTTGAAATAGACATCGGGCGATTGCACGACGGTCATCACGAAGTCGGTAACCGGGCCGGAACATCCGTTGGCATGGGGGGTGAGATGGTAGGTAACGGATTCGGTCAGGAGCCCGGTATTGACCAGGGTCTGGTTAATGAGGGCAGCGGGGGTGGAAGTGTTGTTGCTCCACCCGGTAACATTACCGGACGAGGGGGTACAGGTCCAGGTGAAGAGGGTTCCGGCAACCTGGGAGGTGAGGGTGAGGTTGGTTGCGGTATTGTTGCATATCTGGCCGGCAGGAGGGTTGTTTGCCAGGTCGGGAACAGGGTACACGGTTACGGGATAATCAGAAGGTACGCCGGGGCAACTGTTGGCCGAGGGGGCTACTGAGTAGGTAACGGTTTCAATGGCATACCCGGAATTGGTCAGAGATTGTGCGATGAGGTTACCGGCTCCGGGGGCGAAGCCCGTTACGCCGGGCGAAGATGCGGAGGCGGTCCATGAGAAAGTAGCCCCGGCCACATGGGAGAGCAGGGACAAACCGGTGGTTTGCCCGGAACAGAGCGTTTGCGCAATGGGTGAGAAATAGACATCGGGGACAGGGTAGAGGGTAAGGACATAGAGATACACGGATCCGTCGCAACCATTGGCGTGGGGGGTAATATGGTAGGTTACTGTTTCAATGGCAGAACCGGAGTTGACCAGGGTTTGGTTAATTGAACCGGAAGGCAGGGTATTATCCGAGAACCCGGATACGAACCCCGAGGATGCGGATGCGGTCCAGGTAAAGAGGGTATTGGCTATGTGGGAGAGCAGGGCGATATTGGTTTGGGTATTGCTGCAGATGGCTTTGTTTAGCGGCGTGTTGGTAAGATCGGGCACGGGGTTAACGGTGGCAATGAAACCGGCTACAGGTCCGTTGCAGGCATTGGCATGGGGGGTGATCTGGTAGGTAACCGTTTCAATGGTAAACCCGCTATTTGTAAGGGTCTGGGCAATAGCATTGCCCGTATCGTTGGAATACCCCCCCAGGTTTGGCGAAGAGGGTGTGGCATTCCATGAGAAGGTAGTTCCGGCAACAGGGGATGTGATGGTGGCGGAGGTAGTTCCGGCGGAGCAGAGGGTCTGGGCTCCCGGGGTTACTATGGCCGGGGGGACCGGGTTCACGGTAACCGTGACCTGCATCGGGGGTCCTGCGCAATTGCTGGCAGAGGGAATAACGGAATAGGTAACGGTTTCGATGTTGGTACCGGAGTTTGAAAGCGTTTGGGCAATGTTGTTGCCGTTGCCGTCGGAATATCCCGAGACGAAGGCGGAGGATCCGGAAGCGGACCATGTAAAGGTTGCCCCGGCTACGTGCGATTGCAGGGAGAGACCGCTGGTTTGCCCCGGGCAGAGGGTTTGTCCGGCCGGCATGAAATAGACATCGGGCAGGGGATGCACGGTAACCACAAAGTCGGCAACAGATCCGTTGCATCCATTGGCGTGGGGGGTAAGGTGGTAGGTTACCGATTCATCAACCACGGAGGAACTGACCAAGGTCTGATTGAGTGACACCGTTGGCGTGGTATTGTCGGCATATCCTGAAATGAGTCCCGAGGAAGGGGATGCAGTCCAGGTAAAGAGGGTGCCAGCAACGGCGGAAGTCAGGGTGATGTTTGTAGCCTGGCTGTTGCACTGGGCCTGGCCGGGCGGGGAGTTGGTGAGTGTTGGCGTGGGATACACAGTAACGGTATAGTCGGACGGGGTACCGTCGCAACCATTGGCGTGGGGAGTGAGGTGATAGGTAACTGTTTCAATGGCCGATCCTGTGTTGACCAGGGTCTGGTTCAGGGTTATGGTGGGTGTCGTATTATCAGAAAAACCGGAAATCGACCCCGACGAAGGGGAAGCGGTCCAGGTAAAGAGGGTACTGGAAACGGCCGACTGTAAAGTGATATTGGTGGCCTGGTTGTTGCATTGCAACTGGCCGGGTGGGGTATTTGAAAGTGTTGCTGTAGGATACACGGTAACGGTATAGTCGGTCGCGGCACCATCACACCCGTTGGCGTGGGGTGTGATGTGATAGGTTACCGTTTCGGTTGCAGAACCTGAGTTGGTAAGGGTTTGCCCAATCAAGTTACCTGACCCGGCAGTGAAACCGAAAACGTTTAATGATGATCCGGATGCTGTCCAGGTATAGGTAACTCCGGTAACCTGTGATTGCAGGGATAAATTGCTGGTTTGTCCTGAACAGAGGCTTTGTCCTGTTGGTGTTATAGTGATATCCGGAACAGGATTCACCGTGATGGTATAATTTACAAGATCCCCATTACATCCATTGGCATGGGGAATAATAATATAAGTGACAGTTTCAACAGTAAAACCGGTATTTATCAGTGTATTGTTTATTGACAGGCCTACACCAGGTAGAAATCCTGTTATATTCGGAGAACTGGAGGTCGCTGTCCACTGAAAAATGGTACCGGTTACATCCGACGTTAATGGAATATTTACCTGGGTGCCGGAACAGATATTCAGACTAAGTGGAGAAGTAGTAAGATTCGGTTTTGGATAAACGTAAACAAAATAATCAGCAGGGCCGCCCTGGCACAGGCCTGCATTGGGGGTAATGACGTATTTAATGATTCCGGTTGTATTGGCAGAATTAACCAGCGGCTCCTGGATCAGGGGTCCTGTTCCGCTTCCAAACCCGCTCACATTGCCCGATACCAGCTGCCCTGCCCATGTAAAGGTAGTTCCGGCACATGTGGCAGTTAGCATGATGTTCGTGGCAGTTGCAGAACAGATGGAATCGTGCATGGGTGCCGTTGTAATAAGAGGAACGGGATTCACTGTAACGATATAATCATAAACCGGGCCAGCGCACGTTGCAAGGTGGGGCGTTATATGATAGGTTACAGTTTCCGCTACGACACTCGTAATGGTTAACGTTTGGTCTAAGGTTGTAGTTTGTGATGAGTTGTTTGACCATCCGGTTACATAGGCTGAACCGGGGGTACAGCTCCATGTAAAAAGCGTCCCTGTTACATTGGATGTAAGGTTGATTCCGGTTGCGTTCCCGTTACAGATTCCCTTGTTCAATGGACTATTTGTGAGATCGGGGGTGGGAGAAACGGTTACAGTAAAATCGGTTACGGGACCAGGGCAGCCATTGGCAGACCCGGTGATGTGATATGTGACTGTTTCTGACGTATATCCCGTGTTTGCAAGGGTTTGATTCAGTGAAATGGTCGGCGTTGTATTGTCTGAAAAGCCGCTGACAAAGCCCGACGATCCCGTTGCCGTCCAGGTAAACAGAACATTGTTTACGGATGATAGCAGGGTGAGATTCGTCGGCATGTTGTTGCACTGCTGCTGACTGAGTGGAATGTTGACCAGGTTCGGCACCGGGTAAACAGTAACCGTGATGGATGTTGGCAGCGTCCCGTTACAACCTGATGCGGATGGCGTAACAAGATATGTCACGGTTTCTGTTGCCGACCCGGTGTTTGTTAGTAGTTGGCTGATATTGTTTCCGTTGCCGGCAGAAAATCCGGAAACCTGGGGGGAAGAACCGGAAGCAGTCCAGGAAAATGTCGTACCTAAAACATGGGATTGCAGGGACAGGCTTATGGTTTGTCCCGAACATATATGCTGGAATGATGGAACTGACCATCCATCAGGGATCGGATGAACTTTTACCACAAAATCCTTCGGTTGCCCCGTACATCCATAATAGGATGGTGTTACGTGATAGGTTACACTGTCGGTAATATAGGCTGAAGTGTTAAGTGTTTGCGCAATCATGTTTCCCGTCCCACCGGAGAATCCTGTCAGGGCAGGAGAACTGGCCGTTGCACTCCAGGTAAAGGTTGTGCCGCTGATATTCGACAGCAGGGCAATCGATGAGGTTCCGCCGGAACAGATGGACTGTGAAAACGAAGGATTTGTGATCGCTGGTGTAGGGTCAACGTACATCAGGAAATCTGCCGAGGTCCCTGAGCACCCATTGGCAGCCGGAATGATCCGATAGGTGACCTTGCCTTGTATATTCCCGGTGTTGATCAGTAACTGGCTGATCGAGGTTCCCGTGCCGCCCGAGAAACCCGTCACGGTTCCTGCAGTAACGCTGGCGGTCCAGGAAAAACCGGAACCCGGAACATTGGCCGTTAACGGGATATTGGTTGTAGTTCCGGAACAGATGGTGTCGGAGAGCGGGTTTGTAGTCAATACCGGGAAAGGATTAACCACAACTTTATAAGTGTTTATAGCTCCTGTACATCCGCGGGCTGTTGCGGTAACATGATAACTTACAGTATCAATGTTGTTCCCGGAATTGATGAGTTGTTGCTGGATATGGTCGCCGCTTCCCGGAGAAAATCCGCTGACAAACCCGGATGAACCGGTTGCAGTCCAGGTGAAGGTGGAATTGGGTAGGTTAGACAGAAGATTGACCGTGGCAAAAGATAGCGTGCAAATGGTTGGTGTGGTGGAATTAAAAGTGACAACAGGTCTGGGTTTAACCAACACTTTCAGGGTTTTAATTGGCCCCGTGCAGCCAAGATAATGCGGTGTTACATGATAGAAAACAGTGTCATAATTCGTTCCTGAATTGGAAAGAGTCTGGATAATCGAATTTCCATTTCCTGCGGCGTATCCTGTTACCTGAAGTGATGACCCTGAAGCAGTCCACGTGAAGGTAGTTCCTGGAATACTCGAGGTAAGAGAAATGGAGCAGGCACTCCCTGAGCATACCGAATCAGGAATTGATCCATTGGAGACCTCGGGAAGTGGCCCCACTGTTATCTTTACTGTATCACTGATGGTTTGAGTACACCCATCAGCGATTGTTGCAATATAGGAATTGATCCCCAAAACGGGCAGCACCTTCATTACCGGGGCGCTTCCTCCGTTTGACCAGATATAATTATACGGGAACATCCCGCCATGCGGAACTGCATGCAAGGTTACCGAATCGCCAAGACAGGTAGTGGTATCATTGCTCATGGTTACGGTAAGCGGTGTATTGTCGAGAATCGGGATCGTGTCATGGAATATCTGCATTCCGCTGCAGGAAGGCTGCTGGACATTCAGGATTACTGTTTCAGTAGGCTCGGGAATTCCGTCAAGGAAGGCATGGATTACTACACCGGCACTATCCTGTCCGGGTGGGATGACCAGTGAATTTGGAATCCATGTATAGTCAACTCCGTTTGTCGCTGTTCCCCCCACTGTCCAGTTAACCGTATAAGGATTTGACTGAACCGGGGTCAGGTGAAAGGCTACTGTAACATCACTGCACCCTTCAATAGCAAATCCCTGGTATTTTGGTACTGCAAAAGTATTGTTTACCAGAAGCCCAGTGGCATTAAAACTGTTTTTTTCCAAAAACACCCCGGAATCGTAAGCCTGGTCAAGAGCGTCTGCAATCGCCAGTTTAATGTGGTAGGTTGAACAGGGGGTTACGATATGCCAGGCAGTGAAGACAAGTGAAAATCCGTCATACTGGAAGTTAATCCCTCCTGAATTATTCCATGTTGTACCGGCCGTGTTGCAAAGGTTGTTTATGGTGACATAATTCGGGCTGCCCGGCATCAGGGCAATATCCACGCTGTTATTAGAGAAAGTTCCGGTGATTCCGGGGCCGGATAGGAAAAATCCAAATGCGTCATTGTAGGAATTACAATATTCGAAAAATTCCTCTGAACCAAAAACATAGCGGAATTTCAAAGTATCTGCCTGGGGGATAAAATCAAATTCCAATACCCCTTTATCGTTGGTAGTGGCATTGGCAATAATGGTCAGGTCGGGGTCGCTTCCTGTACCTGTAGCGGCTCCGGCACCGGAATTGTTGTTGGGCCCGATAGCGATGCTCGCCATTCCGCTGGTAATAAGCACACCCGCGGTCAACCCAAGTTGAGTGGTTGCCGAATTAGACGTACTGAAATAGCCGATCTGGTTCGAAGTAATTAACGCCGTAGAGCCGTTGAATTTTGCATTACTGACCGTAATCCCCTGTCCAACCAGTTGCGTGGTAACCAGCTGCATCGGCGTCATATTCATAGTGGCACCCTGGGTAACAGTGAGTTGTGCCCGGGTCCCGCCGGATATCAAAAGGAATATCAGAAGGAGCGTATATACTCTTTTCATGATTGAATTGACGTCAGGGTGGAAGGTAAAATAAAACTGAAATTGCTGCCAATTCCTAATTCACTTGTGGCATTGATCCTCCCTCCGTTTTTTTCTACGAATTCCTTACAAAGCAATAATCCGAGACCGGTTCCTTTTTCGTTGTTCGTTCCGTCTGATTTAAATTGCTCATCCAAACGAAATAGTTTTGCAAGGTTCTCCGGTTTTATCCCCACGCCCGTATCGCGGATCGATACCTTGGTAAAATATCCGTCAAGGCACGCCAATACCCTGATTTTCCCTTCGGAATGAGTAAATTTTAATGCATTTGAAATAAGATTCCGGATAATGGTGAGGAGCGAATTGCTGTCGGCGTACACCATAATGTCAGGCGGGACTTCAGATAACAGATGGATCTCTTTTTTATCTGCAATGGGTTGTAAAAGGAAAAATGTTTCCAGAACGGCTTGTTGGAGATTAATCATTTCCGGATAAAACTGAATCTTTCCTGTTTGCATCCTGGACCATTCGAGCAGATTTTCGAGAAGCTTAAAGGCATTGTGCGCAGAATTTTGAATATTGGTTATAAAGAGTTTCCGTTCATTGTCGGTAAGGTCGTCATAATCCTTTGCAAGCAGGTCGGAAAATCCAAGGATACCCGTAAAAGGACTTCGCAGGTCGTGGGAGATAATCGACATGAATTTATCCCGGGTGGCGGATAACTCGTATAGCTGGTCGGCCATCTTCTTTTTTTCACGCAGGGCATCGATAAGCTGGTTAAAAGCAACAGAAAACTCTCCCAGATAGCTTACATGCTGGTTATAATCTCCGCTGGCAATTTGCTGGGTTTGCCAGGTCAGGTGTCTGAGGTTAGACTGTAATTGTTTAAAATTGGAGATTAAATAGTTATGATGGGGTGGCTCATAATCCAGGTTTCCCTCCGAAAGGGCATTGATAAAATCAGAACCTTCCTGATACTGATGGATAAATAGTGTGAATTGGGAAACGAGCGATGTTAGCAATGGAGTATTCACGAAATCAGGACTGAGTTTTTTCAGGCCAATCAGAGCTTCTTCAATTTTTCCCGCCGAGAGTTTTAGAAGGGAATCGTTGATTGTTTCAATAATTGGTATCGTATTGTCGTCCATTGTCTTAGATTCACAGAAGGTCGATGGTAAAACGGCAGGTCCTTTCACCTGTACCCCAGCAATCTATCTCTTTAACCTGGAAATTTTTCCCTGTATAGGAGTGCATTATCCCGGAGAGAAATCCTTCATCATAATCACAAAAGGCTACTCCGGAATAAGGAAGCCCTGAACAATCCAGATCTTCGGAAACGGTGAGTACGAATG
>Ga0118677_10013963_pt1 | contig 11447 bp, 17 predicted proteins | sample AliMusrvi5mmetaG_FD_86154 | JGI IMG/M metagenome (GOLD analysis project Ga0118677, IMG submission 86154) | reverse complement strand
TAACCGTCCCCCCAACTTTGCATTGAACTTAGGGAAATCATAAATCCCTGACCTTATCCTTCGAATAATACCTTTTTTTATTAACAAAGATAATGCCCGACTGACAGCAAAGCGATTCCCTAAATCAAAGAAATCTTTGTTGATGTAGACATTTCCTTTATCGCCTTGGCATATTCGGTTTAATATCTTATTACTGAGACTTTGCATTGTTGTATCCCCTAGTAAAAATATATCTTTTCTATAAAATTATTCCTTTGATTCTTAAATTAAATATCTATAACAATTGGCTCATTGACCAGCTGATAATCTTCATCCAAAACTGAACAATTGATATAAGTTGTTTTATCTGTTTTTTCTATTCCATAGCTCCCATGAATATGTCCATGAATAACGTAATGGATTTCCAATTCTTCTATTTTCCTGGCTAATGTTTTACTCCCTAAATTACCGTATCTTGGCCTACCTATGTCTAAATGTTTATATGCAGGGCCATGGACTAAAAGTATGTCGGTATTCTTTGGTATCTTGCTCCAATAATATCGATCCAAATTCTCCTCACTTTCCATAAACGCCCAATCCATAAAAGTTTGAGTCATAGGCGAGCCCCATAATGAAATTCCTTTGGGCAAAGTATATCGTTCATTCTTTAAATAAACAGCCTCAGTTAAGTATTCTTTCACCTGATGCGGGTATTCTTCGCAGAAAAAATCATGATTCCCTGCTATGACAATAATATGCTCATGTTTTAAAGTAGATAACCAATTATTAAACTCAATTAAATCAAAAATTGAGCGAAATTCTCCATCCCCAGCAAAGAGTAGAACATCCCCTTCTGGTACCTTGACATCATGATGTTGAGTATGGGTATCTCCTATGGCCACAATTCTCATAAAACACTATCCCTCCCTAATTGCCACCGTTTTAACCCCTTCATAATTTCTTCAAATGTAACTGGCATAAAATTCCAACAATCTACACCAATATTAATCAAATAAGTCTCGGGCACAAAAACGCCCACATTCTTAAATTTCCAATTATTGTGGACATGTCCCACAAAATTATATTTCATATTTAAATCATAGTCTTCCGGACGGTGAACAACACAAACATCCACCCCGCCGTAACGGATATACAACTTTTCAATGGATGTCTTAAGACTGTTGCCCCTATCATGATTACCACGAACGAAAACAATATGACCATTGAGCTTTTTGATCCAATAATCCGCATTGATACCAATTAACCCTTCTCCCTCCTTGCCTCCAGGAGTATTCTTAAAACAGAAGTCCCCATTATGAATAACCGTATCTTCTGGTTTGACCCTTGAATTCCAGCTACGGATAAGCGTGTCGTTCATGTGTTCAACGTCTCTAAATGGACGGTTACAATATTTTATGATATTGGCATGACCTAAATGCAAATCAGCCGTATAGAATGTTTTGCTCATTTTGTAACCTTATCTGCTAACTGGCAAAGAAACACCAAGCCTTGTCTGACTTTCTTAGCTACATATTCAGTATTGGCAACACCAACGGCATGTGCACGACCAGAAATCATCGTTGGCCAAGTAAGTCCGCGTTTTTCACCCTCATTGGGCTTCAAAATATACGGTCGCACTGGCCTATACATATAACATGAATGTACTGAGCTTGTCATGCTACACTCACAACGTGGGCCACTAACGTAATCATTTTCACCCGCATTTAATTTATCGTGTAGATACTCTGCCCTGTGCTCACACCTAAAGCATAAGCCGTACATTTCTTTTTTACAATTTTTTTTCATATCTATACTCCTATATCTCGCTATTAATCATAGTCCCGAGAGGTGGATTTGAACCACCGAAATAACGGCTTATGAAACCGTCGCCTTAGGCCAGACTTGGCGATCTCGGGATGGTGCATCTAATTTTCTATTCAACCACTTCAAAACTTCTTTCTTTTCACTCTTGGAACTGCATACAAACTTATGAAACTCAAGAACATGCACCACTGTAGGGAACATTAGAATATATTTCACTTAACATCCTCGTGGTACGAATTGCATCATCTGATCTTTTCCACAAAAATTTTGCTTCTTTTGAGTTAAACAGAATCAATTTCTTAGATGTAGAAACTTTTCCAAAAACTTCTTTCTCTACCTTAATTACTTTTGACTTTACCATTAGGTCATCTCCTTTTTATATAGCCCCATAGACACAAAAAAACCGACTCTCTTCTTAGATAAGTAACCTTTCCCCTGCGTACTCGTAAAATTCCTGGGTGGTTACTTAGCTAATCTGTGAATCGGTTTTAATACTTAAACTGCCAGGAACGAATGTACGCATGGATACTAGACAAAAAGACGGCATCGACCATAGGGCTGTATGCCCTTGGGTCAATACCTTCGTATTTGTGCGTTCCAAACGTAGCTTCATTAAATCGTTCCTTATTATTTTTAAAATTTATCTAAAACAATAACTGCTTGAAGTATATCATCTCATCTGCCAGCGTCAAGCAAAAACAAAAAGTCCACACTTTGCATAAAGCGCGAACTTTTGTGCTTTCTTCTTTTAGATTACTATCCCTGCATTTTGGGTCATTTAAATTTTCTTGATAATATCGAGGCGATGGTTGCTCTTAATAGCCTTAATGATCTCTGGTTTTATACCTTTCTCTTTGGCCAATTTGGGCCATAAAGCTATCCCCTCAGCAACTTGATTGCGAATCTCTTTGGCTTTATAGATTTCAAATTTCTTAGCGACTTCCTCAAGATCAGCGAGAGTAAAATTATCCCGCTTACCATTGGCGCTTAACTGATGAACACGAGCCCATTTCCCAAGAGGATCATATTGATAGACCATATCATAAGCTGGTGAAAGCCGCCAAGAACCTTGCCTGTCCATAATGAAAGATAGGTTCTTTGTGTGATCATCTTGGTTACGCGCCAATATATTAAAAACCATTCGCCGGTACATTTCTTGGGTGTGTTCATGATCTAGGCCTAATTTAAGAATTGTAGAAAAAACTTGTTCATAACTATACTTATTCTCAGCCCTATGGTCGTAGTGTTGCAGAGCGTTTAATGATTGAACGTGTACTTTTTCATTCCCAGGTAAACGATCAAATCGTTTGGTCATAAAATGTGCACGTCCTTTTTCTTCTAATAACTCACAAGGCATCATTTTAATATTTGCTTTCAATGCCATTAGATAGTACGCTGCTTCAATTCTCCCATAGCCATCCGGATCACCTAAGTCCTGATCTTTCATCCCATCAAATTTAATGATCCAGTGTTCAAAACCCTCCGGTACAGTGGCTTGGCCAGATCTCATTTCACCAGTTGAAGGATTATAGGCAATAACTGCTTTAGCTCGTGCTCCACCTGCGGAACTCCCAATCTGAATCAAGGAAAGCAGAGCATCTGTTGGATGTTTGATTAAATTTACCGACAATTCTTTCTTTTTATTAACAACATCAGCTGCGAGCTCAGCGAGTTTATCTACAGCAATTGGTGTTGACTCCACCGATCCTATGTTGATCGCTGGACGATATTCAAGAGCCCCCATCCCTCTAGAGCCCTCAAAACAGAGTTTTTCTATTGGGTTTAATGAGCCTGGCTCTCTACCGTTTATTTGCAACCAGTCATCAATTAATTTATTTCCAAATCTATCAGGAAGGGAATCAGCTAATAGTCCAGGGAGACCATTTTGACTTTGCATTTTCAGTTCAGGGAATGAGTAAACATCGGTTGAAAGCGGCATATAAATAGGAGAAATTTCAAGCCCACTTTTTATAAATTGTGGATCGTAATCAAACGCAGCGACACCGGTTTGGTCGTCCCAAGCAACTGTTCCGACTTGTTCACCCCAGAGATAAACTTTGGCGCTTGTAACTATTATTTTTTCGTTTGCCATAGCTATGTCCCTTGGGGTCTCGCTACCCTTGACGCTCGTTTTCTACGTTTACCTTCTAATTTAACAATTTCACTTGGTCTGAAAGGAACCTTGGGAAGAAATAAATCCAACTGATTAAGAACTTTAAGAGCCCTCATTACACGTAAAAAACCAAGAATAGTTGATGGCTTGCCGTATTCAATATTCTGAACCACATTTATAGAAACTCCTGCTTTAGCAGCGAGATCACTTTGAGTAATATTAGAAGACAACCGCTTGTCTTTAATTCTGCTGCCCAGCTCTTGCAATATTCCTTTATCAGTCATTGAAAAATAATCCATATTCTTGCCTCCAATAACTATCCTGCCTGCTGGCAGGGAGTGCCCGGCGAACAACTGTGAGTGTCGGTCAATACGACCATGAGAGCCATTTCCTATTGTAAGGATAGCATCAATCAAAGATATTGTCAAATAATAACACATGTTTTAAGCAATATAGATTATATTTATCTGTTATATATAACTTATTACATGTGTTATAAACTTTCCAATTCTTCACAAAAGGATAATTCTGGAAATTTGGGTAAGGCGTGAAGGTAAACTTGTAACACCAGGCTGGTTTGTCAAAAACTATACTTTTTTAACAATTTCTTACCCTCAAAACCACATCCAAAAAATTGGTGTTTATAAATCCCTTTAAATAGCCAAGTATCTTTCTTACACGCCGGACATTCTTGATCCCCTATAGCTCCACAACTAGGACATTTATTGACCCTATTAAATACAAAATTTCTAGGCAATTTATTATCTACGGGCAATTCCTTTTGACAAAAAGGACAACTAAAAACTTCACTAATATTATTTCGTTTTACTTTTCTTGGTTTTTTCTTATTGGGAATACGTTCTGGCTCGACAGCAAAATCTTTAAGTTTTATATGTTGTTCCATGCTTCGTGGTTTTCCAAAATTACCAACCACAGATTGTTTCATTTTGCTATTTATTAACGGCATTGTCCACTTCCCGAGTGTTACACTACAAATTTTATTTTTTTATGCTTTGTAATGTAACTTTTATGTAATAAATCAATTTTTATTACGCCTGTTCCCAATATTTTTGAAAGGCTTTAAGAAATTCTCCGGGAGTTAAAATCGGAGTGGAAATATAGTTACGCACTTGACCTGTCAAAAAATGTTTTGTGTTTAAAGTAACTAAATAATCAACTTTTTGAGATTTAACTGCTGCTAAAATTGGCGCATCCCCAATTTCAATAACTTTATTAGCATCACGAACAGCTTGGGGCTTAGGATCTTCGAGTAATAATGGTGCAAGATTCTTGATAAATACTCGAAATCGATCAATTAGATGTGGGAATTTTGCTAAAAATACACGATCAGCCTCTATAAGAACATGTTTGCTGATAACTATACGGATTTCTTCTGCCTCGCCTAAATCTAAAATAGTAGCTGACGCTCCTTTTCTGGAAGCTAAACCCGATATTATCACATTTGTATCTAAGAATACGTGCCACTGATTATCAGGCATATTTCTCCTGAGTATAGCGCTGACGTTCAGCTTTTAGATCATCAAGTAAATTCTTTAGACTAAGACCTTTTTTGACCATGCTTTTTTCAACTTCTTTTGCTAACGAAGCACGTGTTAAGCTTTTTTGAGTTAACATGAGACATCTCCCAACAACAAATAGACTAAGCTGGGCCGCTTCATCCAACTTCAAAGCTTCTCGCACTTCTTTAGGAATGGTAAGCTGACCACGGCCCCAAAGTTTTACAGATTTAGGTATTGTAGTTACCATATTGACCACCTCTTTCATTTTTACTGAAATTCAGCATTAATCAGTAATTCCGATTTACCCTGATTAAAGTATAACATAATCTATGAATTGTAAACAAAGAATTATTATTTACCAACCACATCCTTCATGGCACACGTTGTATTACATTTCGCTATTTTTAACTAAATATCCTCATCACATCTTAATTTATAAGTAGTCCTGCCGCGCCTTGATTTTCTTCTAAGCCAAGTTTGCACATCCAGACGCACAAACCTAACAGAACCCCGAACCTTCCCGCCTAGCTTCAAACAAGGTATATATCCCATTGCGGTCCATTTATAAATGGTAGACAGCTTTATCTGCAACCATTCACTTAATTGTTTGGGGGTTAGCAATTGCTCATTGCAATGGTCTATCTTACCACTCATATTGCCTTCAACTTTGTTTGTGCTCTGAAGTGCCATTTAAGCCTCCTCGTAATTTATTTCCTGAAAAATAATAACCACCCTATAACCAAAACGCTCAATATATAGATTCCGAACTTCACAAAAATACCATACAGCCAAAAAAATAAGTAAATCCCCAAAACAACTAATAAGACCTTCAAAAGCCACTTAAATAAAAGATAGAAGCAAGCGGGTACTGTTAACAAACCAGTCAATATAACCCGAAGAATCTCACCAAGAGACGATTTTACATTGTCTTTAAATTCATATTTAAAAAGTGAAATATCCAATTGCACTGATGATAACACTGACTTTCTCCACTGCTTTAGTTTTTCCACACCATTCATACGTACGTCCTTTCTTCTTGGATTAGATTCCCGCTTTCGCGGGAATGACGAACAATTGTGAGTGTCGGGTATGACGACCAAAAATAGGAACACCTAATTCTTTTGTTCAACTTTCTGAATATCATCGTTATCGAGCTTTTTTACTAGTTCTGAGGTAGCATTGTCCATACGAATCCTGGCTAACCTTGTCCTTTCATCCCTTTCTTCCGGTGGCACCACTTGGCTGTAATAAAACTGATAATACAAGCCACGCTCTGCATGCCACCTGATTAGCTTTAACTGGAACTGGATATTTTCATGCATTGATAATAGGGTTTTCTTGATTGTGTCTTCAAAAGCACCCATTGTTTCCGGGATTGATTTTTCTTTTTGCCCTTGCTCCATAGCCCCAGAATTAACCAACCGCTGATACTCAAGGGACTCTTTTATGTACTCCAAGGTTGCATACTTTAAAAATGATGCAAAGCTGACACCCTCCTGCTGTGCTGCCAATTGGATGATTTTAAGATCCTCATCTTTAAAACTAATGGAGTGCACCGTCCTTCTTTTTTTCTTCTGCGCTTGTTCTGATGGTGTCATATTTATTCTCCTTGCGGTGTTGGGCCCCAATCCGGTCTTAATCGAAGACCAAGCCCTTTGGTTATCTTTACATTATTCTCTAAAGACCAATTCAACTTAGACTCGTTAATAGATAGATCATCCCTAAGGATATTTTCTCTTTGAAACACTTCAACACTCTGCTTCATCAGGTTAAAAAACATTTTTCTAACATCACCATCAAGAGGATCAGCCTTAGGTAATCGTTTTGATTCCTGTATGGTTCCTAATATGAACATATCAATATTGCTTAACCATTCGTTTTTTAAAGCATGATCAAAATCTTTGAAGCTTTCCGAATAAACATATTCAATCTTCTTTCCTTCTTTGACTTTTTCCCTGCGTTGAAGATAGATGATTTCCCCATTCCTAAAATCTCCACCGTCCCGCTTCTTTAAAATGCTTGCGCTGGGCAACACATAATGAATCTTGTTATCTATGCCCTCAATTAACATATATCTGGGCTCCCCGGCTCTTTCACTTAATCCCGTACCTACAATCCTGCCAATTAACACCTGTCCGGTGTTTTCCAGCCTATTAACAACCACAGGTAAATTTGGGTTTAATATGTTTCCAATATGCCTGCTCTTGGTTTTTATAATGTCCTGCTGGTTCTGGATGAATCTCAAATAACCCATGAAATCAGGATCAACATGCCAAGAAGCACTTGTAAATTTCTTGGTTAAACCCATTTCTTCTAAAAACATCAACCTGCCTTTTAATTGCAATTCTCGTTTATACATAAGATCCGACTGCGGGTGCGTGAGGTTAATAAAATTATCCTTGGTTAATTTACGCATTATCTCTCTATCTATTTCAGTAACATGCATAGCCCTGATCACTTTATCCCTTTGCAAAACAGCATCCTGTTCAAGCCTTAGGCCCAGCGCTCTGGTGGCTTCCTGAATTGATCTTTGCCTAAAGCCTTGGGTAAAGTACCCTTGGCTAATCCGAAGTTCTTTCCCTTGCCTGTCAACACCGCGCATAACAATATGGGCATGGGGATTGTCTGTGTTGTAGTGGTCAATCGCTACCCATTCCAGTTTTGTCCCTAAATCTTTTTCAACTTGTCCCATAACAGCCCTGACATGTTCCTTTAAATCAAGCTTGTGGGCCATTTCCGGAGAAAGGATTATCTTCCAAAACCTGGGATCACCATCCTTCTGCCACTTTGTTAAGGTCTTGGATATATTTAAATCCTCATCATTGGCATCAAAGCCTAATCCGGGCTGATTTTCCAGCTGAGCGCCTTGTCTGGCCAAATAATAGCCATGAGCGCCCCATTGCCTTTGATAGCTATTTTTCGAATATGAAACCTTGGCAATTGACTTCTGGTCCCAGCTCTTAGGGGCATAGCTGCCTTTCTGGAAGGCTTTCTTATTTAAAAACCCTGCTATCGCTGTTTTACCAAAAAATGACCACTTGTGACCATTGGGCTCTTTTAAAGCACCACTTTTGGATTTGGCACGTTGGGGACTTATCCGAAAATCTTCATATACCTGTTTTTTTACACTAATTCTTACCATGTCTGCACCTCCGGTTTTTTCCAAAATTCAAAGGGTTTTATTTTGGTTTTGGCTCTCTCTAAATACTTTTTTCCTTTACGTTCCTGCATGGTTAAATACCCTAAATTTCTCAACTCATACTTCCGTTGATCTGTCATAAAATCCAGCCTGTTTTTGCAATCAATTAACAGCCCTGCCAATAACGGTTTGTCTATGGTGTTCAATCCCACCATATCAATCAAACCGCCTTGCTGAATAAGCCGATGTAACCGTCGCTTTTCTTTTAAATTAAGTTGTTTTTCCATACGCTACATGACCGCTACACACATTCCTCGTTGTAGCGAATTAAAAAGCCTATTTCACACATGATTTGTTAAGAACTCGCTACACCCTTTAATCTTGCTGTCGAAATAATTCGTTTTATTGAATCATTAATTTCTGTCTTTGAAACAATTCCTGATTCTGAAAAAGCAACTCCCGATACTCACGATGTGTCCTGCGATATTCTTGAGGCAAATCATCGATTAATTTAGACCGTAACGCCATTGCTGTAAGAATCTTGTCCTTTTCTTCTTTATTTAAACTGGAAAGAAAATTAGCAAATTTATCTATCCATATCTGAGCTTCACTTTTAGGCCATTTTGTTCTCATAACACGTCCCTCCTATAATTGAGTTTGTCTGTTTAATATGATTAAGAAATGATTTGGAAACTTGAGAAGAAAGCCACTTCTGGGATATTGTTACACCTCGAAATGGCCGATAAAAATTTTGACAGAATTTTGACAGAATTAAGGCGATTCTGGAAAACAAGAAGGGAAAAGAAGGGACAAAAAAAGACGGACCAAGATGACTTAGCCCGTCGGTATTATAAGAAAAACTGTGATTTATGTTACTTTGCAGCTTGTTGCAACAATATACTGGCGGAGAGGGAGAGATTCGAACTCTCGAGACACTTTCATGCCCACACGCTCTCCAGGCGTGCGCCTTCAACCACTCGGCCACCTCTCCAAAAGAATTTTCGAGAAATTATTTCTCCAGAAATTCTTTGTGAACAATCTAAAAACTTATGTACTATATCAAAACTGTAACAACGCTCAAGAAGAATTAATAAAGAGATTCCCTTTGGGCTTTCAAACGTTGGTCATCTAAATACTCATCATAGCTTATACCTACGCGATCAATATATCCTTTAGGTGTCAATTCAATAATACGATTGGCCGTTGTTTGCACCAATTGATGGTCATGCGAAGAAAATAAAATTGTTCCTGGAAAACTTTCCATTCCACGATTTAACCCTGTAATCGCTTCTAGATCTAAGTGATTCGTAGGCTCATCTAAAATTACCACATTTGCGCCGGTTAGCATCATCTTAGAGAACATACAACGCACCTTTTCCCCTCCGGAAAGGACACGCACACTCTTGAGACTTTCCTCACCGGTAAAAAGCATACGACCAAGAAAACCGCGAATAAAATTCTCGTCTGTTTCTTTGGAATACTGACGAAGCCAATCAATAATATTTAAATCAACATCAAAATATTTATTATTATCTCTTGGAAAATACGCCTGGGTCGTAGACACTCCCCACTTAAAATTGCCACTATCAGCCTTTAATTCACCCATTAATATTTGAAATAAAGTTGATTTAACCAGATCATTGGGCCCCACAAAAGCGATCTTATCTCCTTTGTGCGCATGTAAAGAAAAGTCCTTAAACATCAATTGACCATCAATGCTTTTGGTCAAGTTTTCAATATGTAATACGTCATTACCCGCTTCCCTCTCCGGTTTAAAATTAATAAATGGATATTTACGCGATGAAGGCCTTATCTCATCGAGGGTCAATTTCTCCAATATCTTCTTACGGGATGTGGCCTGACGGGCCTTAGAAGCGTTTGCCGAAAAACGAGCGATAAAGTCCTGGAGTTCTTTACGCTTTTCCTCAACTTTTTTATTGGAATCTGAACGTTGCCTTAAGGCCAATTGGCTTGCTTCCACCCAAAAACTATAATTTCCAGAATACATTTGAATCTTTCCATAATCAATATCGCACACGTGGGTACAGACTTTATCTAAAAAATGTCTGTCGTGGGAAACAACAATTGCCGTGTTCTCAAAATCTAAAAGGAATTCCTCTAACCATCTACAAGCTTCTATGTTCAAATGGTTTGTGGGTTCATCTAAAATTAAAATATCAGGATTCCCAAATAATGCTTGGGCCAAAAGTACTCGTACTTTTTGAGAACCTTCTAATTGTTTCATCTGCTGCTGGTGGAGCTCTTCTGGAATACCTAAATCATCTAATAGTTTGGCGGCATCTGATTCCGCATTCCAGCCATTCATTTCTCCAAATTTAGCTTCCAATTCTGAAGCACGCAAACCATCTTGATCGCTAAAATCCGCCTTAGCATAAATCTCATCCTTATCCTTCATGACTTGATAAAGTTCTTTATGCCCAATGATCACAGTCATAAGAACGGTTACTTCATCAAAAGCAAATTGATCTTGCTTGAGGACTGAAAGACGCTTCCCTGAAGCAACTGAAATTTCTCCGGATGTACTGTCTAAGTCACCGGATAATAGTTTCAAGAAAGTGGATTTCCCAGAACCATTAGCGCCGATGATACCATAACAGTTGCCAGGATTAAAAGTAATGTTGACGGCATCAAACAATACCCGTTTACCAAATTGTAAAGATACATTATTAGCTGAAATCATAAGGGCGGAATTATAACACAAGCCATGATAAACGCAAACGAGAATTCACTCGTCGTTAATATTTAAAGATTGTAACTCTAAGTAGGACAAAATAAGGAAAAAAGCTCCATAGATCAAAAACACCTGTTAATTTGTAAGTTCGAGGAAACAAAAAACAGGAGATCATATGGA
>Ga0118677_10013961_pt1 | contig 11448 bp, 9 predicted proteins | sample AliMusrvi5mmetaG_FD_86154 | JGI IMG/M metagenome (GOLD analysis project Ga0118677, IMG submission 86154) | reverse complement strand
ATTTTAGAATTACGGATAGAAGCGCACCCGATAAGGACAAAAAAAAGATCCAGTTAGTAAGCGTTGAAGAAGGTTATGAAGTAGGAGGCCCCTGGGCTTTGGAAGGAATTATGAGATTCTTGCTCTCGGATAATATTACGGCAAAAGAGATGCTTAAAAAAATGGTATTTTATATATTTCCTGTAATTTGCGCAGACGGGCTTGCGATGGGGCACACAAATTATCCGCTTAACGCGGATGGTTCTCAATATATCTGCATGACCGGGATATGGGATAAAGATAATACCTATCATGAAGTTGATCTTATGAAAAATTTCTGGAAAAAATTGAAAGCCGGAGGAGAAGAGCTGGATATATCCTGGAGATTCCATTCAAGTGGTTACGGTAATTCGGCATTCAGTATTGACGATTTTAAAACGGAAAATGTTAAAAAAAGAAAAGACCTTTTTTTGAATTTCAAGAAACAAATACCATGGTATTTGTTATCTGACCTGGTACGTCCAGAACATGCTCCCATGTTGATGAGCGCTCCCCTGCTTCAGATATTTCCGGACATAATGACAATATGCTCGCACAGCGATTTTATTTTTAGAAAAGATTACATAAAGTCAGTTAATAAAGAAGTTATTATAAGAAGAAGTGAGGACCTGCTTCAGGACGGAGAACTCATTGCCTCCGGACTTGCAAAGTACTACGGCATTGAAACAACGGATCTAAGACCTAACCTTATGGCCGGTGATGTTGACAAAAACTGCGGAAAAAAAGGGCAAACAGTTAATTTCACTGTATATTATTACGATCCAAGCGGAGAACCTCCGAAGTATGTTGACCTGGTAATAGGCGGGAACCATTTTAAAATGACCAGTCCCGAGACTCCAAATTACAGAAAACCGGTGTCTTTTTCTTATGCGCTAATTTTGAGCGAACCTATAAATAACTACTGTTTTACAGCTTCAAACGGCAAAAAGGAAAGAAAAATCCCGGAAGACGATTATTTATTCCCGGGACCGTTCATAATACAAGAATAAAGGTAGCTGTCTGTACTTGACCCGCCCCAAAACATCGTGTCAATTTTCACCGTATAAGTTATTTTGGTGCCTTTTATTGCAAGAAATTGGCAGAACCGGCGTCAACTATCCCGCTTAAAAATAGAGTGTAAAAATAGAGTGTAATAATTACCTTACATTGGCTATAATATCCAAACGGCACATTCGTCATAACGCGTAAATGCGAAGCATAATAAAAATAATTTCCGCGCGCGTCATGGCCGAAGGGTATATTTCGTTAGGACATCACCTTCTCAAAGTGCGTAAGGCCGATGACTGTTTGCTCCTGGTTTCTGCCACAAATCTGCCAAATGGGTTTTAATATGTTTAGTTTGAGTGACCTGCCCACAAACATATTAGTCTTATCCTATTAGGCGGCCTAATGGACTTGCGCTTAACCTTAAATAATGCTATTAATTGGTGTAGTCGAACCGGATAGTTTGATATATGTTCGTGGATACGAAAAGTAGCTGGCTCGGGGAGTTGCATCACTCAGTGAACGGGTATGAGACACCTGAAGAGTTTGAGTCAAAGTATTATAATATTGACACACGAATAATGAAAGAGGAAAACTTATATGAAGATTGGGGATTGGAATCCTAAATTGTATTTGAAATTCAAGAATGAAAGAACGCAACCGTCTATCGATCTTGTGAATAGAATACATCTTGAGAAGATACCTTCCAATATAATTGATATAGGCTGCGGGCCTGGAAATAGCACACAAATACTTGTGAAAAAATGGCCTAAGAGCAGTATTACAGGACTGGACAATTCAGCAAGTATGATAGAAAAGGCTAAGAAGGATTATCCGGGGCAGGATTGGATACTCTCAGATGCTGCAACTTTTAAATCTGAGAAGAAGTATGATGTGGTATTTTCAAATGCTACTATTCAATGGATACCTGAGCACAAGAAATTACTCAAAGTATTTATAGATTTGGTTTCAGAAAAAGGCGTATTAGCGGTACAGATACCTTTGTTTCGAGACCTCGCAATATGGAAGGCGATAGAAAGCGTTTCAAAGAAAACCAGATGGGCGGAAGCCACAAAAGGATGTGCGGAAATATTTACATATCATGATATTGATTTTTATTATAATGTCTTATCGGCAAATATTAATGCTATTGAAATGTGGAAGACAACATATATACACATTATGATTTCACATTCAGCAATACTTGATTGGTCAAGAAGTACTGCTTTAAGGCCTTATCTAGATAGAATGAAACAAGAATCCGAAAAAAATGAATTTGAGAAAGATCTATTATCTGAAATAAAACGAGAATACCCGATGCAAACAAATGGAAAAGTATTGTTTCCGTTCAAACGTCTTTTTTTTATAGCTTATAAGCAGCATCCACCCGCGGGAAGTGAGATTCTAACATAGGCGTTCTTCGGGTTGAATTTAAAAATGATATTGGAATAGAGTGAAAAGGGAAACGTAAAAATAAAGGTATGAAAAACAGTCAGCACGGGGCATGGTTTTTTAAAACGGCCGTTGAAAATGTGTTTTGCTAAATTTCAATAAAAGAGGCAAAAAATGATATATAAACCGTTTTGGAATTCACTCAACAAGCATAATGTGCCCGCATGGTTTAAGGACGCGAAATTCGGCATCTATACTCACTGGGGAATATATTCGGTCCCGGCAAAAGGCCCTAATGGCTCATGGTATCCTTATCATATGTACCAGAAAGGCACCGGTCAATATGCTTACCATACTAAAACATATGGCAGACCTTCCGGATTCGGGTATAAGGATTTTATTCCGATGTTAACCGGGAAAAAATTTGACCCTGACGAATGGGCCCGGCTGTTCAAAAAAGCGGGCGCTGAGTTTGCGGGACCGGTCGGCATGCATCACGACGGTTTTGCAATGTGGGACAGCCGTATTACAAAATGGAATGCCGCCAATATGGGGCCGAAAAGAGATATAGTCGGATGCCTTGAAAAGTCTATCAGAAAAACCGGAATGAAGTTTATGGTTGCGATGCACCATGCTGAAAACTGGTATTTTTTTCCGCACTGGGAAAAAAGCTTTGACACGTCAGACCCCCGTTACACAGGCCTCTACGGGGATCTCCATAATACAGGTAAACCGCCGAAGAAAATTAATGACTGGAATTTACAGGAAAAACCGAATAGAAAATTTCATGACAAATGGTTGAATATTCTGAAAGAAGTGACTGATAATTACAAACCCGATATGCTCTGGTTTGATTTTGGGATCAGGCATATAAATGACTTTTTTAGAAGAAAATATTTCGCTTATTACTACAATATGGCTGAAAAATTAAAAAGGGAAGTCATTGTTACATACAAATATCATGATATACCGCCGAATAGCGCTGTAAATGATATTGAACTCGGGCGGTTAAATGAAATAGCCTATCATCACTGGTTAACAGATACCACCGTGGATGACGGCCAGGGCTGGGGCTATTTGAAGGATGCAAAATACAAGGAACCGTCAACGCTGATACATTACCTGGCTGATAATGTCAGCAAAAACGGCCGGCTGCTCCTGAATATCGGGCCCAACCCCGACGGAGAAATTCCTTTGGAAGCTAAAAATATTCTGCTGGAAATAGGAAAATGGCTGGAAATTAACGGGGAAGCTATTTATGGCACAAATCCCTGGACGGAATACGGCGAAGGGCCGGCTAAAATGCTAAAAACCGGACCGTTCTGTGAAGATAAAGATGTCAAGTATTCCGCAAAAGACCTCAGGTTTACCGTAAAAGATAATGCCCTGTATGTGATATGCCTCGGCTGCCCGAAAGAAAAAATAATTATCACAAAAGGCCTTAAATGGGTCTCCAAGGATGAAATCAAAACAGTAAGAGCCCTGGGAAGCAAAGAGAAGTTGTCATGGAAAATGGGGAGGGATTGTTTTCTGATTGAGCCGCCGAGGATCAAACCCTGTGAGCACGCGAATGTTTTTAAAATTGAACGCAAATGCCCGTTTTAAATATGGATAATATACCGGGTCCACAAATTCGTATTGCCGCGTTTCAACGGCCCGCTCTAAAACATTGTAACCCGGACCAATGGACTTGCGTTTAAACCTTAAATAATGATATAAACTAATATAGTTTAACAGAAAAATTTAATAAGCCACTGGATGGTATGAACGTGAAAAGAAACTGTTCTCCCTCGCCGGTGAGACTTAATCCGAGGTAACAAGAACCATATATAAGGAACGGAACATTATACAAGGAGTACAAAAATGAAAACAATGGAAACTGTAAGAAATTTTTCCAGGGACGCCTTTCTATTCGCTCCAACTCTGTTCGCGTTGCTTCTGATGACTACAGGTGTTCTCCGCGGCCGCCGGCCAAAAGCCAACCGGGAAATTACTGATAACGGGTGCAGCAAAAGGAGTATTTCGATGAAATCCCCATTCCTCTTAGTTGCGATTGTCTTGTTCATCGCTATTTTCACCACCCTTGCTGCGGCTATCTCCCCTGAAGAGATAAAAGCGAATCTGGATAAAATTCCTGCCGCAGATCCGGTGGCCACTAACCCTCCCCAACTTATCGATGCAATGAAGGGTGTGCATCCGCGTCTTCTCTTCACGACCAAAGAAATTGCGGCCTTGAAAAAACAAATTTCCGGAGACCCGCTGTTAAAGAAGGCGTATGAGGGGACGATTGCGTGGGCTAATATCACCCAGGTTCCGAGTGGACCAAAGCCGCCGATTGTGATGGATGACGGTTCGGCCTTGGTCAAGAGTTACTCCCAAGCTCCGGCCATGGCCTACGCCTATGCGCTTGACCGTAGTCCCGCTATAAAAAAGAAAATCGAAGACACCTTGACCGCGATGCTGAATCAGCCCTATTGGGCAGCTGTGAAAGAGCTTGATTCCAGCATGGGCGGGGCTTGCAACATGATGATGGTCGCTTTGCTTTACGATGCGATTTACACCGATCTTGCTCCGGCCTTGCGGAATCAGATGGCTGCAAAGATCCTCCTGCATGCCCGGCGCCTGTACTACCTTGGGCACAAGGAATTGAGCATCATGCCCTATCGATACTGGACGAACGATCCTCAGCCGAATCATCGCTGGTATCGTGATATGGGTCTGGCCGCCTGTCTGCTGGCGGTCGCCGACGAGAAGGATTTAAACACGGGTTATCTCATACAAGAGCTCAAGAATGAGATGGATTTCATAATCAAGTGGTATCCTCCTGATGGCGATTGCCATGAGGGGGCCGGCTATCAAAGTTTTGGCTATACGGCCATCGCCACGGCCTGCGCGATGATGGACAGAAATCTCGGTACGGATTATCTGAAGAAATCAGGTCTGAAGAATGCCTGGACACAACAAATCTACTACTGGGTGCCGGGTCGATTAAGCGACATTAGCTGGGGGGATGATCAGAATAGCCCTAGTGCGAATTACGGCCATAACGATGCATCTTTCTTCCTTGGGCCACAACTGAGCCGGGACAAGCAGGCCCAGGCGATGCTGCTCATGCGCCTTTCAAAGAATTCCGTCCCTGACAAAAAAGGGAAAAAGCCGCTGCTTCCATGGACGATGTTGACCTTTTATGATCCGACGGTCGGACAGGGCGATTACAAGGCGTTGATCCCTTATCGGATCTTCCCTGACATGGGTGCCGCCTCGATGCGTGATTCATGGGAAAATGACGCCGTTGTCTTCACCTTCAAATGCGGACCTATCGGCGGTTACAAACTCAATGAATACCGCATGGCGACCTTGGAGAATGGTAAACCACATAGCATCAATATAGCTCACGATGATGCCGATGCCAATGAGTTCGCGTTAGCCGTCGGCAACGGCTTCGCCTTCCATCCCGGCGTATACTCCACTTCGCCAAGGGGTACCTCCGAGCACAGCACGCTTACCGTCGACGACATCGGGCAGGCCAACGAATTTCCTTGGTGGACGCCACCGCTGGATACAGCCGATTTCCGGCAGTTTGCGAACTCGATCATAAACGATCTGATCCGGATGATGGTTCAGGCAACCATTACAAGACCGATTTTTAACTTCCTCTCAGGTTTTATCGGTCTTTCTCCTGTGAGTTCCACCGGCGCGCTCTCTCCCGGTGGGACGTCGATATTTGGAGGTAATGCCTCTCTTTCCGGCATGCCGCTTGCCGGCGTGCCAAGGATGCACGGCGGTGGGGTTGCACATGATGAAATGCTGGCGATCCTCCAGGAAGGGGAGCGGGTAGTACCGAAACGCATGGCCGGAAGTCTGGGGCACACGATTGCCACGACCATACAGATAAACGTAACCGGACAACAGGGTGGTGGAGGCGACAAAGATGGTCAGAAACTCGGCTCCGAGATTGCGACCATCGTTCAGGCAGAGTTTGACAAAAACCTTGACCGTCACTTGCAGCCAGGTGGGAAACTTAATCGGGGGATGGGCTACTAATGGATGCACTACCGAATATTCCGATGGAACTTACCTCGGGGGGGCTCAGCGAAGACTGCCGCGTCCTCGAGAACCCCTTTGGAGACGGGTATCGGCAACGCGCCGGCGATGGGATGAACAACATCGAAGGCGCGTATGAGGCCAAATGGGAGAACATAACCAAGGCCGAAGCCGATACCCTGATCGCGTTCTTTCGCGCCAAGGGCGGGTATCTTCCTTTTACGCACACTCCGAAAAACGAGACGGGAACATGGATCTGGACTTGCAAAAAGTGGTCGAGGCCTCCTGACAGAGGGCCATTCACCAATGTCACGGCAACGTTTAGGAGGGAGTTTGATCTCGCATGATTACGGCCGATTCGCAAAAACTCGCACCCGGAAATTACATCGTTCTTTTCCAACTGGATCTTCGTTGTTTCGGCGGGCCGGTCTACTACTTCACTCCGTCCGTCTACTCGAACAAGGTGGTCAGGTGGAGGGACGTATTCGATCCGCCCGGCATAGTCGATTATACGCCCTGGAACATCAAGGCCGAAGGGTTCGAGATGAGCGGCCAGGGAACACTTCCAAGGCCCAAGCTCACCGTCGGAAACGTCAACATGGCGCTGTCTGCACTCGTTCGGCAGTATCAGGACCTTCAGGGAGCTACTCTTTACAGGTATCGGACCCTCAAACACTACTTAGTTGGCGAGCCGCGGGAGGATCTCGACGCATTTTGGAATTACGACCTCTACCGGCTGGAGCGCAAGACGGCCCACAACAAGTTCTACATCGCGTGGGATCTTCGAAGCTTCATCGACTGCCAAGGCCAGAAGATCCCCTTCCGGCAAATACTGCGGGATACGTGCACCCATGAGTACCGGATGTTCGTTGCAGGTACGACCTTCGATTACACGAACGCGAGATGCCCCTACTCTGATCCCAGATATTACGACACACTCGGCAACATAACGACTCCCGACAAGGATTGGTGCGGGAGAAAGTTGTCTGATTGCCGGCTTCGTTTTCCGGGCAATGTGAGTCTTCCAACCACTGCCTTTCCGGGTGTCGCCCGGGTGAATGTGAGGATGTGATGTTTGAACCCGTTGCTCTTAATGACGCAGTGGCACACGCAGTCGAAGTATTCCCGCAGGAATCGTGCGGGATCATATCAGGTGGGGTTTATCACAGGATGGAGAACCGTGCCGACGATCCGCTTGCAAATTTCGAAATTGACCCTGCCGTCTATCTTGGTTTCGCGACTGGCACTGGAGTTGAGGCTGTCATGCATTCGCACCCGATGGGTCCGGACTGCCCGAGCAAGAACGACATGGAGGGGCAAGAGGCGTGCGCGGTCCCCTGGGGGATCATCCCCTTTGTCTCGGGGCAGCCTCGCCGCCCGTTTTTCTGGGGTGACCAATTGCCTATTGCGCCGCTTTTAGAGCGGCCATTTCGCATGGGTGTTTTTGACTGCTACTCATGTTGTCGGGACTGGTACCGGCTGAACTGGGGGCTTGTTCTTCCTGTCTGGCCCAGAGATCCCGCGTGGTGGGACACGGATCAGAACGTTATCTCCGAGGGACTTGAGCAAATGGGATTTGTCAGGGTCGAGGGGCCGCTTGAGATCGGGGACGGTGTTGTAGGAAGCATTACCGGAGACATCGATCAGCATTGTGCTGTTTATGTCGGAGACGGGTTGATCTTGCACCATCTGCCAAACCGCCTGTCCATGCGCGAGCCGTTTAACGTCTGGCGAAGAAGACTCCCGAAAATTTACAGACACCGGAGCAAGCTATGACAGAGGTCATCTTACACGGCTACCTTGCCAAGAAGTACGGGCGCGATCACAGGTTCGAGGTCACCAGTGCAGCCGAGGCATGTCGCGCTCTCCAGGCAAACTTTAAGACCTTCTTTGCAGACATCCGGCCCGGACAGTTCGTCGTCATTCGTGGAAGCCGCAAAACTGGCGAGCAGCTCACCATTGAACAGGTTTCGATGCACATGGGGAACAAGCCCATCCATATCGTTCCTGTCCCGCGCGGGGGAAGTTCAAAAGGGATCATCGCCATTGTCCTTGGCGTTGCACTCATCGCCGTCTCAATTCTCACCATGAACCCGGAACTCGGCTTTATGGCAAACATGGCAGCCGCCATGCCTACTGTGACGTTCCTCTCTCACGGCGCGGTGCTTATGATGGGGGCTGCGATGACTCTTGGCGGGATTAGCCAGCTTATTACGCCTACCCCGGAAGTGAACGACTACACCTCGCGAGAACAGAAAAAAGTCTCCTTTCTTTTCTCCGGCGCCGTAAACCGTCAGGAACAGGGCGGTGCGGTCCCAATACTCTACGGCGGCCCGATGGAGGTCGGGTCCGTTGTTGTCTCCGGAGGGATAAGCGTTGATGGGTCCGCCTCACCTCCACCCTCCGACCAGGCATGGAAGATAACGGTTACCGCCGCCAAGGGAATCTCTGTTAATCCAAGTGGCGTGTTCTACGTCATGAAAGGAGATAGCGCCTCATTTAAGATCACCTCAAAGTTCCCGTATACCATTGGTGTTCTCAAGATAAACGGGACCTCGGTTGGAGTGAAAAAGAAGTACACGATAAGCAGTGTCACCTCAGATACGACTGTCGAAGCCTTTTCTGTACTCAATCCATTTGCGTCACTTTAGGGATATCTAATGCTCAGTATTCAGGGTTCCGGTGGTTCCAGCAAAGGTGGCGGGTCTTCTCACACTCCGACTGAGGTTAAAAACGATCTCGTATCCGAGGCCGTTGCCAAAATTATCGAAGTTGTGTCCGAGGGCGAAATCGGTGGTCTTTGGAACGGCGCGCAAGGCATTTTGCTTGACGGCACTCCACTTATGAATGCGGACGGGTCGTATAATTTCAAGGGTGTTTACTACTGGGAGCGCACAGGTCTTCCCCGGCAAGAGGCCATCCCATTTGATGAGATCGAAGACGAAGTCGAGGTAAGCGCCACGGTCAAAAAATCCGATGGAGGTGTGACACGTCAAATCGAGGTTGGCGATTTCGATGCGCTCCGGATCAACCTTTTTACCAGTAGCTTCTTAATGCAGAAAAAGGACACCGGAGATATTGTCCGCACAAAAGTTAACCTGGAGATCTGGGTCCAGCCGTACGGTGGGTCCTTTACCAAAGTGACCGATGTGCAGATAAAGGGCAAAACGAATGAGCCCTACGTCAGATCGGTACTGACGATAGATTGGAGGGCGCGTTTCGGGGACGGTCCATGGAATGTCAAGATTGTCCGGCTAACCGATGACTCGGAGGGAATGGACATCCGGAATGAAATTTCCTGGGCCTCCTATGCCACGATCATCTACGCAAAATTTGAGATGCCCGACGTTGCCGCAATAGGTCTTCAGATCGATGCAAAGCAGTTCGGAGATCACATACCTGTCCGGTCCTACAAGCTGATCGGAAAAGTCGACGTCGAGATTCCTTCGAACTACGACCCTGAAACCCGTCAGTACACAGGGGTATGGGACGGATCATTTAAACTCGGTGGGACCGACAATCCCGCATGGATCTACCGGGATCTTGCGACAAATCCCCGGTACGGCGCCGGGAGATGGATAAAGCCGGCAAACATCGACAAGTGGGCCTTATACGAAATCTCGAAATTCTGCGACGAACCAGTTCCTGATGGAAAAGGTGGTTTCGAGCCTCGGTGGACGTGCACCCTCTACCTCCAGACTCAAGAAGAAGTCTTCCACGTACTCAATGCCTTATCTTCGGCTTTCGTGGGAATGTCTTACTGGAGTTCGGGCAAAGTCACCATGGCTCAGGACCGGCCTCGCGATGTAAGCCATCAGGCTGCTCCTGCGGACGTTATAGACGGACAGTTCGAATACTCATCGGTTGGCCTGGCCGCCAAATGTTCCGTCATCTTCGTGACGTGGAATAATCCCGATCTGCACTTTAAACCCGACATAGTTGTTGTCGAAGACCCTGAGCTTATAAGACGCTACGGGTGGATAAAAAAGGACTATCTGGCCGTCGGCTGCATCAAGTTATCCGAGGCGATCCGTCGCGGGAAGATGCTCCTTGAGACTGAAAAGGCCTCACCTGAAGCGGTTGCCTTTCGCGCCGGTTTCGAGTTTGCGGATTGCGGGCCAGGCGCGATCATAAAGATTGCCGATCCCTATTACTCTGGCGTCAGAAATGCCGGGCGGATCGCGCAAGGGGCAACCACGACACAGATCCCGCTCGACTTTCCGATAACCCTGGAAGCCAATGAAGCCTACACGGTCAGCATTACCATGCCGGATGGGACCGTACAGGAGAGATCGGTTACCTCGCCTGCGGGATATAAGACTTCACTAACGGTCAGTCCGGCCCTTCCCGTGGTCCCTCAAGCCGAATCGATGTGGGTTCTGTGCGGTGCGGATTGCGAAGCGCGTCTTTTCCGGTGCGTATCAAACCGGGAGACAAAACCAAACGAATTCGAGATCAACGGGATCCTGCACGATCCGACGAAGTTTGACCGGATTTATGGCGGCCTGTCTTTGACAGAGCCGCAATCGGGGATTATTCCCGAAAGTCCGATGCCGGGGGTAGACTCGATCTCCGCCCAGGTGTTCACCTTCGTTGACGGCCGTAATTTTTCGCCGGGTCTCCTTTTGTCCTGGCAGCATCCGAAGATCCCGGGAGGAACGAAAGGTGATCCTCGAGTAACGTATTACGTCATCGAGTATCAGCCGAACGGTGACGGGTGGGAAGAACTCGGAAAGACGATGCAGCCCTCCTACGAGTGGCGCGGGATACCTCCGGGCGTCTATGACTTCAGGGTCCGCGGGGTGGGCCTTGGCTCAGGTCCGTGGGGAACTCTCGAAGGTGTAACCGTTGCCGATCCCGCCAACCCGATTCCCGCGGTTACGGGTCTTACCCTTAAAACCGGAGGGACAGTTTTTAACGGTCTGGATTGCGAGGTTGTATGGAACAATGCGCGTGGAGCCGATGGTTTCCCGGAGGCGCGATTCAAAG
>Ga0118677_10013960_pt1 | contig 11448 bp, 3 predicted proteins | sample AliMusrvi5mmetaG_FD_86154 | JGI IMG/M metagenome (GOLD analysis project Ga0118677, IMG submission 86154) | reverse complement strand
AAGCAGCGACAATATTGAATGCTGCCGCTGATACCGCCATATCAACGATGGTGAACTCCGACATGGGAACTAGCTCATGAGCGTCAATATAGCGTCGTAATATGGGATAGGGATCCATTGTCGCCTTCGATGGAGGATGGCTGTTCTTATCTTCCTGGCTTGCTATGTAGTAGGGTTGATTATTGGGCAGGTGCGCTGACGCCCCGAATATTGGCAACCCAGGCACAGGGTCTTCTTCTCCGTCATACAAAGATGGAAGATGGAGAGGGTCTCTCGGATAGCGGTATCCGAGTCCGGTTATGAAGGACATGGAAAGAGGGTTGGCTCCCAGTTGGGTGTCCAGATTGGCCAGAGCGGCCATCCAGTATTTGCGCTCTTTTTCCAACGTCCATGCCTGGAGCAACAGGAAAGCGTACTGCGAACTCTGGGTGAATTCCCCCCAACCAATCCATTCCGGTACATCGAGTCTGGCTCCATTCCTGTAAGGATTAGAGTAAGTTAATTTTAGTGTGCTGTCAGCTTTAGCTATGAGGCCCTCATGGATTTTCCTTTTTATTTCAGTGTTGGCGCCGGGCCAGGGCGCCCTCAAATATGCCCAGTAGGCGCTACGATAGAAATGCCTCCATGCGTTCCATCCCCATGAATGTTCCTGTGTGTTTATCCACCAGTTTTCAAAATAGTCCCTGTAATCATCTTTCCCCGTCGCCCGGTAAAGTTCGGCCGCGGCCCAAAGCCTGTTGTCGATATCTTCCGTGTCGCGATATTCACCTGTGGTGTTGCCCGGCGGGTTACGAAATCCTCCTTTGGGTGTTTCTTCCGGATGCTGTTTCAGAAAGTCCCAGGCTTTAATGGCCCTCTCCATGTAAAAGTCAGACGCTTCTCTGTCATACTGTTTCCAGAGCCGTGATGCGCAGGCGAACACAGCGGCGGCTAAAGCTGTGTCATGAGTAGTTTTTTCAAAGAAATTTCGAGGCGCTCCTTCCTCCTGAGGCATGCCCTTTACCCATTTCTGCGAAGTAAGTTTGTGGTAGACTCCCCCATCTGGTCCCTGCATACGTGCCATCCAATCGACTTCCCCTCTGGTTTCGTCAAGCAGATCAGGGGTGCCGTTTCCACTCTCCGGGATATTCCAGGTCCCGTCGGAGAATTTTGCGGGTTCCATGTCGTACCCGGTGAACAGATACCATAAAGCCGCTGCGGCTGTCGGCAAGTACTTACCGTAATCCCCCGCGTCATGCCAGCCCCCGTGCGCATCAGCCATCGTTCCTGGTCCTTCTCCACTGTAAAGAGGCGTTTCGGGTAGCGATGGATGAAAAGCCGCGTCAATTTTACGCCCGTTGAGATCATACTCATGGTCTATCGGCCGGGTGAATCGCTTTTCAGAATAGGGTTCCAACAAAGGGATCCCACATCGTTGATAATAGAATGCGTGAGCGGTTGTATAGGCGGCGTGATTGAGAGCGTCGTTTCCAATCCTGAAAGAGTCTGAAACTCCCAATCCGGGTATATACGCCCTGTATGTCCCGGGTGTCTCAATTTCTGAGAAGTTGAAGGAATATACGTCTTCACCGGAGAGATACCAGTTAGCTGCTTCGAGTTTAAGAGGAATATTTATTACCGGCCTATTGGCGGCCAATTCCTCAATCGTGACTTGAGGCGGCGGGTCGGGCAATCTCAACGGGCCTTGAGGCATTGTGCAAACTCCGAAGAGATCGTCATTCGATGAGATGAGTTCATTTTTAGGTTTGTTTTCCCCTGAGATGGAAACAATGGATCCCTGCCCGCCCACTACCCATAGTTGGCGTCCATGCCGGCGTGTTATTCCATAGAGGGGCAGGGTAGTTCCACTTTGCAATGCCGCGAATTTACATTCCCCGGCGTCCGCTTTGTTCCAAAGCAGTCCGCTGTCCCCGGAAATCCAGACCCCGCCACTCGGGTCAGTAACAACTGAACGTAATGTAACCGAGGTTTGTGGAACTGAGGAGCAAGGTTACCACTGGTTGGAATCGCGGAACAGCACTATGCCGTTATCTCCGACGGTCCAAAGCATATTTTTGTGGCTGCCGTTGATTGACCGGAGATTCAATTCTGTAGAACTCGGTTCTACAGTCCATTGCCTACCATCCCACTTCAGGATCTTGCCGTGGTCCCCAACCGCCCAGGCCGTGTCCTGCGGACCCGCCCAAACACTCCTCAATGTATCCTTGGTAGGCGAGGGCTTTTCAAGCCATCCGCCCGATTTGTAACGGAGAATTGTCCCACCTGAGCCGACAGCCCAGCCTGTTCCCGTGGGACCGAAACAGATACCCATCAGGTCATTTGATGTTGGCGAATCAATACGCCTCCATGCAGATCCATTCCAGTGAAGGATGACCCCCTCGTCTCCAACAGCAAAAATATCGTCGTCCCTCAATCCTGAAACTGCTCGTAAGGCGCTTTTTACAGGAACAACTACTTTCTTTGGAGTAGTCCGTCCATCCCAGTAAAGTGAGCTACCTTTGTCTCCCACCGCCCAGGTCCCTCCCCCCATGTCTCCTAAGTATCCACCTACATAACCAATTTTGGGCCCCTCGGGTAAATAACCCTCCTGGTTTACCTTGATGTTGGGGTTTAGGATTTGCCTGTCCGTATAATCTAAAACGAACTCATTCGGAGACATGATATTCCCAAATTCATCAGATAAACCCTTGACGCTCACTGAATAAGTTGAGTTGTTTTGGAGTGGATTCGCCAGGCGGATATATACGGAAAACCTTTTTTGAGCAACTCCACTCGGAGTGAATGAATGGACCCTGTGCGTGAAACCGGCGTCCACAGGATGCGCTGGGACGGAATAAAGGGGATCATTTGAACTGGAAATCGAATAGTTGTTAAGGTCCTTGGCTGTTTTTTCCTGAAACCCTTTGCTGAAGGTCAGTCTGATGACGGTATTGCTCTCGGGAAATGGCCGCCATTGCCCTTCAGTGATAAGAGAGGGGGGCTGTGTCTGTCGGAGTATTATTTTGTCGACGTAGTAAACACGGCCCTCGCCATCAGCATTCCAGGCCAAGCTTTCAACGTTTCCAAGATCCCATTCTTTCGACACAAGTTGTGCAAGCGGAATCGTTACCTTCCTGAAAGTATTATCGATAATTCCACCTGAAATATATTTTACGATGGGTACCTTCAGCGAAGTTTTGTCCCATGTCCTTAGCTCAAATGTAGGGTTTCCAGAATTTGAACTGGGGCTTCGGAAATAGAACTCGATGGTTGAGTATGGTGTGAAGTCCTTGCGGTTTCTAGCGTCACAAAAGAGCTTAAATATTGGCGCATGCCATTGATCTGGCGTCAGCTTGAGAGCGTAACCTTTCTCAACCCCATGTAAGTTTTTCTGGACTATGTTCTGAAGGCATTTGTCGGGATATTGACCTGAATAAATTATCTCTCCTTTTTCAGATGCGCCGGCTACGTCTGTAATAGGGATTCCAAGACACAAAGTCATAACAAAGAGGGCCGATATCAAAGCTCTCATGCAAATTAGTCCTATCAATCCTGGGTTGTTACCTATCAGTATGCAAAAGGACGAAAAACATCTTTCCGATTGGCAAAAACACTACACTCCGCTAAAAAAGGCCTCTAACTTAGAGATTGTTTTATCAGGATGTCTTCCATGCATTCCCTAAGTTGTTGGACCACCTCTGTTACCGCAGGTTCCTTAAGGATTGTGAGATGATTCCCGGGAACCGTGTATAGTCGAACGTCACGAGATGTCTTGACCCAGAGTTCTTCTACATCCGGGATATATCCTTCCTCAAGCTCCTGCCCCCGAAATAGTCTTAGAGGGCAAGAGGGAACATGCGCCATATGATATTGGGATATCGCCTCCATATTCGTTCTGTATACGTTTGATCGGTAGGCCAATGGCCCCTGGTCATATCTCAGGGAAAAGAGCTCTTCCATTGCGCCACTTCGCAGCCTTTTGTGAAACTCTATCTTGTTTCTGAAATAGAGGGCCCAACCTTTAGGCCCCATTCCGAGCAGATTGACGACTCGTTTGACGTAGTATCTGGCCTGACCGGTTTTCATTCTTGGGAAAGGGGTCTCAATCAATACGAGAAGCGCCGGATTAAATCCCCTGGATGCCATCTGCAGGGCCATTTCCGCTGCCACTATGCCTCCGTAGCACCATCCCACGAGACAATAAGGTGGGTTCGGCTGAAAAGCCAGTAGTTCATCAACGTAGAAACTCGCCATTTGCTCTACGGTTTTGTGCGACAGTCCGGGGTCCCTCAAGCCCAGTGACTGAAATCCGAAGCAAGGCTGATCAGCCCCCAGCCTGTTTATCATATTGGCGTATCCCAACACGTCCCCGGGTGTCGAATGAATAAAATACAATGGAGGGCGCGATCCATATGGCTGAAGCTCCACCAGTGAGGTCCACTCCTCCAACCCCGAGGATGGGCGTGCCGTCGAAATGATTTGGGCCTGTTTCTCGATGGTTGGATTTTGCATGAACTGGGCCGGCGTCAAGTAAAGGCCTGCCCTGTTCACCCTGTCTATGATTTGCAAACTCAGCAAGGAATGCCCTCCAAGATCAAAGAAATTGTCCGTGATCCCAACCATGTCCCTACCAAAAACTTCGCTCCAGATTTCTGTCAATGCCTTTTCAACGGGGTTTCGTGGTGGAACAATTGAGTCTGCGACAGACTGAAATAAAGACGCAGATTTGACGAGGGTCTGAAAATCAATTTTACCCGCTGGAGTCATCGGCAATTTGTCCAAAATTGCGAACGACGACGGAACCATGAAATCAGGCAGTCTTAATGTCAGTTTCCCTCGCAGTTCTTCCGCATCAATTTTGGATAAGGGGCTGGGGATTAGGAAAGCTGTTAGCGTCCATGAATTGGAGTCGTTTTTCCACGGGACTACTACAGCCTGCTGGATTTCTTCAAAACTCTCTAGAGCCGCCTCAATCTCCTCCAATTCTACCCTGAATCCTCTAATCTTTACCTGTCGATCGAATCTCCCCAGGAATTCCAGTGACCCGTCTTCGAGGTATCTAACCCTATCTCCAGTCCTGTAGAGCCTCCCGGAAACGCTTCCGCCAAAAGGGTCCGCGATAAAAAATTCACTTGTCCGTTCCGGCATATTAATGTAACCACGCGCCAGCGCTTCCCCACCGATAAAAAGTTCTCCGGGGGTTCCTATTGGCGTTGGTTTCAGATTATGGTCCAGGACATATGTTTTAACGTGACGGAGAGGCATTCCAATAGGGGCCTGTTTCCTGATGGACAGGAGCGACCTTTTTCCTGAAAGTTCTATCGCAGTAGCGACCACAGTTGCCTCACTCGGACCATATGTATTAACAAGTCTGACGTTTTCACCCACAATTTTCATCCAGACCATTACTGTCTCGTAAGGCGCCTGTTCGCCGCCAATGATCACGAGTCGCAAAGATTTTGGGAGAACCGCCCCTCCAGATTCCAGCGATGCGACCATCTGACTCCAAAAGGCAGTGGGGAGGTCCAGCACCGTAATTCCTAAATCGTTACAAGCCGCTAAGAAATGAGGGATAGAGCGGATCATGGATTCTGAGCGAAGCGCAAGAGTCGCTCCACTGGCGAGGCAAGGAAATATCTCTTCCACGCTCGCGTCAAAACTCGGGGAAGCGAATTGCAAAATCCGGTCATCAGGACCCACTCCGTATAAATCTATAGCTGATTGTGTGAAAGAGGCTAGAGCGCGATGTTCGACCAGCACTCCTTTGGGCTGGCCTGAAGAACCGGATGTATACATCGCATACGCGGCCTGGTCGAGAGCAGGGCCAGGTGGATTGACATATTGCTCTAGTTGAATCTCTTTCAGACAAGCATCCAAACAAATAAATTCCGGCGAGTTTGACAACCATTTCTTATCGCTTATCGCTTTCATTTTCGGAAGGTTTGCGGAATCAGTTAACACCAGTCGGGAAGACGCGTCATTGAGCATGAAGGACACGCGCTTGGGAGGCTGGCTGGGATCGATGGGCAAGTAAGAAGCCCCAGCCTTCATGATTCCCATTATCCCCATTATCATGAACCGGGAGCGTTCCATTATTATTGCAACATTTGTTTCTTCAACCACTCCTCGTTCTTGAATCAACTTGGCTACAATGTTGACGCTGTTATTTAACTCGAGGTATGTCATTTCACGCGTGTGACCAGAATCGCCATTCCATTCGATCAACGCAATTTGTCCGGGGTTCGCTGAAACCTGGCTTTCGAACATGAATGGCGCTGTATGAACCGGAGGAATGAATGCATCTCTTGTACCACTGAAATGGTTTAGAATAAGGGCTATTTCTTCTTTTTCCAGAAACTCGAGGTCAGATATTCTGATGTCTGGGTGAGCGCACGCCTCTGAAAGAATGTTACGGAAATGCTTTAACATTGCCGTTATGGTGGGTCTTTCAAAAAGGTCTGAGCTGTATTCCAAGTCAATTCTTATTCGGTCTGCTTCTTCATAAACCCAACAGGTCATGTCAAAATATGATCTGTATGTTTCCAGATGAATTGGACGACAATTTATCCCCGGCAGTTCCAAAGGAGGCAGCGGCATGTTTTGAAGAATCATCATGACCTGAAAAATAGGTGTTCTGGCAAGGCTTCGTTCTGGGTTGACCGCTTCCAGCGTCTTTTCAAAAGGAACGTCCTGATTCTTGTAGGCTCCCAAAGTGTTCTGTCTGACCCTGCACAGAAAGGTCTCGAAACTAGTGTCATTTTCAATACGAGATCTTATGGCCAACGTATTTATGAAATAACCTACGAGACTTTCCAGTTCCTTTCGGCTTCGATTAGCTACAACCGTTCCGACACAGATGTCACTCTGCTGGGTGTACCGGTAAAGCAGGGCTTTGAAAGCAGCGAGCAATACCATGAAAAGTGTCGCCCCGCTTTTTGCGGCCAAATCCTTTATTATTCCGAAAAGTTTTCCGTCCAGTATCAATGATTGACTGGAACCTCTATTACTCTGGATTGCGGGACGAGGTTTGTCTACTGGCAATTCAAGCGGTTCCGGAATTGTCAGGAAACGTTGGCGCCAGTAATTGAGTTGAGATTTAATAGCCTCACTAAGCATCCACTGTCTTTGAGATTTGACGTAATCTGCGTACTGAATTGTCAAAGGAGTAAGGGTTACTGCGTTATCGGCGACAAAGCCTGAATAAAGGGACATAAGTTCCCTGACGATAATACCTACTGACCAGCCATCAGAGATAATGTGACTCATAGTGAACAAGAGGATATGTCGGTGAGGATCAATCCGAAGAAGCAGGCATCTAAAAAGGGGACCTTTGGTGAGATCGAATCCTCTTTGAGATTCCTGAACATATAACATTCGCGCCTCATCTTCTCTCTCCGACCTCGGAATATGCGTGACGTCCTCAAACGCAAGAGAGAATGTTGTGTCTTCAGAGACTACTTGAACCGGTACTGAGCCCCGTTTTTGGAAAATGGTTCTGAGGCTGGCATGGCGCTTGACTATCTCCATTAAGCTTTTTTCAAGACAATGAACTGCGAGTGGCCCCTCAAGATCATATGCAAGGCATATGTTGTAGGCGGGAGACCCCGGCGCAAGTTGATCCAGATACCACAGTCTCATTTGGGAAAATGAAAGACCATTTTCTGTGGCTTCGAGTGCGCTCGTCAGTTCGTCAACCCTGGAGAGAGGCGTTTCAGGCGCGGCTGTTTGAATCAATTGCGCCAGGTCATTTACTCTGGGGGCTTGAAAAATGTCAGTCAAGTCAATTTCTACCCCAAACACGCCCCTAATCCTGGATACCAACTGGACAGCCAACAAAGAATGCCCACCCAGTGTAAAAAAGTTGTCACTGACTTCCACGGAATTCATTTTTAGAACGTCTTGAAACAGGTCGATCAATTTAGATTCAATCGGGGTCAGAGGACCATAAAAACCCGATTGTTGGCCACGGATCAAGTTTTCCGGGCACGGCTTGGGAAGCGCTTTTTTGTCTGTTTTTCCGTTAGTTGTGGAGGGAACTCGATCGAGCTTAACAAATGCTGACGGAATCATATAGTCAGGCAGGTATTTCCCGAGATGATCCAGAAGCAGCTCCAAAGACAGCGCATGTCCTTCGTGAACGACCAGGTAAGCTACAAGTGAACTGTTTCCCTGTCCTTCTTCCCGCAGAACGACTACCGCCTCTCTTATCGCCCTGATTTTTCTGAGCTGAGTCTCGATTTCACCCAACTCTACTCTAAATCCCCTCACCTTTACCTGTTCATCTATTCTCCCAAGAAATTCCAGATTGCCATCATCAAGAATGAGAACGTTGTCACCTGTCTTGTACATTCTAGCGTCAGGCTTCTCTGAAAACGGGTCCCTGACAAAACGTTCAGCCGTGAGTTCCGGTCGGTTCAAATATCCGGCGGCCAGTCCTGCGCCTCCTATAAACAATTCACCCTGATTACCGGCCCCGACCATGTTTCCCTGCTCGTCGAGGACACGAACGAATGTATTCTGCACTGGGAGCCCTATGGGCGCATTGTTATGGATGTCGTTATCCGGATCTATGGAATATAATGTGGCGCATATCGTTGTTTCTGTAGGGCCGTAACCATTTATGACGCGAAGCCCCGGGATCATGTCGTGAATTGACAGCAAGGTTCTCTCTGGAATAGGCTCCACACCTACAAGAAGCCGCCTCAGTTTACTCCTACCCGGATTCTTGCGAACCCAGGTGTGCATGTCCGCGACCATGAAAGGAGGAATATAGGCGCTGGTTACATGTTGATCACAGAGCCATTCCATAAGGTCCGGGCCTGAAGATCTCACGTAATCAGGAGTCACAATCAGGCTTGCTCCTTCTACCAGCGGAGAAAATATCTCGTAAACAGAAACATCGAAATTCAAGCTGGTCCACCAGCTACAGATGTCTCCTGGTCCCAAGGGTTGACGATTCTGAAAATCAGATAAAAGATTTGTCACCCCTTCATGCCGGCAACATACGCCCTTGGGTTTTCCTGTCGAACCTGAGGTGTAAAGGACATAGGCGATGGGACTGTCATCCTTGTCGCTTGGAGACTGGGGCAGATAGTTTATGACCTCTTCTTCGGCTTCCGGACAGATTATTTTAGCCGAAGAAAACGCGAACAGGCTGGAGAAGTCCGAATCAGCAAAGACCATAGGGGCACAAGTATCGGTGAGTATGTCGGATAGTCGTTCTGCAGGATAGGCAGGATCGAGAGGCACATAAGCGCAGCCTGCCTTCAGGATTCCCAGGAGGGTTTCAATCAACTTTGAAGAACGTTTCATCGAAACCCCGATGAATGCGTGTTTCTGGTCGGAGAATTCTTGGATCAGGCTGCAGATACGGTTTGCTCTAACGTTGAGATCTTTAAATGTAATTTTCTCTTCATCAGAGAAGAGCGCTATCGCGTCGGGGTTTTTCCTGGTCTGTTCCGCTATCCGTTTGTGGATGAAGACCGATGCTCCGGACGTTACCGTTGGTCCCCACATGGCGTGATTAATGCTTTCATCCATTGGTTTCCCCAAGTACCGTTTTTTCTTGGCATGACACATCTCAAAATGTAAGGATGATCATCAAATGGAAAATTTGTCCAGATATTTTGGAGACATGTGCTGTTCTGATTTCCGCCTCGATAATTTCGTCGTGCACGTCTGGCGTGTCTTACTTCCAAAACTTGGACCATACAAAGACCAGTTGGAATCTGTTATTTCCGATGAAGAAAGGGCGTTGGCTAAAAGATTTAGATTACCGGACATCAGGTCATCGTTCATACTACGGAAGGGTTTCCTGCGGACCCTTATTCAGAACTATACCGGAATTAGAGCCGACAGGGTAGAATTTTGTCATTCAGCCTGGGGCAAACCGGAACTACTTAAAAGCGAGGAAGTTGGCTCCTTTCAATTCAACACGGCTCATTCCAGGGACAGTATGATTTTGGCTTTTGGCAAAGATTTAAGTGTGGGGATTGATCTTGAATATGTAGATAAAAATTACCCGGTCATAAAAATCGCTACAAGGTTCTTCACGCCCAAAGAATCTGCAGCCCTTCTAGAAGCGGATTCGCATAGACTTGTTAGCCTCTTCTTTGAGATATGGGTAAGAAAAGAGGCATTTATTAAAGCTATCGGCAGGGGCTTGTCATTACCCCTCGACAGTTTTGAAGTTCCCCTCGATATTGGCTGCGCTTGTGCCGAAGAACCTCCAATAAGGAGAGCCACCATGGAAAAGGATGGAAATTTATGGTTTTTCTCCGACATAACTTTCAGCACGTTATATAAGGCTTGTCTGGCTACCTCTCCCCCTCCGTCAGCTATTCGCATCTTTGGGCCTTCCAAATAGATATCCAAGAATTGTGGCATAGTCATGAAATCCATTGAATTTCCGTTGATCTGCTATTTAATTCGGTAGAAGGTATATTTTACTCTCCTGATTACGACAAAAAGATGCCCCTCGCTAATAGGTTACGCCCAGATGCCAACACGACAAACAACTTGACCCCAGATGAATAAATAACCTATAATAGTAATCAAACTATATCTATGTGATCAAGAGTTATTGTGTTTTCAAAACTATCACTTCGAGTGAGGTGACGGTTTTTGAATACAACTATTTATATTAACATAATGTTGGTGAATGACTCATTTTTAGCTGTGAGTAAGATGTTTTTATAGCTTATGTGTTCAGAAGGGTTAGGCGATTATCTGTAACTAGCTTGTAAAAAGTGTAGTGGCGTTAACCTGGTAATCGTCTGAATAATATAGCGGAATCTGCTTTTACCAAATGGTTTTAGCTGTAGGTTGGTTTGCGGAGAAAATATTGGGTTTGCGTATAATCAAAGGGCTCAAGGTTTTTTTCCTGATTATTGTGATCCCGGCCGTTCTGTCTTCCTGCAAGACAACTTTCTGGAAGCCTGCGCTGGACTACGCTTTCCCTCCTAAGCCGGGAACGGTTCAACAGAAGGGAGTTAATGAGTCCCATCCAGTCGGGGCTAGTCCAAACAGCGACATATCTCTTGCCAACGCCCCCCCAAACAGCCTCATAGAAGTTACACTGACACAGGCGGTCCTTGTTGGACTGTCGAACAACAAATCATTTCATGTTCAAAGGATAAAGCCTTCGATCACGAGTACTGCTGAACAAGTGGAGAGGGCGGCTTTTGATCCTACGGTGAGATCAGCTTTGGAAAAGTCACGGAAAAGGTCCGACTATTATACGGTAATAAAAGATTTTAAGGCTTCAGCGGGGGTTGCGCAGTTTCTTCCTACCGGGACCACGGTGGATTTTGAGACAGGGACGGAATGGAACCCTAATTTACCTCTTACTGCCGGCTCCGGTTCCACCGCGGCCGCTAAAGACCCGGCGAAAAGTGACTGGAGCGCGTATAGCAAACTCAGTATAACTCAGGCGTTGCTGCGTGGCGGCGGATTGGAGGTGAATCTCGC
>Ga0118677_10009993_pt1 | contig 11448 bp, 11 predicted proteins | sample AliMusrvi5mmetaG_FD_86154 | JGI IMG/M metagenome (GOLD analysis project Ga0118677, IMG submission 86154) | reverse complement strand
TCTTCGGCCAGATGACCGAGCCGCCCGGAGCCCGTCTGCGCGTGGCACTCACCGGCCTTACCGTTGCCGAGTATTTCCGCGACGTCGAAGGGTCGGACACGCTGCTCTTTATCGACAACATTTTCCGCTTCACGCAGGCCGGTTCTGAGGTTTCGACGCTGTTGGGACGCATGCCCTCGGCTGTGGGATACCAGCCCAACCTGGCTACGGAAATGGGCGAGTTGCAGGAGCGCATCACCTCCACCAGCAAGGGCTCCGTCACTTCGGTGCAGGCTGTCTACGTGCCCGCCGACGATTTGACCGATCCGGCGCCTGCCACCACCTTTGCCCACCTGGACGCGACCACCGTGTTGAGCCGCCCGCTTTCGGAACTCGGCATCTATCCGGCCGTCGATCCATTGGCTTCAACCTCGCGCATTCTTACCGCGCGCGTTGTAGGCCAGGATCACTACGACGTGGCCCAGGGCGTAAAGCGCATCCTGCAGCGCTACAAGGATCTGCAGGACATCATCGCCATCCTGGGCATCGACGAGCTTTCGGAAGAAGACAAGCTCACCGTGGCCCGCGCCCGCAAGATTCAGAAGTTCCTCTCGCAGCCCTTCCACGTGGCCGAGCAGTTCACCGGCATCGCCGGCCGCTACGTGAAGATTGCGGATACGGTGCGCAGCTTCAAGGAGATTCTCGACGGCAAGTACGACGACATCCCCGAGCAGGCCTTCTACATGAAGGGCGCCATCGAGGAAGTGCTGGAAGAGGCTGAGAAGCTGAAGGCGAGCGTGTAACTAGTTGTCAGTGATCAGTTGTCAGTGGTCAGCCGGTTCGTTTCCGCTGCAAGCCGCTTCAACTGATCACTGTTCACTGAGAACTGAGAACTGAATATGGCAGACGAATCGAATCAACTCCGTGTCCGGCTGGTCACTCCCGAGCGCACTCTTTTTGAGCACGTGGCGGGGGCGGTTGAGCTGCCCGCGAAAAACGGATATATGGAAGTGCTCTACGGCCATGCACCGCTGTTGGCCGAGTTGGGCGCGGGCGACGTAATTGTGCACGGCGGCCCCGATGGCCCCGACACCGTCACTCACTATAACGTCAGTTGGGGCTTCACCGAGGTCCTGCCTGACCGTGTGACCATTCTTGCCTCCGATGCGCTCAGGCCCGAGGAAATCGATGTTCCCCGCGCCGAGCAGCAGCTCGACCGCGGCCTGGAAGAGTGGAAGCAGGCTGGCGAAAGCGAAGACGCCTATACTGAAGCGCTCCGCGTCATCGCCGAAGCCGAAGCCAAACTGGCAACGGCGGCGGAGAAGCATTAAAGCGCCATCATTGCGCAGTTTGTTCCGTAACACGACAGGCCCTGCTCAAAGCGAGCAGGGCCTGTCTGCATTCTTCACCCGGCTTGGAAAAATGTTGCGGCGGGGCGCCAGAAGGTCTATCTTCTTGCCGTGCGCAGAGGAACAAGCCTGCCCGTTTTCAACTGCGCGGAAAGAAGCTCGCGATGCAGTTTGACAGATCGAATCGCCCCTTAGGATCTCTTGGTTGGTTTTTTTTGTGTGTGCTTCTGGCCTTCATATGCCGTTCAGAGATCGCCTTCGCGGCCACCAAGGTGGTTACCGATGCCGACAAGGGCGGCCAGGTCCGCCTGAAACTTGGCGACAAGCTGGAACTCCGGCTGCCATCGAATCCCTCCACCGGCTACATGTGGTATGTCGAAAAGGGATCGACGCCGCTGCTGAAACTGGCCCGCCAGTCGCAGACCGAGCACACTGAACCGGGCGTGGGCCGGCCGGTCTTTCAGGTTTTCAAGTTCGAGCCAAAACGGGGCGGAGAGGGTGTGCTGCTGTTGCACTACGTTCGCTCATGGTTGCCGCCCACGCCTGAAGATGAGAAATTCAACGTGCGGATCGTGGTGGAGTAAGCGAGAGAAACTGCGCACCCGGCAAACCTCGCCAGGGTGCGCAGTCTCGCCGCGGAAGGCGTCAGGCCCAGGTGCGCATCCCGATCACGCCCCAATACGCCAGGTAGGCTGTGGCAATCAGCAACGCTGCAGTCGCGGCGATAGAGAACCACCGCACAAACCGCCGGATTTCCTGCTTGCGCGCCAGCCAAAGCGCGATGACGCTGGCCACGGAGGCTCCGCCAAACAACGCCGTGGTCAGAAAGACGCCAAACGACCACGCCGTCAGGTGGCCCAGCTGCGTGATCATGTCGCTGCTTGCGCCAATAAAGCAGCACACAAAACCCAGCAGGCTCAGCGCCGCAATCAAGGGCCAAAGCCGCATGGCGCGCTCTGCGGGGCGGCGGCGCTTTTTGAAGCACCCGCCGATGATCCAGAATGGCGCGTAAAGGATGATCGCCACGAATGCCAGCAGGAACCAGGCCACCAGGATGATCTCCGCGAGAGCGAACCAGGTGGGGATGCGCTTGAGCGTTTCCCCGAGGAAGACAAACCGTCCCTCTGAGTTTGGCTTGAGCAGCATGACGGTAGCGATCGCCTCGGGGTGGTCCTTCTTGGGCAGGTAGCGGAACTGCTGGCCACTGACCGGAACGAAAGGCTGATCGATCTGGCTGAGGCTGGATATGAGCAGATTGCCGCCGCCGAAGCGGATACGCTGCATCGCGACCAGCCGCTCGAGGAAGTAGGTCATCCCCATGCGGGGGGAGTCGGTTTGGTACCAGCCCGCATATTCCTGGGCATCGGCCGGCAGCGCGCCAGCCGCCGGCACAGGCGGCCTGGTCAGGTCGCGCGTAATGTAGGCGCGAATCGCATCGCCGAGTTTGCCGAAGGCCCCGCCATTTCCGGCATTGATGCTGAAAAAATAGCCTACGCCGTACTCCGGCATGTACGACATCTCCGTCAGTCCGCCGTCAACGCCGCCATCGTGGCCGTGGTAAACAAAGCCGTCGTTCATGCTGGTGTAGTTGCTCAGGCCGTATCCCGCTTTCAGGCCCTGCTGTGCCTGCCAGGTGCGTGTCGGCGTCTCCATGCGGTCAATGTAAGCAGCCGGCACAACTGCCGTGCCGCCCACGGTGCCGCGGTTCAGATAAAACTGCACATACGCCGCCATGTCTTTTGCGCTGGCGTTGATTGAGCCGGCCGGACGAAGCAGGATGTACCAGTAAGGAAAAGGCGTCTTGCCATCCGGGTGGTAGAGCGAGGTGAGTTGCGGTGACGGCGCTTCAAAGTAGGTGGCCGTCTTCATGCCGATGGGCAAAAAGAAATTCTGCGTGACGTAGTCCTCAAAGCGCTGCCCGGTGAGCTTTTCGACGATATAGGCGGCAACCGGCGGCCCGGAGTTGCAATAGGCCATCCGCGTTCCGGGGCGCCAGCGGGAGATGCGCGACTTCTTGTAGAAGTCCAGCCCTTCGCGCAGGGTCATGCCTTTGGCGTTCTTGGCATACTCGGCCAGGTGCATGTCGTCCCAGCCCGTTGTGTGCTCCAGCAGGTCAACCACGCGCACCGGGTCGGAGGCCTCCCATCGATTCTCAAACCAGATCTCGGGGATCAGGTTGTGCACGGGGTCCTGGAGCGAGAGCTTGCCCTCCCCGGCCAGCTTCAAGATGGAGAGCGAGGCAAAAGCCTTGGATGTGGAGCCGATGCGGAACAGCGTTTCGTCGGTGGTGGCGTGGTTGCTGGCCACATCGGACTTGCCCAGCCCTGCGATCCACTCAGGACCGTCGCGGTGCACAATGGCTACGGACATGCCGGGCGTATGCGTGTCGGCCAGAATCTTTTCCAGTTGCTGCCGCAATTCGGCAATCGACTGTGCAGGCTTCGGCTTCTCATCCTTGTTGCTCTGCGCAAAGATCACTGCAGCCGGCAGACAGAAGAGGAGCGCAAAAAGAATGGGCGTCGCACGAAGGCGAAACAAGGTCTTGTTCATTCACGTTCTCCTGACAAGGCAGTTCTGCTTCGCACGCGATGGTATCACGCGTACGAAGCCTGATTAGAACAATTTGGCGGGCCGGCAGCTTAGCTGGAGCCTCGGTGTGCCGGCAGATTATGAAGCGACATTCTTACGCGTTCTGTGCAACCGGCCCTGGCGGCGCATACAATTCTCTTGGAAACAAAATGGCCAAATCAAAAGACAAAACGTTTGAAGTTGCCTGCCCCGACTGCGGAGCGATGTTGCTCATCGACGGAGCCACCGGCCTGGTGGTGAGCCATACTCCTGCTCCGCGCAAGCGCATGTTCGAGGACCTGGAAACCGCCGCCAAGGCCATGCGCGAGCAGGACGAGCGCAAGGAGTCCATCTTCCGGCAATCGGTGGACGCAGAAAAGAACAAAGAAGACCTGTTCGAGAAAAAGTTTGCCGAGGCCTTGCGCAAGGCCAAGGACGCTCCCGACGGCAAGCCGATCCGAGACTTCGACCTGGACTGAAGCGGAACGCCAGCGGGCTGATCTTGCCGTCAGCGGAAAAACGCACGCGCTCTTTGGCGCCGTGCAGGTGATCGCCGGTCCGGGGCTCCACGCGCGAACCCGCATTGACTGGAAGGGAAAGACATTGTGACTGGGATCAAGTGTTGGACCGCAGCATTTGCATTGATCGTAGGCGGTATTTGTGGAACGGGTACGTTGCAGGCCCAGGGTGACCAGAAGACAGAGTTTCCCTGGATGAACACCAGTCTCACGCCGGACCAGCGTGCCGGCCTGGTTCTGAAAGAACTAACGCTCGATGAGAAGATCCTGCTGATTCACGGGCAGGGTTCGCCCTTCGGCGGCCCGGTCAGTCCCAATATTCTGCTCAGCAACGGCGGCGACGGGTTTTCGCTGGGGGTCCCCCGGTTGGGAATTCCCGCGCTGCAGATGATCGGCTCGGCTTACGGCGTGCGCTTCAGCGCGACGAATGGCCGCTATTCCACGGCGCTGCCCTCAAACCTGGCATCGACGGCAAACTGGAATCCCGAGGCCGCCTGCGAATACGGCGCCCTGATCGGCCGTGAAGAGCGAGCGCAGGGCTACAACATGAGCCTTGCCGGCGGCGTTGACCTGGCCCGCGAATATCGCAATGGGCGTAATTTTGAGTACCACGGCGAAGATCCCATCCTGGCCGGGACCATTGTCGGCCATCGGGTGCGCTGCGAGCAGGACCAGCATATCCTTGGCGAACTGAAGCATTACGCCGTCAACGACCAGGAGAGCGGCCGCGGCATCGTCAACTCGGTCCTTGGCAAGCGCGCGCTGCGCGAGACCGATCTGCTGGCCTTCGAGATCGGCAACGAGATCGGCCACCCGTGGGCCTACATGTGCGCCTACAACGGCATCAACGGCGACTACTCCTGCGAGAACCAGTACGCGCTCAACGACGTCTTGAAGAAGGAGTGGGGCTTCCAGGGATTTGTGCTCAGCGATTGGGGCGGTACCCACAGCACTGCGAAGGCGTCGGCGGCAGGCCTGGACATGGAGCAGCCCGACGAGGGGTTCTACGGCGCGGCCATGAAGAAGGCGGTTCAGGACGGCAAGGTGCCGATGGCCGAACTGGACGACCACGTACGCCGCATCCTGAGGGCCGAGTTCGGCAGCGGCATCATCGATTACCCCATCCACAAATTCGTCGTGAATGTGGAAGAAGGCCTGGTGATCTCGCGACACTTGGCAGAGCAAAGCATCGTGCTGCTCAAGAACGAGCTCGGCGCATTGCCGCTCGATGCCGCAAAGGTCACTTCCATCGCGGTCATTGGCGAGCATGCCGATGAGAGCATGATCTCCGGCGGCGGCTCGGCGCAGGTTGACCCGGAAGGCAGCTTCGCACCGGCGTGGGAGAATCCCGCGCATGTGTGGTTCCCAACCTCGCCGTTCAAGTCCATTGCCGCCAAGGCACCGCACGCTCAAGTCAAATTTCAATTTGGCGCCAACCTGCCGGCTGTCACAGCCCTGGCAAAAAGTTCGCAAGTGGCCATCGTCTTCGTCCATCAGTGGACCAGCGAGGCCATGGATGTCCCCAATCTCTCGCTGCCCGGCGACCAGGACAAGTTGATTGAAGCGGTGGCCGCGGCCAATCCCAACACCATCGTTGTGCTTGAAACCGGAGCCGCAGTCACCATGCCCTGGGTCAACAAGGTGAGCGGCATTGTTGAAGCCTGGTACGCGGGCAGCAAGGGCGCCGACGCCGTGGCCAACATTCTCTTTGGAGACGTGAACCCCAGCGCCAAGTTGCCCATCACCTTCCCGGTGAGCGAAGCCGACCTGCCACATCCGCAGATGACTGTTCCGACGCCGGAAGTTGTGAAGGCGGAGAAAGACGGAAAGCCCGGGCCTCTGTTCGACGTGAACTACGACGAGGGCCTGAAGGTCGGCTACAAGTGGTTTGACGCCGAGAAGAAGCCGGTGCTGTTTCCATTCGGCTTCGGGCTTTCGTATACGAGTTACAGCTACTCCGGCCTGAAGGTAGCGACGGGCGCCCAAGCCGGTGGCACCGCGGCGACTGTTACACTCAGCGTAAAAAACACCGGCAGCCGGGCAGGCACCGAGATTGCCGAGGTCTACGCCACTCTGCCGGCAAGCGCGGGTGAGCCGCCAAACAGGCTGGTGGGCTGGAGCCGTGTTTCTCTCAAGTCCGGAGAGACGAAAGAAGTGAAGGTGACCATCGAGCCGAAATATCTGTCCATCTTTGACGAGACCGCAAACGGCTGGAAGCAGGTTCCCGGCATCTATTCCATTCGAGTGGGCGCCTCGTCGCGCGACTTGCCCCTGGTGACCACTTTTGCTCTCCAATAACCGCGCCGCCCTCCGCGGCCAGAGATTTGGGGCGATACTTGATACACAACTCCCGAAGACCATTCCGGGAGTGAAGGAGATTATATGGTGGCTTCGCCGCTTCTGGAACAAGCGAATGGTGCCGAGTTCGATGCAGCCGGGACCGAGGACGAGAAGTTGAATTGGGTGGGATACTCGGCCGGCGCTTCCCTTATCGCAGGAGGATTGTTGCTGCTGACGGGCAACCGCCGCGCTGGAATCGTGGCGGCGTCAGCCGGTACGGCCCTGGCGCTGCTTGATCAGAAGGAGACTCTGAGTTCCTGGTGGCTCGCACTCCCCGTTTATCTAGACGAGGTTCAGCACGCTTTGAACCAGGTGCAGAATGGCGTAAACGACCTCGCCGCCAAGCGGCAGGCCCTGCATCGGATTCTGGGCAGGTAAGATTAAATTCCCAACTGCCGGCGCCCTGCCTCGCTGATGCGGCGGGGCGTCCATTTGGGTTCCCACACAAGGTCAACATCAACTTTGCCGATGTCGGAAATTCCGGCCAGGCGGTTGTGTACCTGCTCGAAGATCAACCCCGATGCGGGACATTGCGGGGTGGTCAGCGTCATGGTCACCTTGACCCATTGGCGCGGCCATGCCGGCTTTGAATCCGGGTCAGGCCCCGTGGCAACAGCGTAAATCAAGCCCAGGTCAACGATGTTCAACTTTACTTCCGGATCGAAGCAATCGCGCAGCGCGGTCAAGATGTCAGATTCGGAGAGCATCAGTTCTTTCGCTCGACCAGGTAGCGCGCAACGGCTTTCAGCCCATCGGCTCGGCTGCCGTAAGGCTCAAGCGCCGCAAAGGCCTCTTCGATCAGCCGTGCGGCGTCGCGCTCGCTTTGCTCAATGCCGAAAACCGCCGGCCAGGTGGCTTTTTCCGTAGCCTGGTCCTTGCCCGCGGTCTTGCCCAATTGCGCGGAGTCCACGGTCATGTCGAGAACGTCGTCCACAATCTGGAAGGCGAGCCCGGCCTTGCAGCCGAACAGCGTCAGCCGCGCCACATCTTCCAGTTTGGCCCCGGCGTACACGCCGCCCGCCACCACGCTCACCCGGATCAGGGCTCCGGTCTTGGCGCGGTGAATGGCTTGAACCAGCTCCGGCGTCGGCTTCTGGTGTTCGCTTTCAATATCCAGCACCTGCCCGCCGATCATGCCTTCGACGGTGCCCACGGCATTCGCGACCAGGCCGATGATCTGCACGGTCGCCTCCGGCGGCGAATCGAGCCCGGCAAGCACTTCGAAAGCGCGGGTCTGCAGCGCATCCCCGGCCAGGATGGCGATGGCTTCGCCGAAAACCACATGGCAGGTTGGCATGCCGCGGCGCAGGTCGTCGTTGTCCAGGGCGGGCAAGTCATCGTGGATGAGCGAATAGGTATGCAGCATCTCCAATGCCGCGCCCAGGCGCTCGATTCCCTTGGGGACCGCTCCGGCGAATATAGCCGCCGCCTGGTATGCCAGCAGCGGACGCAGCCGCTTGCCCCCGGCAAAGGTGGAGTGGCGCATGGCGCCATGGATGGAGGCGGGCACCGTTTCAACACTGGGCAGCAGCTCTTCCAGCGCCCGGTCGGTCAACTCCGCGGCCTCTTGCTTCAGCAATTTCATGTCAACTGGCATCCCTACTATGATAAACCGCTGCGGCTCAGCCTTCTTTCGAGTAAACACAGGCCTGTGACAAGGATGAGCGCCAATACGCTGAGCCAGCGTCCTGCCCAGGCATCGGGCGTGGTGGTCCAGTCCACCGCCAAGTCGACGGGGCCCTGCGGGACAGGCACTGCGATCAGGCCATCCGCGAGGCGGTGCAGGTTGGCGGCGAGTTGGCCATTGAGCCGGATCCGCCAGGCCGGATAGCTGCGCAGGCGCAGGACCAGATAGCCAGGATGGGCGAAGGATGCCTTGGACCGAAAATGCTCCGGGCCGCCAGTTGCATCTCGGACGACCGCTTCGCAAGAGCCGTTGTCAAAAGTCCAGCTTGGGGCCACACCGGCGATGTCTGACGGGGCCCCTAACGGCGTGTCAGGGCTAGTCGCGAGGCAGGCGGCAGGCAGCCCTGACGCGAGCAGGGAATCGTCCGCCCCGGCAGGCGAGTATTCATCAACGCCTTCAAAGCCGGCTCCGGTGCCGTAGACGCCTATCATTCCGGAGACAGCATCGTCGTCGTCGCAAACCTGAAAGAACGAACGCGCGGCAAAGAATGAGGCGGCCAGGAATAATCCCGCGCATCCGGCCGCCACAACTCTGGGCCGCCAGCGACGCGCAGCGGCCCCTGGCCACACGGCTGCGGCAAAGAAGATGGCCATTGGCGCTTCCAGCGCCACCAGCCACCGCCACGGGAACTGCAGGAACCGGAGCTTGGGCAGCAAGTTCCAAACCGGAAGCGAAATTGGAAGCTGTAGAAACAAGATCGCTACAGGAACCAACGCCAGCGGAATCCACCAGCGGCTTTTCTCTCGCAGTTTGCCGCGGCGCCACGCGATCAGCAGGCCAACCATGGCCACAGCCAGCATGGTCACCGCCAACAGCGAGGCACGGTGCAATTCGATGTCGTGCAGGTCGAGCGATGGGTCGGCGTGCCGGGCAAAGAGCCAACTGTTTTCGACCATTTCGCCGGGATCGCCCGTGGCCTGGGTGATGTTGACCCAGCGCTGCTCCCAGGCGGCGGGAACCAGGTAAACCGCTGCTAACCCCAGCCCCAGGACTGAACTAACGCCTGCGCGCAGCACGGGCGCCCATGAACGCTGCAAGAAAGCGAAAGTGATCGCCGTCGCGGCCAGCAGATAGCAAGCCATTACGCCTACCGGCGCGTTGGAGAGCCACGCACAGGCAATCACCAGCGCCAGCGGCGCCGCCGAGCCGTCAAGCGCGCGACGGACGGCAGAACCGCCCGGGTTGCGATCCCGGAGAATCAGCAGCAGCAAAAGCGGAATCCAGAATCCCCCGGTCATCTCTGCAAAGGCAGACCGCTCGTAAGCGCAAAAAAGTGTGTAGCCAGAGAACAGCGCCGCGCAACCGGCCAGCGTGGCAGGGCCTTCGGCCAGAGCATGGCGGGCCAACGCTCTCGTGGCCAGGCCTGTCGCGGCCAACAGCAGAAATGTAAGAGCAATTGGGACGAACTGCCAAGGCAGCAAGATGCCCAGTGCGGCGCCCAGCATCCAAGTCAGCGGCGGATAGAAAACAAAGCGCGGTTCGCCCGCGCCAAAATTCGCGCTGGGAGCCCAGTGCGGGTACAAAATGCCATGCCGCCACGCATTAAGGCAGTCGAGCCATGAGACCAGGTGGAAGTCGAAGTCGTGGCCGCAGGAGTTGCCGCGGATGATTTGCGGGGCAACTGCCAACGCTGCGGCGAACAGAATGAGGATTGGGCCCGTGAGGAGTATCCAGTTTAATGGTTTCCCAGGTCTCAGAAGCGAGATCTCCACCCCACGGACGAAGACCTGTCCGCGGGGACCCCGGACCTGGGGCACCCAGCTTCGCGGGGGAACGCTCATGGCAGTAAACGCAGCGTGTGGCGGGTCTGGGCGGCTACCGCGGCGGGAGTAAAGGGAAACGCAAACGTCGTTCCTCCGTAGTAATCGTTCCACTGGTCGCGATAATAGGGGCTGAGCGGATTGCCGCTTTCTCCCAGCACAATGTTCTCCGTCGAGCCATCCACGTCGTTCCAGTCCATGGTGAAGCGCTGCGAGGGACCGAAGGCGCGGCCCACCTGCTTCACCGTTGTGGTGTCGCCGCTGAGCGGCTGTGCGCCGGTTCCGGCCAGGCGGCCAATCTGCGGCAGAAAGCCAGCCAGCGGATGCTCAATATCCACTACGTGCCAGTTTCCGTAGCTCCAGCGGGCTACGTCATCGGGAGCTTTCCCCGTCTTCATGCCCTTGCGTACGGCATCGGTCAGCAGCGCGTCCCAATCTTTGTAGCCATGCGGCAGCCAGTCCGGGTTGGCGTGCATGACGATTTCTTCTTCTGCAAAATTGGACTCGCCCCAGTCGTAGTCTTCCGAGTCCTTGCCTAGTTTGGGCTCCAGAATCAGTGGCCAAAGGGCCTTGCGCGTCTGGGTCACGACCGACGCGGCCGCGGAGTCCGTGGTCAGTTTGCCGTCCCAACTGCGCATCAGGTCGGCGGCCTTCTTCAGGGCGTCGTCCGCGCTGGGGGTGTGGTCAATGGCATAGGCAAAGCGATGGCCCAGTTCCTGGTCCACTTCACTGTATACGTCGGTCTGCACGGCCAGCAGGTCGGCGGGCTTCAACTGATCGCGTCCCTGCAGTGCCTTGTAGATGCGCTCGGCGCGGTAGGGATCGACCCATTCATCGGTCAGCGGAATGGGAAACTTCTCGTTCGTCACGCGCGAGTTGGCTGTGGCCAGAAAACCTGACGGCGGATCGAATGCATTGGGCATTCCTTCAAATGGAATGTAAGCCTGCCATTCGTGCGCGTTGTCATGGATGGGAAGTGGTGTTTGCCCTCCACCCCGTATCGGCACTTTCCCAATCGCATGATAAGCAATGTGCCCCTGATCGTCGGAGTAGACCACATTCTGCGCAGGCCAGCTCCACTCGGCGAGCGCGCCGGAAAACTCCTTCCAGTTCGCGGCCCTGTTCATCGCATACAGCGGAATCCCGTTCAGCGCCGGATCGTACAGGTTCCACTTGAGTGCGATTGGTCTCGGCTCTTTAAGAATCGAGTTCACCAGAGGCCCATGCCACGTCGATTGCACATCGAC
>Ga0118677_10004264_pt3 | contig 11448 bp, 9 predicted proteins | sample AliMusrvi5mmetaG_FD_86154 | JGI IMG/M metagenome (GOLD analysis project Ga0118677, IMG submission 86154) | reverse complement strand
GATCGTGGTCATCCTTGAGCGGTGGCTTGAGGCTGCCGCTGGCCGGTAATCCAAGCGTCTACCGCCGACCGCTCGAATTTTAGAGCCCTTCCAATACGGCGAATGCAGGCGGGGGGGATTTTGCCCCTGCCGACATAGGCGTAGACCGTTGGGACCGGCATTGACAGATACGCGGACAACTCCTTAACATTCATTAGTCGCTTTTCCATTATTGTCCTCCGTTTATTTTGAATGTCTTGCGGGCTTGTTTAACCCGACTGAGGGCAACGGCAATTAAGGCCCGCTGCTTCCGAGAGAGCCGCTCTGAGCGGTAAACAAGATCGTGGCAGATGCGGCAACCCATAGGGGCATGAGCGAAATATAGGGCGCTCGTGTCGCGACCACAGCGCGGGCACCTCCACCACCACCGCAGGCCGCTATACTTGCCGACAGTCCTAGGAACCCCGATGGCGGTGACAACCGAACTACAGGACTTTCCGCTTTGAAGCCATTGGAAACAAAACATCCGGCGGTTTGGACGATCCGGCCCCAGAAGGAAAGTCTGCATCTGGCCAAATTGGTCAATCCGCCTATATACTGACCTCCACCGTGCCGCTGTTAATTGCCCTGACGGGGCGGGAAGGCAGAGCGGATAGCCATAAGTTTGCGTCGAGTAGCCAATGAATCGCTCCCACTCGCGGCGGTTTGTTGTGCGGAATGCAATGAATAGGCTTACCGGGCCGGATTGGAAATCCTGTTCAAGCAGCCCTTCGTGCTTCAAGCTCCAGACAAGAAGCGCGGGCTTCCCTTCAGTTTCGCCGTGCATGCGGTCTAGCTCCAAAATGGCCCAAATCCATCGAAGGCTGGGACGGCGGGCTGGGTCGCGGCGTCATGCGCCCCCCGAAATTCTAGCGACATCAGCCATGAACGCGTGGTCCTGGAATGCAAAAACGGGCTCTACTCCTCCGGAGTCCGTCCCATGTGTCCCATCCGTCCCATTTCGCGCAGTCGGCAAATCCTCGTCGGAGGGATTGCCCCGTGCCGGATTGTTTTGGGACACTTGGGACGGAAGGGACGGATTAGCGGAAGGCTCCATAAGGCCGTACTTGACGGCCAGCCGGTCAAGCCGGTCCTGGGGGACATAGCGAGCCCTTGCGGCTCCGTGCCTCGGGACGGGGTTAAAGCCGAGTTTCTTGAGACACCGGCCCACGCTGCCCGAATCCACCTTCTCTGAATCCTTCCGGCCCGCATTTACGGCGTCAACAACGAAACTGACCTCTACCACGCCGTCACCGAGGGCAGGCTCGGCGTCATGCAACGCTCGGACCACTTCGCAGTCTAGGCTTCCCTGAAGCTCGGCTTTCTGCTCGGCCCCGGAGCAAAGGACGTACTTCACAAAATCCGCTTCGGCATCAGGGCAGGCCAGCAGCAGGACTTGATGGAGAGGCGTCATGATCTCCCGGAGTCGCCCGCCGTAAGGCTGCCGTGTGGTCATTGGCAGTGTCCCAAGAAGATGCCGAGCCCGGAAAGCGGTTAGACGATCTCTCAAGACGGCGGCGGCGGCAAGGTCAATGTGATCCCGAACCTTGCGGCTATTGTCCAGCATGGGAAATATCAGAGAGCGGCTTTCCAAAGTTTGCGGCAGTCCCGCCGTCGTTGATATACCCGTCGCCCCGAAAACTTCAAAGGCTTCTACTTGATCAAGTCCCTTGCGGTCCGTGTTAATCCGTACAATCTTAGTCCCGCGCTTATATCGCGCATTGAGAAGGTCCTTAATGTCGGAGGCGTCCTTTGACAGGTGAAGCTCATCCACAAAGAAGCTGGGCCTGTAGTATTCGCTGACCCGGAAAAGGGCCGCTCCCGTCAGTCCTACAGTAGAGAGCCCATGCCGTGCCACGTTTTGCAACGTGGCATTGGCTCGGGTCTTTCCACTTCCAAAGGCACCTTTGAAATACAGGTAAGGGGTCGCCTGGAACTTTTCCAAAGAATAGGTATGAAACACCCAAGCGGCCAACACCCGCCGCTCTATCTCGGAGTCTTGCGGAGTCTGAACATGATCGTAGATGAAATTCACCACGTCCACGAAAAGGACGCGGTCCTGCTCTTGGAGATAGTCAAGGCATTTTACCGTCGGTGCATCATAAAGAAGATCGCTAGGCGGGACCACTTCCTCACCCTGCACCGCCAACTTATCGCGCAGTGCTGGCTGGCCGTTCTCTAGGACCAGGAAGCGCAGGGCGTCTTTATCCCGCACAATGTCCACAAGACCAGGGGAGTCCCAAAACTGGACCCAGCGAGACTTTTCTTTCCCGGCGATGGCCCCGGCGGGCTTCTTGGCTATACTCGCGGCGATGGCCCGGACCTCAGAATCATTCAACGGCGGGGAGCATCGACGCACATTCTCGGCCAATAGCGCGGCGTGGATCGCTTCCTCTCCGAGGCTATCGCGTCGGAGCTTCCCGGCGAGCTTGGTTAAGGTGGCATTGCGCTTGCCTTCGGGGATCGCATCGTCCGCGCCTGCGCTCTGCCCAGCGGCGGCGGGGCTTGCCGTCTTGGACTGTATCAGGCCCAGCAGCCACTCCGGGACGGCAGCAAGCGGCGTCTCCTCTAATGACAACGCCTCAAACCAAGAATAGACAGCGCCGCTCTTGTGTTTTGAGGGGGGGGCCACGATATAGCCGCCGTCGCCGCGCACGTCTAACGCGGGGCCGATCTTGACAGCGTTCCGCACAGTCTTGCCCGGATGCTTGAAGCAGATATGGCGACCTCGCCCCGTCTTGGCCGTGGGCGTCGGCGGCAAGGGCTTGCCCTTTAGGAAGGCTTCGCCCTCGGGGCCGTCAACGTCGAGGACAATAATCCCGGACTCGGCCCCGGTGCGGATCGCAATATTCGCGTTAGGCCAACGGGTCCACCACGATTTGATCGTGTTAGCATCCGTCGTCGCGCTCCTGAACCCGTCCGAAGTTCGCGGATGCTTGCCAGGACTCTCGCAATCTTTCCCGCAGTCACAAGCCCCCGCGTTTGTAATCCCATGAATAGGGAAAACGTAAAGGCCCTGCGTGGCGTAAGCCAAGGCTGCTTCGAGTAGAGTCATGGTTTTGCTCCTGTTTTGGGTTGCTCTTTTGTGCCAAGGGTCAGGTCGCGGATATCGCGGGCCTGCCCTTGAGCGTCCAGAAATTTTCGGGCTTCTATTATTCCTCGGCCTGAGACAAAATCTAAGGCGAGAGACTCGCACCGCTCAGCGTCGGCGAATGCAAATTCAATCCGTCGAGGGGAAATTAGGCGAGGGGTAGAGAGGGTGCAGCCGTGCGCCAGCAGAAAGGCGGCGAGGTGAAGGTCCGAGGTGGCGAAATGGTTGCTTTGATTTCTCATGGTCTGAGCCTGAGACCATAAGAGTGTAGCGCGATGGGGATACTAGGTCAGGGAATTAAAAGCAGAAAAAGGGAGCAATTGGTTTCCCTTCGAGAACCGACGCGAATATCTACCGCCCGCTCGGCGTGGGAAAGATGTTGCCTCTGACCTTTGCCTTTTTGATAACTTCGTCGTAGTAGTTGAGACTTAGCCGAGTCCCTAATTGCCAATCCATGATTTTCGCCACAAGTTTATGGCATGGGTCATTGTCGTTAGTGTGCTTCTCGAAAAACCGACACAGGAGGGATATCTTCACATCGCGGTCTAGTGTTGAGTGTCGCGGTCCCCGACGCGAATACTTTTTTATTTTCCCAAGGCAGTTTTGGACCTCGCTTTGTCTGAGATATCTCTCCATGTTCCTCAGCCCCGCCGGGATTGACTCAATTCCAGGCATATCGAGGCTGCAACGGTCCCGACAGAACACCAGGACTGGCAGTACCTCATTTTCCAAATCGAGGGCCAGCCGGTGAAGGCGTTTAACATAGTTTAGCCGGGAGCGGTTCAGGGCTGCCGCCTTACCAGGAATGCGCCCAAATGAGTCGGTCCATCCCTCAGCCACCGTGACTGAGTCATACGCCGCGAGAACATCCCGCATCTTAATGCGGAGTTTGTTCAATTCGTTGAGAATATCCCTGGGAGCATCCTTCCGCATTCTAATGCGGATGCCGCGTTTTTTCATTTCCTCGGCAAGCGCCTTAGGAGCATCCTTCGCCATCTTAACGCCGATAATGCCGTGGTTTGTCGCCATAACCTTCATGACGATTTTAGAAATTGCCTTCGGTCTAGCTTTTCTCTTGCTCATGGGTTACGCTCACCGAGTCCATGCTCGGCCTTAGAGATTCTATCAATTACCGTCGAGGCAGACGGTTCCAGCTTAGGAAAAGATGAATTTTAAGACAAGTAACCCCAGAAGGACTGTGGCGACCTTTACCCAAGTGGCGATCGATTTCAAGTAAGGGATAGGGTTAGGCATAGTAGGGTCAAGTATCGTGGTGCCGGCAAAAAGCTCTTCTCGAATTTTCCTTTGTTGTCCCGTCGCAGTATCTGTATAAAATTTTCGGTACATCCAAATATCATGAGCCTTCGCCGTTACCTTGCCTTGAACCAAGAATTCTTCGGGATATTCCGCCTCGAAAACTTCCTCCATAATAAAAGGGTCCGAAAACGTATCCGAAAAACGGACGCTCTCATGGACAATTTCATTCCTGTAGCCCAGGAAAAATGTGTAGATGAGATGGGGGTCATCAAGAACTTGGCCGCTAACGAAAATTGAGCCAGTTGTGCTCAGTTAAACTGAGCCGACGTTGGCGGCAAGATTTTTGGCGCGAGGCGTGGCAATGCGGATCAGGCCGCGCTGAGGATGGGCGGGATTGGCGCTGTCGTGGGTAGTTCGAATTTGGGATTGCGAAGGTTGACCGCGTCCTTCGGGAACGTAATCGTTCGGCATTTCTGAAGCAGGCGGCTGAGCAGGGCCGCGACCAGCGGGCCGTTGCCCACGAACTTGCCCCATTCCTCGAAGCCCAGGTTGGTCGTGATGATGGTACTCTTGTGGTTGCAGCGCTCGTCCATCAAGCGGAAGAATTGGTTGATCTGCCGGGGCTCCGGCTCGCTGAGGTAGCCGAACTCCTCGATGAGGAGCAGGTCCAAGCGCGCCAAGCGCTGAAGGCGGACCCTGGTGGAGCGGTCGGCATGACTGGCTCCCAGCTCTTCGAATAGCGCCTGGGCTTTGATGGCTTGGCCGCGCTTGTCCGCGTAGAGCGCCTTGACCATGAGGGATGCGGCCAAGCCGCTTTTGCCCACCGCTGATTGGCCGATGAACACCACCGACTCGCCCCGGTCTATGAAGTCCAGCTCGGCCAGCTCGTAGATCAGCCGCTTGTTGACGCACCTCTGGATGTGGAACGGAAAGGTCTCCAGGGTCCAGAAATCGCGCAGGCCCGAACGCTTGAGGCGGCTGGCAATGGCTCGGTCGCGCTGGCCTTCGTGCTCCCGGCGCAACAGTTCCAGCAAGAAGGCGCTATAGCTCGGCTTGTCCTTCTGCGCGGCCTTGAGCGCATCGGCCACGACCGTGCGTGCGGTGTGCATCCTCAGGGCGTCCAGAAGCGAGTGGATTTCATTGAGCATCGGCGTTGCCTCCTTCTTCAGGCTTGGGAATGTAGTCATTGAGGTCCGGCTCCGGCGTGGCCGCGCCCTTGCGATACTCGGGCAGGTTCTCGCATTCCTGGGCCTCAAAACCCAGCGGCAGTTGGTAGTCCTTCTCGGCCGCATCCTGCAGCAGGATGGTCTCAATGCGGTTGACATCGAAGAGCCGGTACTGGTGCGCCTTGGCCACCGCGGCCTTGAGGTCCTCGGCCCGATACTGGCACAATAGCCGCCACAGCCGGCGCACGCTCCAGAAATAGCGCGGCCCGCGCGCCGCCTTGAGCGCTTCCAAGTAGGCGATCATCCCATCCCCCAGGGCTTTGAGCTTGCCTTCCTCCGTCAACTGCGCTGGCTTGCGCCTGCGCGGAGCGCCTGCCGGGACAACCGTGGCCGCCTCGGGGCTGCCGGCCACCTTCTTTTTGTGCGCCACGATCTCCTTGTGGCCGTCGAGCACGATCATCTGGTCCTTCGTCTCGCGCACTTGCACCTCTTTTTCGATGTAGGCCGCCGGAACCGGGTATTTCAGGCCGTGCAGGCTGATGCAGCTCTGCCTGTCCACCTGCCGCTGCCAGATCCGGTATACCGGCGGCACGTAGAGCGGCAGGGGGACGAGCGCGCCTTTCTCAGCGGCAAAGAGCTCCAGGGGGCTGGCCTTGAATTCTCGCAGCCGCCGCCGGTTGGCAGCCTCCAGCCATTCCAGGGCCTGGAGGTTCAAATCATCGTCATCCTTGAACTCTCGCCCGACCAGGAAGTTGTTCTCGATGAAATGGAACGGCCGCTCGATCTTGCCCTTGCGGTCGCAGTGGCCCACTTCGTGCGCCAGGAAGCGGAAACCGAAGCGTTCCTCGAAGGCTTCCACCTCGGGCGACATCTGCGCGCGGTTGCCCGAGCCCAAGGCGATGGCGCAGCTCGTATTGTCGATCACGCACCGGCGGCACAGGCCCAGGAAATACTCGAACGCTTCCGTCAGGAATATCTTCATGTGGAATCGGTCGAAGCGCGCGTAGAATTGGAGGTAGAGCATCCGGGAATAGCCCAGCACGAGGCTGGCCCCATGGCGCCGCATCTTTTTGCCGCCCAGCTCGATGTCGTAGGGGCTCGTGTCGTGCTGCATTTCCTCGCCCGGCGCCGTGACGATGCGCCCGGCCGGTGTCTTCTCTTCCGCCCCGATGCCGCGCTCGCGGCAAAACCGCGTGAACGTGGCATAGGACACCTCCAGCAGCTTGCCTTCCTGGCGCAGCCGTTCGCTGAGCTTCTCCCGCACCCGCACGAGGTTTGCCTGTCCCCGCTTGTTGCGGCATTTCTCATGCAGGGATTGGATGGCCTCCAGGTATTCGTCCAAAACGCTGCCTCGTTGCGCCGCCGCCGGCTCGGCGCTGCCGCTGGCCAGGACCGCCCTCACGCTGTTGCGGCTGACCTTCAGTGCCTGCGCGATCTCCCGCTGGCTGCGCTCTTTGGCCGCCAGGGCCAGGATAGCAGTCCGGGTCTCTTTATCCAGCATGAGCTGCCTCCCGCCCCGCGCCGGCCGCGGCCGCAAAGACCGCCGCTGCCGTCTTCTCCAGCAACCGGAAGCGCTCGCAGACCCGCTGCCATGCCGGCCGCAGCCGTTGCCGCGCACCCTCCTGCGTGTCGTTGCCCGCCGCCTCCGGCAGGCTGCGCGCAAGTCCCAACGAAATGTTGCCGATAAGCTCCAGGCTCTTCAGGCACCGGCTTTCCGCCGGCCCTGCCAAGCCGCTTCCCTTTTGCCGGCTGGCCTCCAACGCCTTCAAGAACCTCGCGGGGTCTTCCAGCATGCGCCGCCTACCCTCTGGATTGGCGGTGCCGTAGTATCGGCACAGCGTTTCCACTTCCCGGCTCCGAAATCCGATTTTCATCACCTCTCCCGCCAAGCGTTCGCAGTCCGCCCCGTTTGCGCGCGCAAACGGCAATAGATACCGCGTCGCCGTGTACGCCCCGATCTTCCCGTTGCGCACCCCTTCCTGCACAGCCTCTGGAAGGCTCTCCACCAAACCCAGCCGCCCGCTTACCCACGCCTTGCTCCTCTCCAACCGCCGCCCCGCCTCCGACTCGCTCATGGCTCCGGCACGCACCAGTTCCCACACCAGCCAACCCTCTTCAACCGCGTTCCAGCCCGCCCCGCTTGCCATCTGGTATGTCCTCACCAGCGCCGCCGCGGGCTCCATATCCCATACGGCGGCCTTCACCACGTCCGCCTTAAGCCTCCTCAGCGCAACCACTCGTTTGTGGCCGTCTATGACCACATACCGCCCCGGCTCATCGCCGGCCACAACCACCACCGGAACTTGCTGCCCCGCCTCGTCCAGCGAACTCAGCAGCCGACGCTCCTGGCTTGGCCGTCGAATCCGCAGCTTGGCGTACTTCAACTCCAACGAATCCAGCGGAAGCTCCGCGATTTGCATGGCGGTCAGTCTACCTCCATGCGCCCGGTCTTGCCTATAAATTCCTGTCTTGCGGAACATCGCGCCCTTTTCCTCGACGGAGATGTGGTTCATCGTTCCTGTCTTGCGGAACAACCCCAGCGTTGCCGTCGTAGCGCGCGGGCTCGCCGCTTGTTGTCCCGCGCCACGTAGGCGGGATGGGTCTGGCGATACCACGGATAATATCTCCGCCTCGCCGCCCAGGCCCGTTTCCAGGCCTGCCACTCCCGGCACCATTGAGGATTACGCCTTCGCCACGCGCGGTCCAGCATCCGCTTCAACTTTTGCTTGCACTTGATCTTGCCGCAAATCAGCGCACGCTCAGCCTGAGGCGCATAGGGCAGGAACCATCCCCGGCAAAATAAACATCGCTTCTTGGCCATCGGCTATCCCCTCGCACAACGAAGGATAGCCCGACCTTGTGGTCCCCTCATTGAGGAAGGAACAACGGCCTCGGCGCCGACCGGAGTGTCGGCGCCGGGGTTCCCAGCCCATACGGCCGGGCTGGGAACCTCAGAACATCAGGAGGTGGCTCAGTTTAGATGAGCAGAGGTGGGTCTATTCTGGTGAGCGCCGAAGCCGAAAAGGATGACTTGGTGGCTTTGTGCCTGATTAGCGGTGAAAGGGAGTCCATTGAGCGACTGCATCCCTCAATCAAAGGAGTATGGGGCGCACAATCGTCGGGTGCCAACATCGTGTCTGTGAACAATAAGGTGCAGAATGGGGTCAATAGCGGGGAGACTCCCGCGTTTGCCTCTTACCTAAAGCAACAAGGGTACAATTCGCCCGTCGGTAAGACTGTCGCCTTCGCCTACACGACAGCTCTGAATCACTTGCTGGGCAGGGATTCGAAGCAAAGGATGCAGGTGGGCGACACGTCCACGGTCTTCTGGGCGGAAAAAGCGACAGCCTTTGAGCAGCAAGTCGTAGATTTCTTTGGCGATCCGCCCAGGGATGACCCAGACCGCAATGTCCGCGCAGTGGAAAGTCTCTTTCGTGCCCCGCAGGTTGGCGTGATGCCCCCTGATGAGGGCAAGGCGCAATTTTACGTTCTGGGCTTGGCGCCCAATGCTTCTCGTATTGCGATTCGATTTTGGATCGTGAACACCGTGGAAGGAATGGCGGGCAAGATTCGTCAGCATTTTGAAGACATCCGGATTGCCCACGGACCCAGGGACAGGGACTGCTTCTCAATATTTCGCCTGCTGGTCTGCACCGCTACACAGGGCAAGGCGGATAACATCGCGCCCAATCTTGGCGGCGATACCATGCGAGCGATTATGGAGGGATTGCCGTATCCGCAAACCCTGCTTCAGTCGGCAATTAGACGCATTCGGGCAGAACACGAAGTAACCCATATTCGAGCAGCTCTCATTAAAGCGTGCCTCAATCGCTCAACCCGCTTTCCCCACCCCGAACTAAAGGAGGAAATCAAAGTGAGCCTGGACATCAATAATGCCAACACCGGATATCGGCTTGGCCGCTTGTTTGCTGCGCTGGAGAAGATTCAACAGGAGGCGAATCCTGGCATCAACGCTACCATCCGAGACAAATTCTATGGTGCGGCTTCAGGCACCCCTGTCACGGTCTTCGGAAACTTGATGCGGTTGAAAAATCATCACCTTTCAAAATTGGCGAACCCGGGACGGCGGGTTTACTTTGAGAAGTTGCTTGGACAGATCATCGACGGCATCGGCGACTTCCCGGCGCATCTTAGACTGGAAGACCAAGGCCGTTTTGCCATCGGGTACTATCACCAGATGCAGGACTTCTTCACGAAGAAGAGTTAAAGAAATTAAAGGAGAATTAGATTATGAGCAATCCGGTTAAGAATCGTTATGACTTCGTCCTAATCTTTGATGTCAAGGATGGCAATCCAAATGGCGATCCCGACGCCGGCAACCTCCCCCGGGTGGATGCCGAGACCGGCCGGGGTCTCGTTACGGACGTCTGCTTGAAGCGGAAGGTGCGAAATTATGTCCAATTGACCAAAAACTTCGATCGCCCTAATGATATTTATATCAAGGAGAAGGCGGTGCTTGGCGACGCTCATTTTGAGGCCTTTAAGAAATTGGGCATCAGCACGGGAGAAGAGTCCCGGAAGTCTGTCCCTAAAGAAGTCGCTGAACTGTTTTCGGATTTGTCTTTGCCGGAGGGATTATCCTTCGAAGGCGAAGACAACGACGCAGGCAAACTTGTTGTCGCTCCAGATGCCGACAAGAAAGTCATCAAGGATTGGTTGAAGGGGGATGAGAAACCGGACAAGAGGATCGCGGACATCATTAGGGATGCATTGAAAGATGCAAAGCCACGAAAGCCTACGGCAGACGAGACTAATCAGGGGAAGAAGGAAATGTGCGAGCGGTTTTTTGATATTCGCACATTTGGTGCCGTTCTCTCTCTTAAGTCTGCACCAAACTGCGGTCAGGTCCGTGGCCCGGTTCAGATGACGTTTGGTCGTTCGGTTGATCCGGTGGTGACGTTGGAGCATTCCATCACACGCATGGCTGTAGCCACGCAGGCTGAGGCCGACAAACAGGGCGGCGACAATCGCACGATGGGACGCAAGAATACTGTGCCTTATGGCGTTTATGTCACGCACGGCTTCATTTCCGCCCACTTAGCGGCGCAGACGGGGTTCAGCGAAGATGACCTGAATCTCGTCTGGGAGGCGCTGTGCAATATGTTCGAGCATGACAGATCAGCGGCGCGCGGGCTCATGGCCACGCAGAAGCTGGTCATTTTCGAGCACACCGGCGCCTTGGGCAACGCACCGGCCCACAAGCTGTTCGAGCGGGTGAAGCTCGCGCGCAAGGATGACTCCAAACCCCCGCGCGATTTTTCTGACTATGAGTTGACTATTGACCGCAAGGACTTGCCGCTGGGTGTCAAAATCATCGAGAAACCGTAGGCCCTTTGTACTCGGAAAGCGAGCTTCTTCCGCTCTCGGCGCTCCAACACCTTCTTTTCTGCGAGCGCCAGTGCGCCTTGATCCACCTGGAAGGCCTCTGGGCGGAGAACTCCCTCACGGTAGAGGGGCGGCATATGCATGAAAAGGTCGATGAGCAGGGCACCGGCCAAGCCCCGGGCGGCGTGCGCGTCGCCCGTGGTCTGCCCATCCGCTGCCTCCGGCTGGGGCTTTCAGGCAAGGCCGACGCGGTGGAGTTCCATCCAGTCTCGGAAGGTGGCGCTACCCTTCCGGCAGCGCCAGGGCGATGGCGGCCCTTTCCGGTGGAGTACAAACATGGCAAGCCGAAGCGGGATCGGTGCGATGAGGTGCAGATATGCGCGCAGGCCTTCTGCCTGGAGGAAATGCTCGGTGTCCCCGTCCTGGAAGGAGCCCTGTTCTATGGCCGGACCCGCCATCGCCTTGCTGTAACCTTCGACGCAGGGCTTCGTAAGGAAACCGAGGACACCGCGGCCCGCCTGCGTGCCCTGATCGAAGCCGGCATCACGCCCAAAGCCGTGCAGGAGCCCA
>Ga0118677_10013959_pt1 | contig 11449 bp, 8 predicted proteins | sample AliMusrvi5mmetaG_FD_86154 | JGI IMG/M metagenome (GOLD analysis project Ga0118677, IMG submission 86154) | reverse complement strand
TTCCTGCAGAGATGGTTATGCCTTTAAACAACACGTAGCTGCTGCCCGAAGCAATGGAATTGTACCTGTTGAATTTGAACAGTTTCCTGTTTTCTATTTTACCAATCATCACAGCATTCAGGGTCCTGGCGATATTACCTGTATGCCTGACCATTTAGTGAATCTTGACTTTGAACTGGAAGCTGCTATTGTTATCTGTAAAACAGGCAGAAACATTAAGGCTGAAGATGCTGAGGAATATATTGGTGGCCTGATGATTATGAACGATATGAGTGCCCGTGGTTTGCAACTGGAAGAGATGCAATTGAATCTTGGGCCTGCGAAAGGAAAAGACTTTTCTACAGTAATAGGACCTTGTCTTGTTACGCTGGATGAACTGGAACAATATGCTATTGCCCCTACAGAAAATCATGTAGGCAAAGCATGGAAACTAAATATGAAATGTTGGGTGAATGGAGTTGAGGTTAGCAATGGTAATCTGGGAGATATGCACTGGACTTTTGCTGAGTTGGTGGAAAGATGCAGTTATGGTGCAACGCTGTTTCCCGGAGATGTAATAGGTAGTGGCACAGTTGGTACAGGTTGCTTCCTGGAATTAAATAATACTGGTAAACTTGATAACCCTGACTATCCTGAACAGTGGTTGAAAGAAGGGACAAAAGTTGAAGTAGATTATCCTGATAATACTGAAGAAATAGTCAACAATATACTTTTCACCCATACTCCAATCCTGAGCTATGAGTCTCTTGAGATTGAAAAGAAACAGTATACTGCGAAAAAATTCAGACTCATGATGCTCAAAAAAATAGTTGCACAACTCTAAGTAGAAATAAATAATTATACTGAAAAGGTTTTAGGATGGATTTTAAGTGGGGAATTTCTACTGCAGCATATCAGACTGAAGGTGGATGGGATTGTGATGGTAAAGGTCAATCTATTTGGGATGTTTTTGCAAATAAAAAAGGGAAGACATTTAATAATCATAATGGCAATACTGCCAGTGACTTTTATAATCGTTATACACATGATATAGCAATAGTACGACAACTCAACATCCCTAATTTTAGGTTCTCATTAGCTTGGAGCAGGATCTTGCCCAATGGTATTGGGCAGATAAACCCTCAAGGGATTGATTTCTATAACAGAGTGATCGATTTTTGTCTCGAAATGGGCATTGAACCCTGGATTACAATTTATCACTGGGATCTTCCTTATGAATTGGATAAGAAAGGAGGTTGGACCAACAGGGAAATTATAGGCTGGTTTAGCAACTATGTAGAGATTTGTATTAAAAATTTTGGAGACAGAGTAAAGCATTGGATAATTTTAAATGAACCCATGGCTTTTACAGGTGCAGGTTATTTTCTTGGAATACATGCACCCGGACGAAAGGGTTTAAATAACTTCCTGGCTGCTACGCATCATGCTGCAATGTGCCAGGCTGAAGGAGGAAGGATTGTTCGTTCTATGCTTCCGGGAGCACATGTCGGTACAGCTTTCTCCAGTTCATTTATTCAACCATTTACTGATACTAAACAGGATTATCTTGCAGCAAAGCGAGTAGACGCAGTTTTAAACAGACTTTTTGTTGAACCTTTGGCCGGGCTGGGATATCCGGTTAATGATTTTAAGTTATTGCAAAAGTTAGAACGATTTGTAAAAGATGGTGATGAGTCTAAGCTCGTTTTTGATATGGACTTCATCGGTGTTCAAAATTATACCAGAGAGTTAGTAACATCCTCTCTATTAATGCCATTAATATGGGCTAAATTTGTTCCTGCTGATAGAAGAAATGTTGAAACAACAGACATGAATTGGGAGGTATACCCTGAGAGCCTTTATGAAATGTTGATGAAATTCAGTAAATATAAAAGTTTTAAAGAGATCATTGTTACCGAGAGTGGTGCAGCATTTCAAGATGAAGTTGTTTCAGGCAAAGTACACGATAACAAGCGAATAGATTTTTTAGTGCAACACATTCAACAGGTATTTCGGGCCAGAGAAGACGGAGTGAATGTGAATGGATATTTCGCATGGAGCCTTACCGATAATTTTGAATGGAAAGAAGGATATCGTCCTAAATTTGGATTGGTTCATATTGATTTTGATACGCAAAAACGAATCATCAAAGATTCAGGTTATTGGTACAGCAAACTTATTCAGAATAGTGAGGTGAGTAGCTAATGGTAAATACAATGATCAAATAATACAGTCCTAATAAAGTTTCTCCTTGATAAGCCCCTCTTTTTTCATGTCCTCGTAAGCCTTCAGTACCAAACCATCCGCAAGACCTATTTTAGGAGCAAATACCTTTTCAAGTTTGGCCCATTCCATGATAAAGATAAAGATCTGGGCAGCAGGTACAATAACGTCGGCACGGTCAGGACGTAAACCCAATAAATTAATACGTTCGGTTACAGTCAGTTTTTCCATCTGCTTATATGCTTTCTGTAAATCCTTGAAGATGATAAAGTCATTTTTATAACTACCATACAACTTGGTAATCTTGTTGATGTTACCACCGGAACCCATACAGATTATTTCAGGATTATTACCTCTGAACTTAATTAGCCAGGTTTTTAGTCTTTCCCATTCCTCTTCAGCCACTTTTTCATAAAGTAAACGAATCGTTCCGATATTAAAAGATTCAGATGCAATGAAACGATGATTTTCAATAATGGAAATTTCTGTTGATCCACCTCCGACGTCTACAAACATAGTCCTGTCACCATCTGGAAGCAATGTGTTGCTGTTATATTGACTGATTATTCTTGCCTCTGTTAATCCATCAATAATTTTTACATCAAGATTGGTCTCTGCTTTAATCCTTTTGACGATTTCCATGTTATTAGCAGCTTCACGCATAGCGGCAGTGGCACAAATAGTTACACTTATCGGTTGATAAACTTCAAGCAAATAACTGAATGCCTTCATGGTCTTGACCAGACTGGCAATTCTTTCTTCTGAAATACTGCCTGTATTGAAAACATCCATACCAAGTCGTAAGGGAACCCGGATCAAACTTGCCTTATCCGCCACAGGATAACCATTTTTCTCGAATACATTGGCCAAAAGTAATCGTATTGCATTGGATCCTATGTCTATTGATGAAAAAAGCATAAATGTTTATATTAAATCTGTTGTTTTGTACTTCAAATATTTATAAATCTCAATTTGTGACTGAACCTTAGTAGTCATTTCATTTCGCCGGTATTGATTAGGCACCGAATTACTGATAAGTCTTGCCTTTGTATTGTCATTCCATTGTATTTCAAGCATATTTCGTAGTTCTTCCTGTAATTTTTTATCCAATATCGGTGTAGCAACCTCAATACGGTGATCAAAGTTCCGGTTCATCCAGTCAGCCGATGAGATATAGAAAAGTTCTTTTCCTTTATTGCAAAAAACAAATACCCTGCTATGTTCAAGAAAATGATCAATGATACTAATCATTTGGATGTTTTTAGATACACCTTCCTGATCAGGGGCAAAAACACAACTCCCTCTAATTATCAAACGAACCTTTACACCGGAATTTCCTGCTTCCATAATCTTCTTAACGATTCCTTCTTCGGTAAGGTTGTTAAGCTTTATCAGGACCCAGGCTTCTTTTCCTGCTTTGGCATTTTTTATCTCATTATTCAGCAAATGTATGAAGAAAGACTTCATATTAAAAGGAGCAACAATCAGAGTATTGAATTTTGGGATCTTGAAATTAGCGCTAAACAACTCGAAGATCTTCAACACTTCTTGTGTAATGGCCGGGTTTGCGGTTAACAAACTATCGTCGGCGTAAACACGCGCCGTCTCTTCATTGAAATTACCTGTTGCCACATTGGCATAATAGACCAGTTTCCTGTTTTCTATTCTACCTATCAGCAATAATTTTGAATGAACCTTAAACCCAGGGATACTATGGACGATGTTAACCCCCTCTTCCTGAAGACGTGTTGTCCAGTAAATATTGGTCTCCTCATCAAATCGGGCCTGCAGTTCCATAAACACAGTCACCCTTTTCCCATTCCTGGCAGCATTGATCAAAGCATTGATAACGCTTGAGTTACGTGCAACCCGATAAATAGTCATATGGATCGACTTAACCTTTGGATCGATTGAAGCTTCCCGAAGCAGGTCAATGATATATTGAAAAGACTGATAGGGATGATGTAAAAGAATATCCCGGTGTTTAATTACATGGATGATACTTGAATTACCTTGCAGATCTGGATGTGATAGTGGAGGTAGGGGTTTATGTTCAAGTTCTTTAGGTCCGATATTCGGGAAATCCATAAAATCCTTGAAGTTGTGATACCGGCCACCTTGTTGCATGGTATCTGTTTTAGAAATTTTAAGCTTTCGTTTGATTTTGTCCAAAACAGAAGGAGGCATAGAACTATCGAAAATAAATCTTACCGGTGTACCTTCTTTTCTTTGTTTCAGACTGTCTGAAATAATCTCCAAAAAGCTTTTTGATACATCGGTATCCAGTTCCAGTTCTGCGTCTCTGGTGAATTTAATGGTATAAGCACTGAAAGTATCGTATCCAAAGTTTGAGAAGATATCAGCCAGACAATATCGAATCACATCATCCAGCAGAATAATATATTTCTTCTCATCTACAGAAGGTAAAATTAGAAAACGGGAGGGATTTTTCGTTGGGACCTTTATCAGTGCCATGTTTTCTTTTACAGAACCTTTGCTGTCACTGAGTATGACAGTAAGATATATGCTGTTATCCTCCAGCGTATTGGCTCCTTTTAGGTTGTCAAACATCAAAGGAAAAATTACAGGACGAACTTGGTCTCTGAAATACGACCTAACAAAGTTTCCTTGTGTTTCGGTAAGGTTTTTCTCATTGATGATAAATATATCTTTTTGAGCCAGGGAATTAACAATTTTAAGATAGCAAGCTGCAAATTGTTTTTCCTGATTGGCATCTATTTCTACTATTCTTTTGAGCAGTTTGGCAGGATTGTAATTTAAAAAACTCTCACTCTTTTTTAGTGTAACCACTCGGTTAACAGTAGCCACACGAACCCTGAAGAACTCATCCAGGTTATTTGAATAGATCCCCAAAAATTTCATACGTTCCACCAAGGGGTTCGATTCATCCTCGGCTTCCTGAAGGACCCGTTCATTAAAATGTAACCAGCTTATTTCACGATTGATAAGCTTAAAGACATGTGTATGTTTTTTTACCATTAAATGCAATAATTGATGGACCCGATTTATTTGTTCAAAGTTTATTCACCCTTGTCATCTTTGATCATTCGGGATGATACGACAAAGTTAGTGATTATTTTGGCCTGCCAGATTTCATCCCATGTCTTGGCTTCAAACTGTAAACAGACCAATCCCGATGTAGGGAGATAATCAATCGGTTCAGGTAGAAGTAAGTTGGCAAAATTTGTAATAGAAGGATTGTGACCAACAATCATAAGGCTCCCTATTTTTTTCGATAAGTCATAAAACAGATCAGCAATCTTATCTGTATCACCCGTGTAGATTGTTCTTTCGATTTTAATGTTTTCAGTAGGATAATGCAGAGCATGAGCTATATAACTAGCCGTTTCAAAAGCTCTCACTGCAGGACTGGAAAGGATAAGATCTACCGATGCTTGTTTTTTATGCAGATATTCAATGACCTGTCTGGTTCGCTTTATTCCGCTTTCAATTAAAGGCCTATCCAAATCTCTTTCCAAGGGATTGTCTAAGGAGGCTTTTGCATGTCGGACAAGATAAAGCGTTTTCATAAATGAAATTTAGCTTAAATTTTTAGTAGCATATTGTTTAACTTAAGTATAACAAAAATAAAAAGAATATGTTTATACTCCATATTTCTCAATGTTATGTTATTGTTATGTTTTAAGTTTGAAGCTTTTTCTTCAAATAGACAGGACATAAAAAAAACCGTCCCAATGGAACGGTTTTTTTAAAAAAATATTCTGAAATCAAATTACCATGCAAAGAGTGGCAGATCTGCCATCATTTCATTGACTCTCTCTCTAACACTTTCGATAACCTCTTCGTTGTTGATATTTGAAATAACTTCATCAACCAGATCAACAATAACAGACATGTGTTCTTCTTTCAAACCACGCGTAGTGATTGCTGAAGTTCCAACACGGATCCCTGAAGTAGTAAATGGTGAACGACTGTCGAAAGGAACCATGTTCTTATTCAACGTGATGTCAGCCTTTACCAAAGTGTTTTCAACCTGTTTCCCGGTTATATCCGGGAACTTAGTTCTCAAGTCAATCAGCATCAGATGATTATCTGTACCTCCTGAAATGATTTTATAACCCTTGTCCATGAAAGCTTTTGCCATCACGACAGCATTCTTTTTGACCTGCAATACATAATCCATGTATTCATCCGAAAGCGCTTCACCAAAAGCAACAGCCTTAGCGGCAATTACATGCTCAAGCGGACCACCCTGAATACCCGGGAACACAGCTGAGTCAATCAGTTGCGACATCATCTTGATTTCACCCTTAGGCGTTTTCAATCCCCATGGGTTTGCAAAGTCTGTACCGATCAAAATCATACCACCACGGGGACCACGAAGGGTCTTATGCGTTGTAGTTGTCACAATATGGCAATGAGGAATAGGATCATTCAACAAACCACGTGCAATCAAACCTGCAGGATGGGCAATGTCAGCCATCAGTAAGGCGCCAATTTTATCGGCTATCTCTCGCATGCGTTTGTAATCCCAGTCACGTGAATAAGCAGATGCCCCTGCAATGATCAATTTTGGACGCTCCTGCAAAGCAACGGCTTCCATCTTATCATAATTAAGCAATCCGGTCTCTTCATCCACAGAATAAGCAACAGGATGATAAAGAATACCCGATGAATTAACAGGTGAACCATGTGAAAGGTGACCGCCATGAGCCAGATCAAGACCCATGAAAGTATCACCCGGTTTTAGGCAAGCCAAAAGGACAGCCATATTGGCCTGAGCACCTGAGTGAGGTTGAACGTTTGCATATTCTGCATTGTAGAGGGCCTTGGCACGATCAATCGCGATTTGTTCGGTTTGATCCACTATCTGACAACCACCATAATAACGGCGACCCGGATAGCCTTCGGCATATTTATTGGTTAGCACTGAACCCATGGCTTTCATGACCTGATCGCTCACAAAATTCTCAGAAGCAATCAGTTCAATACCTAACCTTTGTCTTTCTTCTTCGTCCTTAATCAGATCGAAAATAACTTTATCTTTCTTCATCAAATAAATATTTTATCGAATTGAGACCTATTGATTATCCACTTTTTGGACAGTGCAAAGGTAAAAATTATTGTTGGTAAATGGTATTATCAAATCCTGCCAGCGCTTCTTTTCTTTCAACACATGAGCCACAAACACCACAATGGATCTCTTCGCCTTTGTAACATGTCCAGGTCTGTGAATAATCTATTCCGATTTTATGTCCGATCAGAGCAATATCCATCTTGTTGATATGCGTATAAGGAGCAAAAATCTCAACGTTTTCATAGGTCCCATTTTTAATTGCTTCACTCATTGAATGGATAAATTCCGGACGACAATCAGGATAGATTGCATGATCACCTGAATGATTACCCAGAAGGATTTTATTAAAGCCATTGCTTTCGGCTATCCCGGCAGCAATGCTCAACATGATACCATTTCTGAAAGGAACGACAGTGCTTTTCATATTTTCACTTTCGTAATGACCTTCCGGGATTTCTCCACCACTTTGCAGTAAATCGCTTTTGAAATAGTCATTGACGAAAAGCAACGGAATCGTAATATGTTTGATGGATAGCTTGTCACAATTCATTTTAGCAAAAGGTATTTCTTTTGCATTGTGCTTCGAGCCATAGTCAAAAGTGATGGCAAGACCAATCCGATCCTGGTAATCATAGAGCAAAGTGATGCTGTCCATTCCACCCGAAACAATGATGACACTATCTTTCATTTTAGAAATTATTTTTTGCAAATTTACTTATCCTAACCTAATCATCAACAAAACATTCAATAATCCCCATCATCTCATACGTTGCCGGCAAACAATCATGCTTTTGTCAGACCATCCAAACCCTCTGCGGAGTTTTAAAGGAAATTAATAACTGAACATATCCGAGCCGGAATCGTTGTAATTGAAACCAGCTAGTGGAATTTCCCATATGATCTACTCCCCAGGTTATTTTTGATTTTAACATCGTCTAATTTTAAAAGGACCGCTAAAATGAATTAGTATTTATTGAAGGTTCAAGGATGGCAGACAAAGAAGGAAGGATTATTATGGATTCAAAAATTAAAGCAACATCTGAATATAAAAAGATCTCATTAGCAGAAACCTTTAAATTCTTAGAATCATCAGCAGACGGGCTTCAGGACTCAGAAGTCACCAAACGTCTAAAAATCTTCGGGTATAACGAAATAACCGAAGAAAAAAGAAAACCTCTCCTTGAGTTTCTACTTCGTTATTGGGGCCCTATGCCATGGCTTCTGGAACTGGCAATGGGTATTTCCCTTGGATTAAGTCATTACATCGAAGGAGCCATCATTTTTGTGCTGCTCACAATGAACGCAATCATTGGACAAATACATTCAAGTAGTTCACAAAACGTGATAGCGCTTTTAAAGAAAAAATTAGCAAACAAGGCAAAGGTCTTACGGAATAAGAAATGGACAATGAAAGATGCTAAAGAGATTGTGGATGGAGACATTATCTCTGTAAAACTTGGTGATATCGTACCGGCAGATGCCAAGATTATAACCGGTGATCTTTCGGTTGATCAATCAGCCCTCACAGGAGAATCACTCCCACAAGAAACTCATCCATCTGATATTATCTACTCTGGTTCGATAATAAGGCGGGGAGAAGCTACATGTATTATTGTCAATACCGGCTTAAATACTTTTTTTGGTAAAACAGCAGCACTGGTAAAAATTGCCAAACCGAAGTCACATCAGGAAGCAATAATGATGGCAGTAGTAAAATATTTGATTTATTTCGGTATTGCCGCATCTGTTTTAGTTTCAGTCTCTGGTTTACTGATGCATTCAAGCATTTTAATCCTATTGACTTTCATAATTGTGGTGCTTTTGGGAGCCATTCCTGCTGCTCTTCCGGCAGTCCTTACCATCGTACAAACTTTCGGAGCAAAAGAACTTGCAAAAAAAGGGGCATTGGTAACCAGGCTCGATTCCGTTGAAGATGCAGCCTCGATAGATGTTATTTGCTTTGACAAAACAGGGACTATAACGCAAAACAAGTTATCTGTAGTTGATAGCATTCCCTTTTCGGGGAATAAGAAAGAAGATGTTTTGAGAATAGCCTCACTCACATCCCACTCAGAAGGAATGGACCTGATAGATCTTGCCGTTATTGAGTACGCTCATAAATCGGGCGTAGATTTTACTGGTTCCAAACAAACATCCTACACTCCTTTCGATCCATCGGTAAAGAGAACAGAGGCAACTATAACCACAGGCGGAAAGCAATTCAGAGCTGTTAAAGGCGCTGCACAGATCATCATGTCTCTTTGCAAGAACACAGATAAAAAGACAACAGAAGAAGTAAACAAAACGATAGATGGATTTTCCAAAAAAGGCTACAGAACGATAGCTGTTGCCATGTCCGCAGGAGACAATTTGGATCATCTTAAGCTTGTCGGACTGCTACCACTTGCCGATCCACCCCGTCCGGATTCCAAAAGCATGATAGAACGGGCAAGGAATCTGGGCATAAAACCATTAATGCTTACCGGAGATAGTATTGACATAGCAAAAGAAATTTCCACCCAGATAGGTATTGGAAATAACATTATCCGGATGGCGGATATTAAAGATTTAAGCGAAGCTCAACAGATAAAGGTTATTAATAAATGCGATGGATTCGCAGAAATTTACCCCGAAGACAAATACAAGATTGTAACGCTGTTGCAATCAGGAGGACACATTGTAGGAATGACCGGAGATGGAGTTAATGATGCACCAGCCCTGAAACAAGCTGAGATGGGAATAGCTGTAAGCAATTCGACCGATGTGGCAAAGGCGGCTGCAAGTGTAGTTCTGACCGAATCCGGTGTAGGTGTAATAATAGATACAATAACCATAAGTCGGCAGATCTATCAGCGAATGCTGACATGGGTTCTCAATAAAGTGGTTAAGGTTATAGAATTTATAGTTTTTCTCACCATAGGATTCTTCTGGCTACATAATATTTTACTTACTCTTATTGGAATGTCTTTACTGGTATTTGCAAATGATTTCGTAAGCATGACGCTTGCAACCGACAAAGTAAAGAGTACCAGTAGTCCTAATAAATGGAACGTAAAAAATATTATCCTGGCATCTTTTATTCCGGCAATGTTCTACGTCGTTGAAGATGTCGTTATAATCCTTATAGGCATTCATTATTTCCATTTACAATGGAAAGAACTAACCACACTCGTAATGCTGAGCTTCATCATCAATAGTCAATTCAGGGTTTTGATCATCAGGGAAAGAAACCATTTCTGGTCATCACTTCCGGGCAAAGGTTTGCTTATCTCCAGCATAACAGCAGTAATAGGAATATCGCTAATTGGATTATTCGGAATCTTTGTTCCTTCAGTAAACCTGTCAATAGTACTCACTATTTTAGGATTCTCGACCCTATTTACTTTTGGCATTGATTTTCCAAAATACTATCTGTTCAAAAAATTCAGCCTTTAAGACAAGGTACGTCATGCTATTTCTTTAGGGATGAAATGATTGTAGAAAAAAAAACCTACACAAAACATTCAATAATCCCCACGGTCCCGTAGGGCGCCGGCAAATAATCTTGTTTTATCCTGACTGTTGTCGACACCTCAATCCCCTCATAACAGTACCGTCGTCCCGGGCTTTGTCAATGCCGGTTTATCAAACGTAGTCTCCATCACCACATCTATCGGCTCCCAGTTTCTCTCCATCCATTCCGACACCTGGCTCGAAGCAATAGACCGGCAGCCCTTTTCATTTTCAAGATCCGAGTTCAAGATGCTTCTTGCCATTCTCCCAATCTCCATGAAATACTGCGAATGGATCAGGTGATCAATACAAGAAATTGTCTTTCTGAAAAGAGAAGCCCACTTACTGCACTCCCCAAACTCAGTAGGTTTCTGAATCAGAACCATCTTTGTCCCCATCTCCGGAATCTGTTTCCTGACAGGTCCACCCACCATCGAAAGCATCATTTTTTTCAAGCTCTTTTCAAAGCACGAACGCATCAGGCTACTACTACATGGAAAATGAGAATTATTTTTTAACTGTGTCATTTTGAAATGGTTTTAAAGGTATATACTTCTCTAAAATTACCTATCAAAACCATCAATGTCAAGGATTCAGGTATGTAAAACACCGCCATTTGCCGCCAACTTCAATATTTTCTTCAATAAAATTACAAGTAATCAAATCTGAGAAAAGCTTTTTTATTCCAAACTCTTT
>Ga0118677_10013955_pt1 | contig 11451 bp, 8 predicted proteins | sample AliMusrvi5mmetaG_FD_86154 | JGI IMG/M metagenome (GOLD analysis project Ga0118677, IMG submission 86154) | reverse complement strand
TCTTTTAGCAGTGCCGAATATTTTTCTGGTCATTCACCGCCAGTTTTTCAAGATTTTTCATTTTCCAGCGAAGTGCCGGCATATTTTCTAAGCCAGGTATACCAAGTATTTCCCAATCCGGAGACAGGCGCTTCATTGACAGCAGGAATGGTTACCTGGCCTTTTGTTGTTACGTGTTTTCCGATAGAGTTGACAAGGATTCAAAAAACATTTACAGAGCACATAAAAAGTGCGCGGAAAAACATGACGCTATGCTCTGCTGTGAGAAAAATATAAATGAGGGGTTTTCCGTATGCTCTTTGGCTATTTTTTCGGAGATTGTGCGAGCCGTCTGAAATTTTCGCCGGTTTGTGCTTAGATCCCAATATTTTGAGTTCCTGAACACACAATTATAGCAACTTATACAGAGGAGGCATCGTTGGAGATGCCTCCTCTACTCTCCAGCATTTATCAAGAAAGGGCTTCCCAACCCGGACAGCACTTTAAAATGTAACCTCCAGCGCATATATACATTTCAATAGAGTTCCAAAAGGCTTTCATCAATTCCTTTCAATGTGTCATACCAAAACTCTTTTGCCGCCTCTATCTTGTCCCGGTCAAACTTTTCAAGCCACTCGGCAAGCTCCGGGTCAGGATCATTATCAACATCCCGCTTCCGCTTCAGGAAGGTATGAATAAAATCCATATTCCGTTCCGATTCCCAGAATACCGGGCAATTGCGGCTGTTCAAACGGCTGGCGAGGACATTAACTGCATGCAGAAACTGATCTTTACGGTTGTAAAGAGACCCCATGACCTCTGGAAGCAGCTCTTCTGCCCACCCCCTGTGGAAGCGGCAGATTCCCAGATTATCGAGAATCAGCTCCTTTTTTAACCGTTCCGCGCATTTTCTGCCAAGTTCCCGTGGCGGGATAAAGTCATTGCTGTAGACCATGTAATATTTTCCCATTATGGTCATAGGCGACAATGCGCCTGCGACCCAGTACTGGTTGGGAACCATCCACCCCCGCCGACTGAAGGCGATGTAGACAAATGAATCGTGAAGCGGCCTGGCTCTCCCGACCGAATTGGCGCGGCTCCATTTTCGGGCACCTTCCCTGAAGTCCAGAATACCCCGGCGTTCAAGAATGGCGTCGATCAATTCACAACCAAGCTCCGCGTTGTGGAGCGAGTCGGCCACGAGGTCAAAGCTGTCGACATCCCATTTCGGGAGACGGGTCACGCCAAAGTCCGTCATTTTAAGAGTCCCGTCCACAAGCAGTTCCATCAGCCATGCGAGCACTCCCCCTCCTGAAATGGCGTCGAACCCCATGGCATCGCAATGGTGATTCAACAGCTCTGCGGCCCGCTGGTCAAAGATTCCGCAGAGAGGCCCCATTGTCTGATACGGCTCGTAATCCTTTTTAAACTCGCCGTTCATTTTTTTACAGACAGCCACGCACGGCTCGCCGCAGTTAGCCTGCTGTTTTGTCGCGATGGTTTCCTGATTGAACTGTTTAAGGTAATGATTGAGGATAAATAGCGTATGGATTGATTGCCGCTTATCTTCAGGCATGAATATGGTGCGATAGTTAAAAGCCATTATCCTGCCACCCATGGTGGCGTAATTAACACCAAAGGTGCCGCCGGTGCCGACCTTCTCGTCGTACCGGTACTTACTGGTCGTCTCCATGTCTTTGTGCAACAGGCGCAGATTGTACTTATTCTTGAACCATTCATCGGCAACCTTGTGGTCCCTGAAATCTTCGTTTATTACGGTTCCTCCATAAATGATTGCAACAATGCCGTGGTTCTGGAGCAGTGCGCTTCCCAAGCCTCCGCGACCGGCCCAGGTATCCACATGCGTTATCTTCCCCTGGACGATAGGCGCCGACATGATGCCGCCGATATCGGTACTGAGAGAGGCCGGGCCGGTAACCAGAATGCGCGGGTCATGTTCGTAACGACTGCCCAGCATCTCGTACACGTGCTCCATCAACGAGTAGACACCTTTTCTGCCGTTCTTCCATATCGGCTCCACCTGAAGCGGGATAACCTCGACCTCGATCTCCTCACCATGGTTTCTGTTAAGGTACAGCACCGATAAAACAGGGGCTTTCCCTACAAGACTCAGCATATTTATACCCAGATTGTTGAAAACCAGGCCCGCTCCCCCCATAGAACTGAGGTAATACCCTTGCCAGCATGGCGAATAGGCGGTGACCACCATACGGTTGGAGCCGGGAAATATCGACCCGGCAAAGATACCGACGCCAAAGTTGAGAGAGCGGTATTTTTCCACAAGGTGTACGCCGAGATCGGCCGGCCCAAAATAGCGGTCAAACCCGTATTTTCTGATCTTATAGAAACCGGTGGAAGGATCTACAAACAGTACCCTTTGATGTATTTCCATGAAAACTCCTGCCGGGAACCCGGTCTACCTTTGGAAGAGAGTCGATACAGTTCAAATCAATAATAGATATACATCATATCTTCCAAATCACACTCAGAAAAGTGTCAGCACTAAATCGTGACAGAAATGACACCGGATATCCTGAAGAGGCACACAAAAACTTTTATTGACTGTTATCCAGATTTCTGTCGGCAATCCAGTTCTCAATCAATGCAAGTAATCGATCGCTATCCCATGGCTTTGGAATGTATCTGGTAACAATACCGGATTTGAGTGAGGCAACAACGTCCTTACACGGAGCTTGACCCGTCAGGAGTATACGCAGTGTTTGAGGCTGTAGTTTTCGAACTCATGGCCACGATTGGTACCGCATGATTAAGGACGGTAGAGTTAATGTCGATATTGTCTTCTGCCAGCAGGATACGACTCGGATTATGTTTGAAGTTTTCTGCAATGGTGTGACGAGTGATGATGCCACTCACGGTTCCTGAAACGTTCGAGGGTTGATCGAGAGGTGATTGACTGGCCCGACTCAGAACAAGGGCAATACAGTCGTAAAGCTGTGACTGGCGAACCGGCTTGGTCAGATAACCGGATTTATAAGAAAATTGAGAATGGCTACCAAACTCAATAATGACTGACATTGTTTCTTCTCGAAATTCACTATCGAAACTCCCAGACAGAATCGATGAGTTTTGATAAAAGGTTTTAAGGACGTAGTCACACACGCTTTGAAGATTCCGGGAATAGTGTTTAGAACTCTACTAACGCATCCCTCACTTTTATCGCCAGGTCCTTCATCGAGAATGGTTTCTGAAGAAAGTGTACCCCTTCTTCCAACACTCCCTGGTGGACAAACGCATTGGCAGTATATCCAGACATAAACAGAATCTTCATGTCGGGATAAAGGCAATACATCCGTTCCGCAAGATCCCGCCCGTTCATTTCCGGCATGATGACATCGGTAATGAGAAGCTGTATCTCAGCCGCATGCTCCTCAGCGACCCCAATGGCCACACCCGGCCTGTCGGCGACCAGCACCCGATACCCCAACTCCGTCAGCATTATTTCGGCTATCTTCAAAAGCGCAGGTTCGTCCTCAACCACCAGCACGGTACCACCGTGGTTTATCGGAATTTCTTCAACAACTGCCGGTGTATGGTCATCCACCTGCCCTTCGTGGCGTGGCAGATAGATTTTGAAAGTAGTCCCTTTTCCCGGTTCACTATACACGTTGATGAAACCGTTGTTCTGCTTGACAATGCCATACACTGTGGATAGTCCCAAACCGGTCCCCTCGCCAACTCTCTTGCTCGTATAGAAGGGTTGAAATATCTGATCGAGGAAATTTTTATCTATGCCGCAGCCATCGTCACTGACAGCCAGCAGCAGATAATTTCCTGCTATGAATCCGGCGTGCATGGCACAGTAGGTCTCGTCAAATACGGCTCTTCCCGTTTCGATAGTGACCTTGCCGACGCCGCCGATAGCATCCCTCGCATTGACACAAAGATTGGCCAGGATCTGATCGATCTGAACCGGGTCCATCTTGACACAAGAATCCACCACGTCGGGTATCCAGGCAAGATCGATATCCTCACCGATAAGCCGGTGGAGCATTTTAAGCATGCTCTCCACGACCTGGTTCAGGTCAAGGACCACGGGAGCAATTGACTGTTTGCGGGCAAAGGCGAGTAATTGCCGGGTTATCTCCGAAGAACGCTGCGCTGCCTTTATGATCTCCTGAAGGTCGGAAAACAGTTTCAGGGCCGGGTCCAGACCGCGCTGGGCCAGTTCGGCATAACCCAAGATTACGGTGAGCATATTGTTAAAGTCGTGTGCCACCCCACCCGCCAGCAGACCAATCGCCTCCATTTTCTGGGCCTGTTGAAACTGTGCCGTAAGTTTGAGATGCTCTGTGATATCACGTTTAACGGTTATGTAGTTGGCGATCCTCCCCGAAGCATCCAGAACCGGCGAAATCGTCGTTTCCACGGTATAAAAAGTCCCATCCTTATGCTTGTTGACCATGCGGCCTGCCCAAGGGGAACCACCGGATATGGTAGCCCACAGATTATGGTAAAAGGGTTCGTCCTGTGCGCCGCTTTTGAGAATTCGAGGGTTTTTGCCGACGGTTTCCTCCCGACTGTAGCCGGTCATCCGCTCGAAAGCAGCATTGACGTTCTGGATGTTCCCCAGGGCGTCGGTTAAGATGATGGCCTCTCCTGCCTGTTCTATGGCCGCCATCAACCGCTTTCGCTCCGCTTCCCCCCGCTTGCGCGCGGTGATATCACGAATATTGCACTGGATAACCTTGCTATGATCCACAAGGTAAACATTACTGACGAACTCCACGGCAATAGGCTGTCCAGTGCGGGTTTCAAGCGGCAAGTCGTCATAGCGAATGTATTTATTTTCCTGCAACGTCCGGAAAGCGTCTTTGGAAGCGGCAATATCTTTGAATACACCGAGATCCCAAATATGCCGGCCGAATAATTCTTCGTAAGAATGTCCCAGTAACTGCAGCAGAAACGGATTGACATCGACCACGGTGCCAGTGTCGGCATCGAGAATCAAAATTCCGTCTTTGGCCGATTCAAAAAGCCGCCGGTAGCGCTTCTCGGAATCTTGCAGTCTCACCGCAACCTGCTCTTTTTCCTGTACTGATACTTCCAGCAACGCAATCTGCCGGTTCAATTCGGAATTGGCGAGGCGAAGCTGGTTTTCAATGGTTGTGTCAGACATGGAGCTCTCCGCGAAACTATTTATCATTTCTTTTATATCGATAAATGCCAGGTTATGGTGTGGCCGGTACATCCCACTTTTCAACGTATGCGTCGTTGGATTATGGCAGTGTGAAAAAGCAACTAACGCGCCAAAGAAAAAAACTGGTCATCGAGACGTAGTGGGCTGATTATACAGGTAATATTTGATGTTTGGCTGATAGTGTGCGGAAAAAACCGTCATAAAAATCTATAATTGGCGTCTGGATCCGTCATATATGAAAGGCACTGATTTTTTGGCCCATATAGTGACGCATTTATTGATAGGAGAATCTGATGTCCTAATTTTACACGATTTGTTCTCATTCCTCGATAATTTCCGACAGATTAATTAGAATATTAACCTGACAATATGTCAGAGAATTTTCCGGCACACCTGTTGCTTACCATAGTGCTCACCAGCTGATTGGCAGGTCCAATGTTTGTCAATTTCACGAAGGAGTCGTTTATGCTCTATTCAGTCATGGTATATGTCCACACTGTTCTGAGGAACAGATGAATATTTTAAGAATATGGAAGTGACGGATTACCACATTTATTGCGGACACAGTCTACGCAAGGCAGAAAAGTTACGATAAATACCTTGTTGCGGGATGGATGTTTAAAGACGACTGCGAAAAGGCGGCATCTATCGAGAATGCTCTTGATGTCATCGCTGAGGTTAATCCAATTTTCAGGGAAGCTTCGGAGAGCGCGGAAATCAGCCCGTACGCCCGGAACTACTCAAAGGAGTTAGCCGTGGAACTGGGTAGCGTCGAGAAACCTCTGCGGGAGTTGCAGGCGCGTTACACAGAGGTTTGCTCCGGCGCGATGGATCAACAATTGCGGGCGGAGAAGAAGGCAGATTAACTATAAAAGGGTAATTGCCATTCCCGATGATGGATGCAATGCAAATGAGCCGATCCTGCTTGCGCGAGATCGGCTCATTTGCATATTTTTTCATAATCTCCTTGAAGACAATCTTCTGTTATTCCGAAGCGACAGGAATCAGTATCTCGTTTCGACGCAGGAACCAGGGTGTGAACGGCGGGTTGTAGCGTGCCCAGACCGGATCGCCGATGATTTTCAGGTTGTTGACTGTTATCCAGTTTTCCAGTTCCAGTTTATATCGCAGAAATTTCTTTTCACTCCAGAACCCGGAATATCGAACAGCAGCCACACGGCGGGCAGGAACCTGCCGCAGTTTAATGTTTTGATCATCGGGAGTCGGCAGGTTTTCCATTGTATATGAAGCCGGCATCATAAAGCTCACAGCCCACTTTCCATGTACACTCTGCTGACTGACAGGAGCGGTCATGGATATTTTCTCCCCCGTCTGTTCCTGCGAAACAGGAGCTGTCATATCAATCTTACCCCGTGATTTGTTGTCACCGGAGATGTAGCGGAAAAGCGGTCTGAAAGCCTTGTTACCGGCACCTTCCAAGTCTCCGTCAACAGTGATAGAGGCGAGTACCTGAGGCGCGTAATCGCGCAGTTCGAAAATATCATCTGTTTTAATAACAGTGTAGGGAGCTTCTCCGGTTGCCATGGCGGTAGTCGCTCCTGTGAGCAGCAGTAATAATACTGCAGTGATCAGTCCGAAAAGACTCATTTCCTGCTCCTAGTTCGGCTGTGCAAATAAGTGCAGGCGGTCTGCATATTCAGATCAATTATTCTTTAACGAGAAGGACATTAACCGCTTTTACTACTATACTGGCTTGATCGCCGACTTTTAGGTCCAGATCTTCAAAGGAATCAATTGTCATTACGGAACTCATGAATACTTCAGGCAGGACTTCAAGTTTCACCTGAATCATTAATGTTCCCTTCTTGATATCAACTATCTTTCCTACCAACTTGTTCCTTGCGCCGATTTTCATAGCAACTCCTTTCCAAAATGTATTTACTTTACATTGTATCCTCTCTTTGCCGGTTGTCAAATTGACGTAGGCTGTATGCCACGACAAACATGAAGCAATGAAGGCAGGTCAGGAAAATAAGCGGACATTGCTCAAAAAAGTATTCATCCGAAATGTCGTATATCATCCGAAATGTCGTATATAATTGTTTTCTGTCTTTGCAGGGTATGGCCCTGTTTATTCTTCTGCCATTTCAATCAGTTGGCGACGGGTTCTTTCGTCCGGCATTCCTGGTACCGCAACAAGCTCCGAAATATCGTACATAGTGTCAGGGGGAGGTAATTTTGTATAAATGCTGTATATAAATTTATATCACTATAATCATGTAGTTACAATTGTATTGAGTGCTGTTGCATATATGGTATTTTAATTGCAAAACAGTATTCTATATTATAATATGCCATTATGTTTGAGATCAGTGTTCTGTCGCGATTGTTGATGAATCTGGCACTTCTCGAATAAAACCACGTAATGGCCGGTCGGTACGGTTACATTGAAGCGAGGATACTTTGATTACATCCGAATCTGCACCTGTTGTTTTTGCGCCGGCAGCAGTCAATGTCAAAGAGACGCCGGAAGGGGGCTATCTCCTCAGTTCCCCATTGCTCCTGGAGCCCTATGAGGAAAGCCTTGGGGTGATGTTGCGCCGCAGGGCCGAAGAGTCTCCCGAGAGGATTTTCCTCGGGGAACGGGATGCTTCCGGGCAATGGAGTTTCCTTACCTTTGGAGAAGCCTGCAGCCGGGCCGATGCGATCGCTCAGGCGTTTATAAACAGGAATATGGGACCTGATCGTCCGGTTATGATCCTTTCCGGAAACTCCATCGGTCACGCATTGGTAATGCTTGGCGGCTTCATTGCAGGGGTGCCGGTGGCCCCGATTTCCGTAGCCTACTCGCTCTTAAGCCAGGATTTTGTCAAGCTCAGGACCATTTTCAGCGAGGTAAAGCCCGCGCTGCTTTATGTGGAGCGGGCTGATCAATTTGCCCGCGCTCTTGATGTACTGGACCTCTCCGGGGTGGAGGTCGTTACCTCAAGCGGCCCGCTGGATGGGACAACTACCCTTCTTTCCCATCTTCTGGAAACGACTCCCACGCCACAGGTCGAAGAGAGATTTGCTCAGGTGAACGCATCGTCGATCGCCAAAATTCTCTTTTCCTCTGGATCGACCGGTACCCCCAAGGGTGTGCTCAACAGCCACGGCATGCTCTGCGCGAACCAGCAAATGATGGCCCAGGTGTGGCCATTCATGAAGGAAACGCCGCCGATATTGGTGGACTGGCTTCCCTGGAATCATACCTTCGGCGGAAATCATAACTTAAATTTGGTCCTCAAGCAGGGGGGGACCCTCTATATTGACGGCGGAAAACCGGTTCCCGGCATGGTCGAGCAGACGGTAAAAAACCTGGCGGACATCTCGCCGACAATTTACTTCAACGTACCGGCCGGCTTCGCCATGCTGCTTCCCTACCTCGAACACGACGAAGTCCTGCGCCACAATTTCTTCAGAAAGCTGCAACTGATTTTCTACGCGGCCGCTGCCCTGCCGCAAGATCTGTGGCAACGCTTGGAGGCGGTCTCATTACGTGCAACCGGCAGGAAGGTGACTATGACCTCCTCCTGGGGTGCGACCGAGACTTCTCCGGCAGTGACCTCCGCTCATTTCCCCATCGACAAGGCAGGGGTCATCGGGCTCCCCTTGCCGGGAGTTGTCATCAAGATGGTTCCGAACGGTGCCAAATTCGAGTTGCGGGTCAACGGGCCGAATGTAACGACCGGCTACCTGCATCAACCCGACCTGACGGCTGCCGCTTTTGACGAGGATGGTTTCTACCGGATAGGCGATGCCGGAGCGTTTGCCGACCCCGCCGATCCTGTTAAAGGGATCATTTTCGATGGCCGTGTAGTCGAAGATTTCAAGCTCGGCACGGGAACCTGGGTTCATGTGGGAATGTTGAGGCTGGGCGTTCTGACAGCGGTGGCTCCCGTCGTGCAGGACGCCGTCATAACCGGTCATGACCGGGAGTACATAGGAGTTCTCGCGTGGCCCAGTATTCAGGGATGCAGGGACATCTGTCAGGACAGAGAGGGTACGACGCTGACGGTAGAAGATCTCATCAGGCATAAAGAGGTTGTCAACCACCTGAGGAAAACATTGATCGCCTACAACGCCACCCAGAAAGGTTCTGCCACCAGAGTCCTGCGGATCATGCTCATGGCCGCCCCCCCCTCAATTGACGCCAATGAGATCACGGACAAAGGGTATATCAATCAACGGGCAACCCTGGAAAAGCGAAACGATCTTGTTGAGATGCTCTATGCGGAAAACCCGGCGCCCGAGGTGATACTTGTATAAGCGGCTTCGCCCGGCCCGTCATGAACGGGTAATCATTCCACTGTTTTTTAGCTGTTTGGAGGAAAATTCTGATGTCTGACGGCAAGATAGAAGCGCAACGCTCGGAGGAATTCCTGAAAAGAATCCGCTGTAACGAACTGCATGCGCGGATTATGGATGCCGAAGATACTATCCCGTTATTCAGGGATGGTATGTACCTCGGCTTCTCGGGATTTGCCGGTGGGCATCCGATAGTGGTGCCGACCCTGCTGGCAGACCACGTTGAAAACAGCGGCCTGCGCGGCAAAATGCGCTTCAACGTATACACGGGCGCCTCAATCGATATAGATCTCGATAACCGCTGGGCCGAACTCGACATGATAGACAGGCGCTGGCCGCATCAGCAGGGGCACGCGATACAGAAGGCAATCAACGGTGCGCGGATAAATTTCGGTGACCGGTTTCTTTCAATGTTCGCCCAGGACTTCGGCAACGGCTTTTACACCCTGGATAACGCCGACAAGATTGATATCGGCATCATTGAGGCGAGCTGCATTACCGAGGACGGAGAAATAGTGCCGACCCTTGCTGTCGGTATCGTCTCAGAGATTGTAGCGCGGGCTGAGAAGATCATCATTGAAATAAACACGACAATCCCTTCCCTGGAGGGTGTTCACGACTGCGTCGGGGTCATGCAGCCGCCGCACAAGAAAGTGCTGGAAATCCTGCGTGTCGATGATCGGATCGGCTCTACCAGCATTCCGTGCGATCCCCGGAAAATCGTTGCCATCGTCGAATCCCGGGTGGAACCGGTTGGCCGTTTTTTCGGCCCTTTCGACCAGAAATCAGCACAGATGGCTGAGCATATCCTGGAATTCCTTAAGTCAGAAGTAGAGCAGGGGCGGCTTCCCAAAAACCTGCTGCCGCTACAGTCCGGTGTGGGGAACATCGCCAACGCCGTTGTCGGCGGCCTCCTCCACAGCCCCTTCTCGCACATGACCGTCTGGACGGAACTCTTGCAGGATAACCTCCTCGATCTGCTTGACGCCGGTAAGGTTGATTGCATCTCGACCGCTTCTTTTGCCCTTTCCAAAGACCGGCTCTGGCGCGTATTTGCTGAGTGGGAGAAATATTGCGACAAAATCATCCTGCGACCGTCGCAGATCAGCAACCACGCCGAACCGATCCGGCGTCTCGGGCTGATCGCCATGAACACCCCGGTGGAATTCGATATTTACGGGCATGTCAACTCTTCCATCGTCAACGGCTCGCGCATAGTAAACGGCGTCGGCGGTTCCGGGGATTTCATGCGCAACGCTTTTCTTTCAATAATGCATTCCCCCTCGACTCGCCCCACTAAAACCGACCCGACCGGTATCAGCTGTGTGCTGCCGATGGTGACCCATGTGGATCACACAGAGCACGACATGGATGTAATGGTGACCGAGCAGGGTCTGGCCGATCTGCGGGGGTTGGCGCCCCGTCAGAGGGCCCAGCGCATCATCGATAAATGCGCCCATCCCGAGTACAGGCCGATCCTTCAGGAGTACTTTGATCGCTCACTGAGAGAGTGCCTGGCGAGCAACAGTGCCCACGAGCCGCACATGCTTTTCAAGGTTTTCAACATGCATAGGAACCTGGCGGAAAAAGGGACGATGAAGGTTGAAAACTGGGATTGATCAGGCTCCGGGGCCCTCACCGGTTGGCCGGTCCCCGGATGGAAGGATACAGACGGCGTGCTCGTCGGAGCCGCCCACTACAAGGAGGTATGGGATGAAACAGGTTGTTGTTGGTATCAGTATGGTTGCTGTTATTATGTTTCGTCGATTTATCATTGGGCTACTCCAATATCGCTGGCGATTAATGTGCCATCTTGTAATTTAGCTACTTTTACCCAATATGATTGGGTTTTTGTGGTGGTCTTATCGCTTTTTAGGTGCAGTGTTGTCTGTACGTTTACGATTAATCTTTGGTTTGAACCCTCTGATTCAGACGACTCAATCGAAGTGGTCTTTGTGGTAGTTTTGGTTGTGTCGGAATTGAGA
>Ga0118677_10013954_pt1 | contig 11452 bp, 5 predicted proteins | sample AliMusrvi5mmetaG_FD_86154 | JGI IMG/M metagenome (GOLD analysis project Ga0118677, IMG submission 86154) | reverse complement strand
CGGTTACACAGTCCGCCCCCCGCAGTCGCAGGCACCAGCCTCCGGCGATACTCCCCCCCCACCTCAAACGCCCTTTCTGATATGGCCACCAAGCAATCCCTCCAAGCAGCCGTGCGAGCCCGCACCGGTTCCGGCAGACTCAATCAAATGCGCCGCGAAGGCTGGCTGCCGTCAGTCATTTACGGGCGTGGCACCGAAAATCAAAACCTCAAGGTACATGCCAAGACGTTTTGCGAGATGCTCACCAAGAGCAGTTCGGAAAATATTCTGGTCAATCTCGACATCGAGGGTGCTGGCACCCGGTTGGCCTTCCTTCAGGCCGTCCATCACGATGCGCTTTCGGGCAAACCCTTGCATGCCGACTTCCTCGCAATTGACGAAAACACCCCCATCACCGCCCACATCCCGACACACCTCACCGGTGAGGCCATCGGCGTCAAGGCGGGCGGTTTGCTTGAGCAATACATCCACGCCTTGGAAATCACCTGCTTGCCCAATGATTTGCCGGAAACCCTCGACTTCGACGTCTCACACCTTGAAGTGGGTGACTCCCTGCATATTGCCGACGTGACGTTCCCCGCTGGCATCCGCACCACTCACGCCCCCAATGTCGTTATCGCTCACGTCGGCAAGCAAGGTGCTGGCGCTGACGAGGCGGATGCGACTGCGGCCACTCCCGCCGCCGGCGCGACGGCTGCCAAGTCGTAAGTCATTCTTTTCCACCGCAAGGCACCCGTTCTCTCATCACGCTCGGTCAGTCGTCGCTGACCGGGCGTTTTTTTGTCTGGATTTTCAAGGGTTGTCGCTTTGTGGCTTTCGCCGATAGACGAGGGTTTGAGTCGTGGGGTTGTCCCGGTAGAAGCGGGAAATTGGAAAACTGTGCGTGTTGCGATTTTGAGTGATGAGGTTTTCCGGCAAAAGTGACCACTTCCCGTGGGCGCTCATCTGCAAGGATTCAAAGTAACCGGGCTCGCAAATGATCACGTTCACATCCTGCCACTCGACAGCACTCAGGTTACTCACGCCCATCCCGAAATATACCCGGTTCCCGTGCGCCTTGGCGGTGTACCAGCCGCGTTGAATAATGACAATATCACCGGGGTGGAGGACCGAGGCAACGAAGGATTCCATCTTGCCGACCCCATCGTCGCTCCGGTGAAGGAAGCCGTTGATCCACACCCTTGGGTAGCCCAGCAGCACCATCGCACCGAGCGCGCAGGTCGCTCCCGCCCTCAGAAGCTTGCCTTGCAAAATCCCCCGCTCAAAAATGGCGAGCAGGGCAACCAGGGCCGGAACGAAGGCAAACCAAGCATAGTAGATCGGAAAGACACCGGGGAGTGCCAGCAGCAACGGGACGCCTGCCAGAGCGAGTAAACCCGTGATCCGCCATGCTCTAGCCGCTTGCTCACGCCAACTCGCAAGCCACCCACAGGCTGACGCGGCGATCAAACAAATCAGCGTGCAATCTGTAAATCCGCCAAAGCGGTGCTTGGCCATGTTGACCGGCAACGCGGCGGAGCTAGCGGAATGACTCAACAGCCGACTGTGGGGGGCAATGGATTGCAGAAAATCCCCAAGAACTCCCTGGCTGTCATACAGCCATAGGAGTGCCATCGTTCCCAGCAACCCGCCAAGGGCAAGACTGCCGACCTCGTACACGAACCGTTTGCGATAGGCTGCTAGAACAGCCACACCAGCCAAGCCAATGACCAAAGCAAACGGCAGCGCGGCCCAGGGGGCTAACGCGGCGCTCATACACAGCAGTCCGTATCTCACACGATTGGATCTAACCGAGAATGCAAACAGCGCCATGCCTGCCACCGGGATGCAAACGGAATCCGGCCGGCCAAAGTTGATCCACAACATCGCAGCATGGGAACTGAAAATTCCCGCCAGACAGGTGAGCCGCATCCGCGCCGTGCAAAGAATACCTAACCGACGAATGGCCGCCCAAAATGTTGCCGTGCCGATGGCTATCAGAAAAATATTGAGTGAGCGCACGACGACCTGGCTGAAGCCGAAACACTTCAACCAAACAAACAGCACAAACTCATAGAGTGGCACATTTCCAGCCCAGAATTTCCCGTAACCTTGGACTGGCCAGCAGCCGGATACAAACCCTTGACCCTGCCACAAATTTACGGCGGGATCCACGTAGGCCGGCTCATCAATGAAGAGTGGATACCAACGCAGGCTCAAAAAACTCAGCAGCGCATAGCCGAGGATCATCAGCCCGGCGAGCCACGGTTCGGAGGTGTCTCGATTGAGGGTATGGCGCATGACTTTGAATCGTGGTTCTCGGTGGAGACAGCGGGGAGGCCCATAACTTCAGGGCGATGCCGGCGGGCGCAGCTTTAGATAGACTCAGTTCAATTGTTTGATTTGTTGCCCGAGTTCAAGGGCCTTGATGGCAAATTTGGAAAATGGGACGGACGGTTCGCCGCCGATTCGTGGTGGAAAGGCAATCCTCACAGCGCCATGGCGGATAGCAGGATTGCGCTTGAGGCAGATAGCCATGGCGATATTGGCGAGATCGATCGAAGGTGGAATCTTCCGGATAGCAAAGCCGCAGGCACGAGCGTTCATCAGTCGGTAAGGGACATTGGCGTCAACGCAATCGACCCCGGCGCGCAGTCGCAGAAGCAGCCGCAGAAGGGCACTTGCAAAGACCCTGCGCATCCCGTCACTGCGCTGCCGTTTTCCATATATCACATCGTATGAATTTCGTAGGGACCAGAATTCATGAAAGTGAACGGCGGATGACTGACCATCAGAATCGATTTGGAGAATGAATGGAATGTTCCGTTCTAGCGCTATCCGGTATCCTTCCAGACAGGTCTGGCCGTGGCCCAGGTTGCCCCGGCTGCGGACCTCTAGCTTGTCCCCGAAGTGGATCCCGAGCTTCGCGAGCACATCCGCGGTTCCATCGGTCGAACCATCGTTGATGACAAGAAGCAAGAACCCAGTGTTTGCCGCTTCAAGCGCGCTCATCCATTCCATGAGGACCCTTTCGATAGACTCCTGTTCATTGAAGACAGGCATCACGACAAGCAGTTCAGGAAGCGAATTCATCAATTGCGACTGCTAAGAAATTGCGGGTGAGGTTCGGGCGCATGGGGCAGCGATGCTTGCAGCGCGGGAAAAAGAGATCGATCTTTAGCTATTAGAAAGGTTGCTGCTCAGGCACCCCCACCACGGGGAACTCCTTGAGCACAGAGTAATGATTCATCCGTCGAGATCCAGTGAAAAATGATTTTTTTGTTTCACAATCCCAACGGAATTTTCCCCGGAAAACTCCGATTCCGGCGGGCCGCTAATTCAAGCATTCCACAACAATCATTTTCGTTGACGTTGTCGGCACTGCCCGCTATCACGAGGTCATGTTGAATTTCATCTTGGATCAATTCGGATACTTGGCGTTGTTAATTCCCGCAGCAATTCTGGTGTATCAATCAGTGGTGGTCGTCGGTGGCAATGAAATCGCCTTGATCGAAAGGCGCTGGTTCGGCAGCAAAATGCCACAGGGCCGGGTGGTCGCCCTCGGCAACGAAGTGGGCATTCAAGCCCGCACTCTCGGGCCCGGCCTGCACTTTCTCATTCCCTTCATCTACAAGGCCACCAAGAGCCCGTTCACAGAAATTTTGGAAAATGGTATTGGTTTGATTGAATCGGTGGATGGCTCGTCGATCCCCGCGGGCAATATCTTTGCCGCCGTAGTGGCCGGCCATAATTCCTTCCAAGACGGCGAGGCATTCATCAAAAACGGTGGCCAGAAAGGTCCGCAAATCGAAGTGCTGCCGCCCGGCAAGTACCGGATCAACCCCTATCTGTTCAAACTAACGAAAGGTGGCGTCACCGAAATCAAAGACTTTGAAATCGGCCTGGTGGATTCGGTGGACGGCAAAGCCATCCCCGAAGGCAAGATTTTTGCCCAGGCGGTGGCCGGGCATGCTTCGTTCCAAAGCGGCGAGGCCTTCATCAAGAACGGGGGGCAAAAAGGCCCGCAGATTGAGATTATTCCGCCCGGCAACTACCGCATCAATCCCTACCTTTTCAAGGTCAAGAAAAACTCCGCCACCATGATCAGTGAGGGCGAAATCGGCCTCATCGAATCCTCCGACGGCTCCGCCATCCCCGCCGGACGCATCTTCGCCAACGTCGTCACCGGCCATAACTCGTTCCAATCGGGCGAGGATTTTCGCAAGGCCGGCGGCCAAAAAGGCCCGCAAATCGAAATCCTGCCTCCCGGCGTCTATCGCATCAACCCTAACCTTTTCACCGTCACCAAAGCCCAGGCAGTCGTCATCGCCAAGGGCCAGGTCGGCATGGTCACCGCCCAGGACGGCGCCCCCATCCCCATGGGCCGCCTGCTGGCGCAAAGCGTGCCGGGCCACTCAAACTTTGAAAATGGCGAGGCGTTTCTGAAAAATGGTGGCCAAAAAGGCCCCCAAATCGACGTCCTGCTGCCCGGCACCTATCGCATCAACCTCAACCTTTTCCAAATCCAGATCGCCCCGGCCGTCGTCATCGACGCCAATAAAGTCGGCTTGGTCACCGCCCTCGACGGTATCCCGTTGCCCGACCGCGAATACGTCGCCTGCCCGGTTAGCGGCCACAACGACTATCAGGACGGCTCGGCCTTCCTCACCAAGCAAGGCCAGCGCGGCCCGCAGCTCGACGTGTTGCGGCCAGGTACCTACTATATCAATCCGTTTATGTTTAGCGTCGAACTCGATGACGTCGCGGTCATCGAGCGCGGCCAGGTCGGGGTGGTGGTGTCCAACGTCGGCGAGGACCCCACCGACGAGATGAAGAAGCGCTTGGGCTCGACGCAGGTCGGAGCCTCGGTTGAGGAAGGCAAGGAGAAATACGTGGTGCCAAAAGGGTTTCGCGGCATCCAGGAGGAGGTCGCCGGCCCTGGCCGCTACTATCTGAACCGCCGCGCTTTCATGGTCTATGTCATCGATACCACGAACATCACCATCGACTGGGACGACCAAAAAGACACCCGTTTCGACCAGTTGAACGTCATCTCCAAGGACGGTTTCCCCATCGAGGTATCCGTCAAGGTCGTCATTCGTGTGCGCCCGGACCAAGCCCCGTACATGGTGGCCAAGGTCGGCTCTATCGATAACCTCATCCAACACGTCATTCATCCGATGATCGATTCGTCGTTCCGCAATCAGGCGTCCACGGCCTCGGCGATGAACTTTCTGCAAAGCCGCTCTGAGGAACAGACCAAGGCGGAAACCCGTGCCCGCGCCGATCTTGAGAGATATCACGTCGAGTGCGTGTCAGTGCTTATCTGCCAGATCCGCCTGCCCGAGGACCTGATGCAAACTCAGACGAAACGCATCATCGCCGAACAACAACAGGAAATGTTCAAAATGGAGCAACGCTCGCAGGCAGAACGCACCGAAATGGAAAAAATGCGAGCCACGGCCGACCAACAGCCGACGTTGGTGGCGTCCGAGATTGCCGTGAAAGTGGCCACGCAGAAAAAGGCAGAGATGATCACTCTCGCCGAGGGCAATGCCGAGGCTAAAGCGCTCGAGGGCACCGGTGAGGGCAAGCGCCTGATAGCCATCGGTGATGGCGAGGCATCCAAGATAGCCGCCATCGGCGAAGCCACAGCCCAAGCCTATAACAAACAGCAACAGGCCATCGGCGAGGATGCCATCAAGCAAATTAAAATCGTCGAACTCATCGCCGCCGCCATCGACAAAGGCCATATCAAAATCGTCCCGGACGTGCTTGTCACCGGCGGCGGCAACGCCACCGACGGCCTCATGGCCATGCTCACCAAGCTGCTGCCGGGCATCGATCTGCCCGCTCTAATCAATAAAAAGCAGGCCTCTGTCCCCCCCACCATCCCCGAGGAGCCCTTGGCCTAACATTCACCCGGGCCTCCGCTCCTAGAGTCCTTCTGGCTCACTTGGCTGTTACAGACGGCGGGCGTTCGGCGAGCGGTTCGACTGAGACTTCGGCGAGCTCAGTCGAACCGCTCGCCGAAGTCTCAGCCGAACGCCCGGAGCTTCCAAACACAAGTTTCCCTACGTTCCACACCCGAACGAAGTGCGGGTGCGGGTGCAAAAATATGAAAATTTGAAACCACAGATGGGGGGTAGCAAGGGCGGCCGATGACAGAGTGACTTGTGAAGCCAGTTTCGCAAATTGCACCACAATTTCGCAAATTGAGCATTGCGCTGATCAGTAATTAGTCAGATTCTCTTTTTTCATCTGACTCTAAAGACCTCCCTACTTGAATCGAAACGCGAGCCGTTTTCCACCCATAAGCCCCCACGATCGGCGCTGGGCCGGGGTGGTGTGGAAACCGGCAGTGCCAAATCCATGCACCCGACCCATCATTGCGGCTCTCCACCATGGCCGCTGACGCTCCAACAAGGCCGCAGGCACCATGGCTTCGCGCTTGTCATCACCCTCGCTTTGATGGTGCTGCTCACGCTGCTGGTGGTCGGACTGCTGAGTCTCTCGGCGGTTTCCCTGCGCACCTCGCGCCTATCCCAGGACCTGTCCGTAGCACAGGCCAACGCCCGCCTTGGCATCATGCTTGCCCTCGGTGAAGTGCAAACGGCCCTCGGCCCCGATAAGCGGGTTTCGGCGACCTCCGCTGCGGTGGTAGCCGCCGCAAAGCAACCGCATCTCACCGGTGCATGGGAGTCCTGGCGCTGGGATCCGGCCAAATCCCAGACTCCCACCTACAGCGAAAAAAGTGGGAAATTCCGCCGCTGGCTCGTGTCCACCGTGGATCCCGACGCAGCTAAGAATTTCAAATTGCCAGCGGCCGACCCTAGCGGCGTGTGCGTCGAGTTGGTCGGCAGTCTCAGCAATCAAGGAATCACCAACTCGGTGAAGGCCGCCACCATCCCCATCACTGACCCCAAACGCACAGGCGGCGTGGCCTGGGCCGTGTTTGATGAAAGCGAAAAGGCGCCCATCGACATGGCTGACCCAACGAAAAAGCCCGCCACCGGCGAGGAAGTCGCCTCCCGCAACGCGCCTAACCGGTTTCGCCCGGATGCCATCGATCCGGTGAAATTGGCCAGCCTGAAAACCCCGAAAAACCTAGTCACTTTGGAAACTGCGGTGATCCCCGCCGGCCTGTCCCACGCGCCGGATTTGCGCAAGCGCTTCCACGACTTCACCACCGGCTCGCTCGGTTTGCTCACCGACACCGCCAACGGTGGCTTGAAAACCGACCTCACCTCGTTGTTTGAAGCACCCGGGTTTCCCAGTGCCTCGTTCACCTCGCTCACGCTCTACTCCACCCCATTGAGTGCCGCGCCGCGCTGGAGTTACCTCTACGACCATTACCGCAAGTACAAGTCGCTCACATCCACCACCCCCGGTACCCCGATCTACACGCCGAGCCCGACCGAGCTGGCGGCCACGACCACCGGCATCGACCCGTCGCCGGTCAAAGAGCGCCTCCTGCCGGTCATCGCCAAGATGCAGATTGTTTTCTCGATCGTTTCCCACCACGCACACATCACCGACCGGGTGGCGTTCATGGATACCCAGGGCGTGCCCAAGGGAAACTCGCAACATGCCGTGCCGCACTTTGTTTACGAACCGGTCATCACCCTGTTCAACCCCTACGACGTGGAACTCGACCTCAAAAAACTCCGCATCCGCGTCTGGGATCCGCCCGTCGGCGTCCGCTTCGCTAAAATTAGCCAGGAAAAGGGTTTCGGCTGGTATCGCCCGGATGCTTCCGGCAACGGCGAATTCCAAGGCCTGGCACGATTGAACATCGCCAACGAGCACAATACCGCCGCTCGCCGCTCGTTCACCCTCATTCTAACTGATGGCACAAGCGAGGCCGCGGCCACCAGCCTGCACCTGCAACCCGGCGAGGTCAAAGTGTTCTCCAGCCGCGTGGAAAGCGCTTGGTGCTGGGGGCTGGAGTGCGCCAACATGTGGGCACCGCGCTCGTTTTTCGATTGGAACGCAGGCACTGACTTTGGCAACATCGACAACCGGACTGCCAACCGCATGGGCGTCGAAGCGGTACCCGGCTGGGACCTGCGTGCCGGCATCCAGACCGACCACATGAGCTACAGCGACGCCCGCCCGGCGGCCACCCTTTATGATTTTGAACGATTGCCGGGCGGGCCGGCCGGCGGATTTGTTTCCATCAGAATCACCGATGAAATCCAAATTGACATGCAGCCGCAGCGAGCCACTGGCATCGACTCGACCGTGCCGGACTTTCAGGTGGATATGCTTGCCGGTGCCACCGAAGACGTCACCAAGGACATTTTGCGATCTTACCGTTTCCGCTTTGCCAACCCGGTCGCCGAAATCAGCGAAAACCCTCAAAAGCCCATCATCAGCCGCAAGTTCCTGGTTTCCCAAACCCTCCAAGAATGGGACGACAAGAGCGTCGGTGGCAAAAAGCCCATCGCGATGTTGGAAATGACCGCCCACACGACCCGCGATGCGCTCGACGACAGCAAGGCCTGGGTCTATAACAATCCGGTGGTGGAGGGTGGCGAGCAGAAATCCAGCATCGCCGGTGCCGCCAATCAGAGTTATGATGTGAGGCTCGTCGAATTGACAGGCTGGTCGAGTTTCCCAATCATCGAGTGGGATGCAAGCAAAGGCCCCGGCTACGGACGCGGATATTTCGGAGCCAGCCGCAGCTCCAACGAGGGGGTGACCAACGTGCCGATGGATCGCGTGGCGGTGACCCCCGCAGCATCCCTCGGCGACCTGATTGCCACCAACCTCGTCGCCAGTTCTCTGCTGCCGCGCGTCGTTCACCCGTTCGGCAATTCGCGAGCCCATCCTCTGCTGCCCGCCGGCCAGGTCTCGCGTGCCCTCGATAGCGCCATGGCTCTCGACCATTCCTACTTCCTCAACGACACACTCTGGGACCGTTATTATTTCTCCTCGGTGGCAGCCTACGCCAATGGCGTGCTCAGCGCCAACCGCAGCCGCCACGATGTCCTCGAAGGCCTCCTCGACGGTTCCCAGCCAGCTCTCAACCCCCGCCTTCAGCCCATCACCCCCCCAGGAAATGCCGCCGAACTCGCCTCCAAAATCGACGCCTGGAGTGACGCCGATCGCGCCAAAAAACTCGCTGGCCAGCTTGCCGTGAGCGGGCCGTTCAACCTCAACTCCACATCCGTCGATGCCTGGCACGCGGTGCTCGCTTCCCTCCGCGACCGAGAAATCACCACTTGGAAAAACCGCCCAACACCCAACCCGGACGCCTCCCCTTTCGCCCGCATGGCCTTGCCGCTCGCCGGTGCCAACGACACCAGCGCCGACGTTAACGTGCTCGGGCAAATCCGCTGGGCCGGCTATCGCAGCCTCACCGACACTCAAATCGACAAGCTCGCCAGCGCGGTCGTGGTGGAAATCAAAAAGCGCGGTGCCGAGGACAAGGCCCCTCCCCTGACCCTCGCTGAATTCATCAACCGTCGGCCCGGTTCCGCCGACGGCCTGCACTGCCTCGCGGGCATCCTGCAGACGGCCATTGACCAGTCCGGCATCAACACCGCCAACCATGCCAAGGACTCCAAGCTCATCGATGTCGCCAATATCACCGCCAGCCGCAAGCTCGGTGCCGTCAACCTCCCTGCCATGAACGGCTTCACCGGCGAAGGCACCCCCCCCATCCTCACCCAGGGCGACTTGCTCGCCGGCCTCGCTCCCATCGCCACCGTTCGCGGCGACACATTCAAGATTCGTGCCTACGGCGAAGCCACTTCCAGCAACGGCGCGGTCCAGGCACGCGCCTGGTGCGAGGCAATCGTCCAACGGATGCCCGAGTTTGTCGATCCGGCCGACGCCTCGGAAACTACCCCTGCCAGCCTGACCCGCCCAATGAACCAAGCGTTCGGCCGCCGCTTCCACATCGTCTCCTTCCACTGGATCAACCCCAAGGAATTTTTAAACTAACATCATGCTCATCACCCGTCTCCTCCCCGTTGTCGCAGCTCTCGCCGCCTTGCTCCTGCCGCTCGCCGCCCAGGATAAACTGGCTTTTCGCGCCGAAATCCGCTTGCTCGCCTTCCAGCCCGACCAGGCCATCGACCCGGTTTTCGCCCACGATCCAGCCCTGCCCGAGGCTGTCGCCGCCGCAGCTATCGCCGTCAAAATGCCCGTCAAATCCTATCTGAACCACGAGTTTTCCACCCTGAATCTAACCGGAAGACGGATTATTTTCACCACCCACCCAGACCGTGCCTCGCTGACGCGTCCGGCTGATTTATTGGGTGAGGTCACCCTGCCGGAAGGTGTGCAATCAGCCATTCTGCTGTGTTTGCCGACGCCCGCTGGCGACAAGGCGCGCTTTCGTCTCCTGGCCATCGACGACTCGAAGCGAGCCTTTCCATCTGGCACTTTTCGCGTTTCCAATCTCAGCCCGCAACCTGTGCGCATCGTGCTTGAGGACAAAACCTATAACTTCAAACCGGGCGAAATCCAACTCATCTCTGATCCGCCAGTGCGCGACGGCAACCAATCCGGCATGAAAGCCTTCGCCTATCAGGATAACGTCTGGCAACGCATCGGCTCAGGCATCTGGCCCCATCCGGGAAATAACCGCGTCGTCCAGGTCCTCTTTACCAACCCCGCCACCGGCCAGGTCCAGCTCCGCGCCTACGATGACGTCCCACCTCGCTCGCCCGGCAAGTCTCGCACATCAAAATAAAAAGTCACAAGCTCAAGTGGCTCGGCCGAGGCCGTCCGTCCCTACCGGCTAGCGTGAGTTCATTCGCCTCGCATGGGAGGATGCGGCCAGGATGGCCGCTCCACATAGAGGAAAATCAGAGGAAAATTGGGCCTTGCCAAGTGCCGGGCGGACGCCGAACATCTGATGAAAGCCATTGCAAGCCATTCATCCAATTAGATTCGTACTCGCCTGGCTGGTGATGTGGACCGGCGTGATGGCAGTGGCAGCTCGGGCGGGGCCGCTGGTGAGGGTTTGGCAATCCCAAGACGGCTTGCCAGGCAATGTCGTCCGCTCGGTGGTGCAAGCCAGCGACGGTTATCTATGGGTGGCCACGGCCGAAGGACTCGCTCGCTTCGATGGCTTCGAATTTGAGTCGATCGATTCCGCCAGCGAGTTTAGTCGGCACCGGTTTGCGTTTTCGAGGCTCTTTGCCTGCTCAGGCGGGAGGGTGTTTGCAGCGACCTATCAAGGGGGCTTATTTGGCGTCAGCGCAGGGAAGTTGACCCGGATAGTTGCAAATATCAATGAACCGCTGCCGCGCCAAGTGAGCCAGTTGTTTGAGGAGGCGGGCGGCACCGTGCTGTTCAAGCGGGGTGGGGAAATCAGCCGCATCGCCGCGAACGGGACCATTTCCCCAGTGCCCGCCTCGGAGGACCTGGAGCAAGCATTCGCCGCCGACCTCACTCGGCGCATCGCCGGCGGCAGAGGCAGCGATGGCAATAACGGCGTGGTTCTCCACGACAGAAT
>Ga0118677_10013953_pt1 | contig 11454 bp, 12 predicted proteins | sample AliMusrvi5mmetaG_FD_86154 | JGI IMG/M metagenome (GOLD analysis project Ga0118677, IMG submission 86154) | reverse complement strand
GATGAAATCTATAATCTTGCCGGACAGAGCTCAGTCGGTCTTTCATTCAAGAAGCCCGGTCTGACAAAGTCAATAAATGCTTTAGGGGTGAGGAATCTGCTCACTGCCGCTGAAAGAGCGTGTCCTGAGGCGAAAATATTTCAAGCTTCCAGCGCCGAGATTTATGCCGGTGCGGGAAAAGGGAAGATAGGCGAATCAGAGATTCCGAATCCGATTAGCCCTTATGGCGAATCCAAGCTTTTGGCGCAGAAGTATGTGGAACTGTTCAGGAAGGAACGCGGGTCGTTTGCCTGCTCGGGGATACTGTTCAATCATGAGTCGCCGCTTCGGGGAACCGGTTTTGTAACACGCAAGATTTCGCGCGCGGCGGCAGCGATAAGCCTCGGGCTGCAGGAGAATCTGGTGCTCGGAAATATCAGCGCCAAGCGCGACTGGGGTTATGCGGGGGATTATGTTGAGGCAATGAGGCTTATGCTTTGCCAGGATTCGCCGTCTGACTATGTCATTGCCACCGGTAAGAGTAATTCGGTACGCGATTTTGTAGATGCAGCCTTCGCTTATACCGGAGAAAAGCTGGACTGGAAGGGAAGAGGCGTTAAAGAGATCGGCGTCTCGCGCCGTTCCGGAAAGATACTGGTTAAAATTTCCGCTGAATTTTACAGGCCGGCTGACACCGGCGCTCTAATCGGGAATCCGGGGAAAGCAAAACGAACGCTGGGCTGGGCTCCTGAAACGGGGTTTGAAGAGATGGTCGGATTGATGGTAGAAGCTGACTTGAAGCGCTTAAAGGCCGGTAAGAAATGAAAGTACTTGTAAACGCGCAGCCGCTGCTGACGAAGAAAACCGGTGTCGGCAACTATGTATTGAAAATCTCAGAAGAATTCCTGAAGACCTGCCCGGGCAACGAGTTTTCTTTTTATTATGGGGGGGTGTCGGTAAACTCGCTGGATTTTGCCCTCGCTGGAATGGGCGGCATTAAGAAAATGGAAGGTCTCAGGAAGTTCATTATGCAGATTCCGAAGGTTCGGGGTTTGTACGGAAGGGTTAAGAAACTTGCAAGCCGCAGGGCCCTAAGCATGCAGGAATTTGATGTCTATTTCGAGACTAACTTTGTGCCGGAATTATCGGTCAAAGCCGGGAAGACTGTCATAATGGTTTTTGATCTTTCTTTTCTAAACCGCGATTGGACTCCGGACTACCGTTTTAAATTTTTCAGCGAGAATTTTGAAAAGAATATCTCCAGGGCCGATCTTATATTGACCTGTTCCGAAACAATAAAAAGAGAGATAATTGATCGTTATGGATACCCGGAACAAAAAGTTAAAAGTGTTTATCTCGGCCTTGACTTCAATGTATTCAACCTGAATAAAAATGCCTCCGTTAATACGGGATTGAGCGGCAAATATATCCTCTATGTCGGTTCGATTCAGCCAAGAAAGAATATACAGGGGCTGCTTGAGGCGTATAGAAACCTGCCGCCGGCTCTGAAGGCGGAATACAAGCTGGCCCTGGTCGGTTTTGACAGCTGGAATACAGATAAAAAGGCGTTGACTGCGGACGGCAACATCAAACTGATAGAGAGCGTGGAAGACGACAGGGTTCTGGCAGAAATTTACAGGAACGCTTCCCTTTTTGTAATGCCCTCCTTCTACGAGGGGTTTGGATTTCCCCCGCTGGAAGCGATGGCCTGCGGCTGCCCGGTAGTCTCATCAACCGGAGGAAGCCTTCCGGAAATCTGCGGGGAAGGAGCTTTATATTTTAATCCTCACTCTATTCCCGAGCTGGCAGCCAGAATGGAAGAGGTTCTTTCAAGTGAAATGTTGAGTTCTTCACTGAGGGAGAAAGGACTGAAAACAGCTGAACGCTACACCTGGGAGAAATGCGGAAAAGAAACATTGAAAGTATTTAGGGACATTCTAAAACAACGAAATGAAAGTTTTGAATAATGTTTTGCTGTGGAGATATTCAGATCTGGTTGCTTGAATAAGGTTCTAAAGTTGGTAGAAAGAGACCGTTTTGCTATAATAGTTGCCAGAGAACTGGCAAGAATCGCAGTTCTTGAATCTTGAAGAAAATTGTTTTGAGGGGGTAAGGAATGTTGAACGGTCTGTTGCAGAAAAGATATTTGCCTTATATTATTTTGGCTATCATGACATTTGTTATTTTGTTTCCTGTCCTTCAAAGCGGCTATTCAGGTGATGACCAGATGAATTCGCTAAATCCTTCGGTTGCTAAATTCAACGGTATTTCACTTTCTTCTCTTACATGGGCAGATTTCAGACATTGGGTTACGGAGCAGGGCAGATTCTATCCGGGTGCTTTCTACGCTAATTATGTTTGGAGCGTTTTTAGCCAGGTTATTTATTACAAAATATTCGTCTTGTTTAATGTCTGCTTAAATATCATTTTATTCTATGTTCTCTTAAGAGTTCTTGGATTTAGGAAAGCAACATCCATGCTGTTTTGTCTCAGCGCGCTTGGTATGCTTCAACTGAGGTTGTATCATGATGCAGTCCTAAGTTTTGCTTGCTTGCTGCTGGTACTTACTACATACTTGTTTTCATCTCTAATACTTTTCATTAAATATCTAGATTCACGCAAGGTAAGTTTGTTAGTGCTGAGTCTAATTCTATTTTTATGCGCTCTGTTAACATACGAAGTTGCATATCTCTTTTGCATTATTTTCGCAGCAGTGGCAGTCAATAAACTTCGCGAATGGAAGTTGGGAGCTAAACTGGCCATTCCGTATTTTCTACTCAGCGGAATAATTATACTTGTTTCATTGTATTTGAGATCATTAACCGGCGTGATTACTGAACGATATACAGTAAGCAATAATGCTCTTGATATCTTAAAGACTTATTACTTTCAATTAGTTGCTAGCCTGCCAATGAGTTACTATTCTATAAATCCAAGGAACATATTCTCTCAGAAGATTTTGAATGTTATTCGTAATGTTCAGGCTCAGGATATTGTTGTTGCCCTTTCATTAACAGGTTCATTAATTTATGTGTGGATTAAGGGCGCTTTTGGCGGTCAAAAGAAACTTACTGCTATAGTTGGTGCTCTTCTATTCTTTTTGCCGAATATGCTCACTTCGGTATCAATTACTATTCAAAAAGATATGTTTTGGGGGGTCGGCTATTTGCCGATATACTTGTCTTATTTTGGTGCGATCATCTGTATTGTCAGCGGGTTCTTGTATGTTGGTGAAATAATAGAAGGAAAACGTTTGCTAAAGAATGTATTTTTGATAACTTGCTCTCTTCTTATGTTTGTTTTTGTTTGCATAACGGCGCAAGATAACAGGATTGTTGTCGGAAGGTTTAATGCCTTCACTAAATACCCGCGAGAATTACTCGCTATGTATTTAAGCGGCCAAGACAGGACTGATTTAAGCGCCGACTCTGTTATTGTCATTAGTGGAACTTATTGGTTTGAAAACAAGTATTTATTCTATCAACAGACGGGAATAAAATACCAGGTTATCACTGAAGAGGAATTCATTAAAAACAAAGATAAATTAATCAAAACCCATAAAAACAAGATAGTAAGGCTGATTTATGGTTTAACTGCGGATCACGCCGGTTTTATAAAGCTTTACAGTGTGAGTCAAAACAGCAATGGAGGGATATGCTATAATCCAATCAAAAGCAGGTACGTTAGTGATGGAAGCCTTATTGTTGAATGGAATAGTGGTTTTTATCAGGAAGAAAGTAGTGGTGATGATAATTGGCATTGGTGTTCCAAAGATGGAGTTATATTAGCCTGTATCCGTCATATCAAAAAATAAATAGAGCATGCAAAATGGCTAAAAGTGTTATATAATAAGGGTAATAGAGGGTTTTAATCAATAAAAAGGAGGGAACCAAGTGGGTGAAGCCAAAAAACACTGTTTTAAGCTCAATTTTGCCGACAATGTAATGGCATATTTTAAAGGTTCAGAAATTACGTCAGATGGCGGATTACTTGCGATTAGAGAACTTGATGAAAAAATAGGTCTGACAGCAATGGCAGAAAATTATCTGACTGAGAAAAGATACGGAAGAAATGTTCAGCACAACTTAACCGAACTTTTAAGGCAATCCATTTTCAGTCGATTGGCCGGCTACGAGGATGTTAACGATGCCAATCAATTAAGGAAAGACCCTGCTTTAAGGATAATACTTGGCGAACGAGCATTAAAGAAAAACGGCAGCAGTGAAAGCACTGTTGGGAAATTTGAAACGGAAATACTAACGGAAGGAAACAACCTGGAAAAGCTCGATGAAATGTTAATGAATTGGATAGCCAAAGTTGATACGATTAGAGGTGTTAAAGAAATAGTGCTTGATATAGATTCCTCCGAAAGTCCGGTTTATGGAGATCAAGAAGGAAGCGCTTACAACGGTTATTTTAGATCAAAATGTTATCATCCAATTTTCTGTTTTAATCAATATGGAGATTGTCTTAAGGCAAAATTAAGACCGGGCAATGTCCATAGCGCTGATGGGTATCTAGAATTCATTGAACCCGTTTTAAGAAATTATGTTAATAAGGGATTTAAGGTTACCCTGCGTGCCGATGCGGCGTTTGGGATACCAAAACTATATGAACTATGCGAAGACCTTGGCGTAGACTATGTCATTAGGCTAAAAGAGAATAATTGCCTTGCAGAAGGGGTATCCGAGTTGTTGATAAAACCCGGCGAGGAAAATAAAGACAGGTATATTACGCTGTATAAAGACATTGTGTATCAAGCTAAGTCGTGGGATAAGGCAAGAAGAGTTATTGCAAAAATAGAACACCACCCGGATGAATTGTTTCCACGGGTTGGATTTATTATAACGAATTTAAAATGGCGAAATAAGAAGGTAGTTAAATTTTACAATAAACGGGGAACCTGCGAACAGTGGATCAAGGAAGGCAAAAACACCCTGACTTGGACCAAGCTATCATGTAAAAGATTTAAGGAAAATGAGGCGAGGTTAAGATTATTTCTTTTGGCCTACAATTTAGGTAATTTTTTGAGGACACTGGTTTTACCGAAGAAGATAAAGCACTGGTCTTTAAAAACAATACAGTTAAAGTTGATAAAAACAGGCGGCAGATTAATCAAGCATGCCCGATATTATTGTCTATTATTGGCAGAGGTTTCTATCACTGAGAAGATATTTTCTAAATTAATGAAGAATATACGAGACTTATGTCCAGCAAGCGGTTAATAGAATCGAAGCAATAACATACCGGCAGGGGAATAAAATATATGAATGGGCAGGCTTGTCTAAAAACAGAAAAATTAAGTAAATTCGGCTTGAAATTGGTATATCTCAACAGTTCAGAGGAAAATACTTCACCAAAATCAAAAAATAAATTTTTCTCTGTTGATTTAACCACTTTTCGGGGTATAATTAAGGGTAGAAATAGGTTGGGAGCTTTGATATGACGGATCCCAGGTTATTAATATACAAGGGTTTTAACAGGTTGTTGAAAAAGTCTTTTCAAGAGATTTTCGGTCTTAGAAAGTCAGTTGTAGACCCTCGATTTCTCTCCAAATCTCTGGCTAGCAGGATGTTTAAGGTGTATATTATCTGTTTTTCAGCATCCTGTTAATATTTAATAAACTAAATGGCCTTTTTGCGGGTCAAATTTAAGGGAAGTGAGATTATTAACCGGCAGGTTGCTGAAAAGTCCTTTTAAAATATATTATATTTTACGGAGAACAGATAAATTGAACATAGTCCAGATTGTTTCCTCACCGGCAAGCGGGGGCAGAGAACTTGATTCTGTCCTGCTTTCAAAGGCCTATACTGAAATGGGCCACAACTCCCTGCTTATCTGCCGGAAGGATACCCCTGTAGATAAAGCCGCAAGGAATAAGGGCCTTCAGGTCTGGAATACAAAGATGGACGGCTATCTGAATCCGGTTTCAAAGCTTAACCTGGCGAGACAGTTCAGGAAGTTCAGGCCTGATGTGATAGACGCGCACTGGACGAAAGATCTATCGAATATCATAGTTGCAAGGTCGCTGTATAAGAGAGTACCTCTAATTCTTACCAAACATGTATATTCTACAGTCGAAAAGAAAGATATTTTCCATACCTGGACATTCAAGAAGACAGACAAGGTTCTGGCTGTATCTAACCTTGTAAAAGAGAACCTTTTCAATACCGTAAATGTCGACCCGGAAAAGGTCGAGACACTGTACAACGGTATCGATGCGGAAAAAGAATGGTTCCCTGGAGCCTACGGTAATTCTTTCAGGCGCGAGATAAATTGCGGCGACGACGATATACTCATAGGTATGAACGGCCGATTGAACGAGGGCAAGGGGCAGATGGAGCTGGTTGAGGCCATGCCCATAATAACAGCCTTCCTCCCGTCTGCGAAGTTCGTCTTCGCGGGGCGCTCCGAGGGTCAGCAGGAATTAGCGTATCAGCAAAAATTAAAAGAACGTATAGAAGAGCTGGGGCTTACGGACCGCGTCCATTTTGCCGGTTTTCGCTACGACCTTCCTGTGATTGTTGATTCCTGCGACCTTGTCGTAATGTGCTCGAGGTTCGAGACCTTTGGCATGGTGCTGATAGAGAGTATGGCTATGGAGAAACCCGTGATAGGCACAAATGCCGGCGGCGTCCCGGAGATAATAGAAGATGGAGTGAACGGCAGGCTCTATCCTCCGGGCAATTCCAGGAAACTTGCGGAGTGTGTTATAGGCATATTATCAGACAGGAAGTCCGCTCTCGTAATGGGCAAAGCCGGGCGCGGGACTGTACTTCAAAAATTCAACTTGAGCAAAATGGCAAAAGATTCAGAGAAGATTTATCTGGATCTGATTAGCAAGTATAATATATTGAATACAACCTGCTTGTAGGCACTCCAGCTGCCATCCCAAAAGCTTTTCCTCTTAGCACTGATTAGCAATGAGCAATCCTAAGTTGCAGCTTTACGGGAACAAATTTTAGGCTATAATAGTAAGAGAAAATGCTATGGATAATGTATGGCTGATAAAGCAAATGAAGCCAAATGGGATAGATGGTCTAAAAACTTCGATAAAAAAGGGCTACATACCGTCTATTTCAGGTTTATACAGAAGAAAGTAATCACCATGGCAAACCCACAATTAAATTCAAATTTCTTGGACTTAGGATGCGGTACCGGATGGGCAGTATGTTATACATCTAGTTTACTTAAGGATAAAGGTAATTTCGTTGGTGTTGATGTCTCAGAAGGTATGATTGAGAAGGCAAGGGTAAATAGTAAAGACTTCATGAACGTCAAATTCTACAAAGCAAACGTGGAAGAATTGCCATTATCAAACGATTATTTCGACAACATCATCTGTACCAATTCGTTCCATCATTATTTTAACCCAAAGAAAGTGCTCAGTGAAGTATACCGGGTATTAAAACCTGGAGGGAAAATCTATATTGCAGATCCAACAACAGATGATTGCTTCACTCGTCGGGTTGATAGGTTCTTTGCAAAGATTGAAAAAGCTCATGTAAAACAATATAGCACACGCGAGTATAAGCAAATGTTTGAAGAAGCTGGATTACAATATCTCAGAAGCAAGACAATACTGCAGTATCTTTTAAAAATACATATGGCTGAGAAGTAATTAAATTGGAGTAGCCTTTATGAAATACGATTGGCAATTCAATGAAAGAAAACATGCTGGAGTAGATTTCAGTAATCCAGAGCTGGTAAAAACATACGATAGCAACCATCAGAAATTTCGGGATTACAAAAAACAAACCGAGCAATTGATCAAAGCGTTAAACCCAACTTCTAATGGCATAGTTATTGACATGGGATCTGGGACAGGAGCCTTTGCATTAAACGCCGCTAAATATTACAAAACTATATATGCTGTAGACATCTCTAAAGCTATGTTGGAGTATTCTTGCATGAGAGCAAAGCAAGAAGGCATTAATAATATAGTATTCTGTCAAGGTGGGCTTTTAACATATGACCACAAAGCAGAACTGGCAAATGCAATAGTATGTGTTGCAGTTCTACATCACCTTCCAGACTTCTGGAAACTCGTAGCTCTTAAGCGATTAAACAAAATGCTTAAGCCTAATGGCAAGCTATTCCTTTTCGACATTGTATTCCCTTCGGATAGGGAAGACTACACTGATTCTTTTAACAAATTGATTGAATTTATGGAAAAGAATGTCGGATCAGACTTTGCGAAAGAAGCAGAAACTCATATTAGAGATGAGTTCAGTACATACGATTGGATAATTGAAGAAATGCTAAAACGAGCAGGATTTAGCATTGACAATAAACAAAGTTTTGATGGATTACAATGCAGCTATCTCTGCAAAAATATTTAATTTGTAAAATCCTTATAGTTTATACTGCTTCTTGACGATTTTTTCCGCCTCAAGCCAATCATTAAGATCACTACCATGCTTGCCACCCCTTTTAAGATATAACTCATAAGCTTCCTTTTCGATTTCCTTAAGGAGTTTCTCTTTACTGATAGTGCTCTTTACCGCCGGTGAAACATTTACCGGTGTCGAAACCGTTGATGTCGAAATATTTACTTTCTTGATAGCCATAAATTCTCCTTGCTAAATTATTTAGCACCGTTAAATCATTTCTGCCACACATATCTTATATTTCTTGCCAACTACTAATAGACAAAGGTCATTCCGACCTGATTTGGTTTATCGCATACACAAACGCTTTTCAACAATGCTATTACTGCAGTTGTTTACTTGTTATTTCCCTGATTTTGATGCTTGTGATGTTTCTTGTGCCGTTTATGTTTCTTGTGATGTTTTGTTCTCTGTTTATCGTTCTTTATTTCCTGGCCTTGCGATTGCCCTCCGGCATTATCTCCTGTATTTGCCATCAAGACCACGGGGGAACAAAGCACAAAAAGACACACCATCAAAGCTATAATCTTTTTCATAAATATCACCTCCTGCATTGCATGCTGGATAAAACATTAAATAGTTGCAAAATAGATCATTTATTCCCATACATGACTTTTAACTGTTCTAGGGAAGGTATTTCAGAGTAGAATTCGCCTTGTGGTCCCGTATAGCCACCCTGTGTTTTTTTTATTATAACAGTGATTTCTTCTCCTTTTGAATCGAGTACTTTGAACGAAATGATGTCTGGCGGCAATTGGGTGCTTATCGGAGCAGGTATGGCCAAAGTAGTACCTCCAGAAGTCTTGTTTGGAACAATAGGAACTGGAGTTGATAAGATAGATTCTGACGCCAAGGCAATAGTTACAGATATTTGCAAGCGGCTTGGCAGTGAAGACACTCCCGAATGCCTACCTCCGTGAGATCCACCCATTCCATGTCCCCGCCCTCCCCCCATACCCATGCTGCTGCTCTGAGGTGTGGATGCAGAATTATCTCTTTCATTTTGAATGTTTTTTTTGGCTATCTCGGAGGTTTCAACACCAAAGGTAATATGTTTATTCTTCTCCCCTGACAAATCTAATACGCTTTGAATAATTAAAGGCATCTTCATCTCCAATACAAGCTTATCATTTGCATACCCGGTTTTTATTTCAAAGGTATTATTGGTAGGAATTGATTGCGCTGATTCCAAGGAATTTATTACTTGATAACTATTTAGTTTACTTTGGAATCGATTAAATGCTTCGTCCATATTACTTGAACGATTGGAAGTCGCCATACTGTCTTCATTCTTAAAACGAATCCCTATCTTCTTTTCTTCAACACCAGAATTATAGAACCATAGCGTTACTGTTTGACCAAACATACCCAGCAATTGAGCCTTCGTACTTTTATCTTCCGTTGAAATACATACATATAAATTATCTTTATCATTCATAGCACCTAAAAATACTTTATCCTTTTCCACCATAGCATCTTGCCATTCATTGTCTTTGCCATCTATGATTATTTCTCTATTTCTCCATAGACTAGTATATTCTGCCTTACCACATCCAAAACACGAAAATATTAAGGGGATTAGAATAATGATGCCAATAAAATGTTTGATTCTCATAAATTCTATTACTCCTAAACTATCAATCCTTCTTATTCCCATACATAACCTTTAATTGTTCCACGGAAGGAAATTCCTGATAAAATTCACCCTGTGGCCCCGTAAAACCGCCCTTCACTCTCTTTAATGCAACAGGAGTATATCCTCCCTTTGAGTTAGGAATATTCACAGTAAAGATATCTTGCTGTGTTGCCGGAAGATTAGATCCAACATTCGTTATAGTTGATGCAGTTATGACTGCAGACTCAGTAGCTTTAGGTACATCTGCGGAGACTGCAACCGGTGATGGAATCACAACATAGCCACCGGATGGATATACCTGAAAATAAGCATTGTCATAATAATAATATGGTACGCCTTTCACTACAACGGTTGTATAACCTGGTGGTAAGCTTGCGACAATTGTTCCAAGGGTAATAGCAGGGACAGCAACATCAAACCAAAACCTGCTCGGTCTATACCATCTACCTCCATGATAATAATACCTTCCGTCTCCATGCCCCCAGGCAAAAGCATCAACTGGATAGAATAACGCAGCTATCAAAAACAGGACAACAACTATTTGTAATCTTGAAACTTGTTTTAGCATTTCGACACTCCTCATTAGCTTGTATATAGTTAGACCATAAAATACAAGAAAAGGTTCCAGAAAAGTGAATGACTTATTACGCTTAAACAGCTGCACATGCTACACAAGGTGCACAAGGGCGATACGTTACTTATGTTACTTATAGGTCCTGCATATCGCTCCAAACTCGGCCGGTTGAGCAGGAGACAGACAACTTACAGAAACCAGTTAGCTTTATCTGTAAACATTTCAGGACTCCTTGCTTGAACTCCTCTAAAGGAATGCCTTCTTGGACTTCGAACAAAAGGGAGTCGTGGACGGTGAGGAGAAGCTTTATAGGGCTTGGGTTGTTAAAGGCGGGCTTGAGGTTAAATTCCTTACTTACTCTCAGTAGGGCAAGCTTTAGGATATCAGCGCTGGTTCCTTGGACTACATGAGAGACAGATGACCGGAGACCATAGCCATGGAGTTTGCGATCTTTGCTTCGAGCTTCTGGGATGTAGCGACGACGGCCGAAGTGGGTTTCGACAAAGCCGAGATCTACGACCTGGCGGTGGGTGGAGTCAATGAACGCTTTGATTTTAGGAACGGCGTTGAAGTAATCCTCCAAAAGTTTCTTGGCGGAAGCGCGGTTGATCTTGAGGCGGTCAGAGAGGCCGAAGGAGTCCATGCCAAAAATGAGGGCAAAATTGATTGTCTTTCCCTTCCTCCTCTGGTCATCGGTGACACTCTCATAAGGGACGTTGAAAAGTATAGAAGCTGTTTCACGGTGGACGTCCTTGTCCTCGTTGAAGGCTTTAATAAGAGGCTCCTCCTGGGCGAGGCTGGCAATGACGCGGTATTCGATTTGGGAGTAATCGAAGTTGACAAAGAGAAAGCCGTCTCTAGAGACAAAATGCTTA
>Ga0118677_10013952_pt1 | contig 11455 bp, 7 predicted proteins | sample AliMusrvi5mmetaG_FD_86154 | JGI IMG/M metagenome (GOLD analysis project Ga0118677, IMG submission 86154) | reverse complement strand
ATCCGGTTCAACCGGGTCTGCGGCTACACCATCGAGGTCACGCGCTCGCAGGTGGGGCGCGTCCCCGACGACTACCAGCGCCGGCAGACCCTCGCGGGCGCGGAGCGCTACACGACGCCCCCGTTGCAGCGCCTGGAGGACCAGGTAGCGACGGCCGACGAGCGCTCGAAGGAACTGCAACTGGAGCGCTTCGAAACCTGGCGCGGCTTCGTGCTGGATGCACGCGAAACGTTCCAGGCCCTCGCGGACGCGCTGGCCGACATCGACGTGCTGGCAACCTTCGCCGAAATCGCGGCGACCCACGGATGGTGCCGGCCGGTGGTGGACGAGGGCCGCTCGCTGGTGCTGCGCGAGGCCCGCCATCCGATCGTGGAAGCGTCGCTGCCCGTGGGCACCTTCGTGCCCAATGACTTCGACATGGACGGCGTCGCCTGCACGCTGAGCCTTCTGACCGGCCCGAACATGGCCGGCAAGTCCACCGTGATGCGGCAGGTGGCCATCGCGGTGCTGCTGGCGCAGATGGGTTCGTTCGTGCCCGCGCGCGAGGCCCGCATCGGCGTCGTCGATGCCATCTGGACCCGCGTCGGCGCGATGGACGACCTTGCGGCCGGGCGCAGCACGTTCATGGTCGAAATGAGCGAGGCCGCGGAAATGCTGGCCCGCGCGACCGATCGCAGCCTGGTCGTGCTGGACGAGATCGGCCGCGGCACCTCCACGTTCGACGGCGTGGCGATCGCCTGGGCGGTGGCGGAGCACGTGCAGTACCGCATCGGCTGCCGCACGCTGTTCGCGACGCACTACCACGAGCTGACCGACCTGGTCCGCGCGGTCCCCCGGGCCCGCAACCAGTCCATCGCGGTCAAGGAGTGGGGCGGCGAGGTGCTGTTCCTGCGGAAGCTGGTGGACGGGCCCGCCAGCAAGTCGTATGGCATCCAGGTGGCGCGCCTGGCCGGCCTGCCGCCCGAGGTGATCGCCCGGGCTCGCGAGGTGCTGGCGAACCTGGAGGCGGTGGAGCTGGACGCCACGGGGATGCCCGTGATCGGCCGGGCACGGCGGGGCGGCGCGTCACGACACGCGGCCACCGCCCAACTGGACATGTTCGGGGCCGCGATGGCGCCGCCACCGCCGGATCCCATCATCGAACGACTGGCGGGCCTGCAGCCCGACCGGATGGCGCCCATCGAAGCGCTGCAGGTCCTGGCGGACCTCGTGGCGGAGGCGAAGACGCGCAACGCGAAGGGGGGAGCCTGAGTCGGCGATGGACCCAGGTTGCAACCGACGGCCGACGGCCGACCGCCGACGACCGACGCTCTTGAAGGAGTGACGACGATGCTGGCCACGATCGAGGAGGCCCTGGAACGCCTGCGCCAGGGGAAGATGGTCATCCTCGTGGACGACGAGGATCGCGAGAACGAAGGCGACCTGGTCGCCGCGAACTGCTCGATCACGGCCGAGCAGATCGCCTTCATGGCCCGGAAGGCCCGCGGGTTGATCTGCGCGGCGCTGGCGCCCGACCTGTGCGACGCGCTGGGCTTCGAACCCATGACCCGCCGCAACACGGCCCCGTATGGCACGGCCTTCACGATCAGCGTGGACGCCAGCCAGGGCGTCCGCACCGGCATCTCGGCCGCGGACCGCGCCACCACCATCCACCGGATGATCGAGCCGGGCGTCGGCGCGAAGGATTTCGTGTCGCCGGGATCAGTGTTCCCGCTGCGGGCCGTACCGGGCGGGGTGCTGGCCCGCACCGGCCAGACCGAGGGGTCCGTGGACCTGGCGCGGCTGGCCGGCCTGCCCCCGGCGGGCGTGATCTGCGAAATCCTGAAGGACGATGGCTCGATGATGCGCCTGCCGGAACTGCTGGAATTCGGCGCCGCGCATGACCTCCCCGTATGCAGCGTCGCGGACATCGTCGCCTTCCGGCTGCGCACCGAAATGCTGGTCCACGAGGTGGCCTCCGCCGACCTCCCGACCGACTTCGGGGATTTCCGCGTGCGCGCGTTCCAGAGCGATTTCGACGAACGGGCCCACCTCGCGCTGGTCCTCGGCGACATCACCCCCGAGCAGCCGGTGCTGGTCCGCGTCCATCGCGCCAGCTTCCCCGGCGACACCTTCGAGTTCCCGACGGGCCAGGGCCACGCGAACGTGGAACACGCGATGCAGCGGATCAGCGCCGAGGGGCACGGCATCTTCCTGTACCTGAACCGCGAGGAGACGGGTTCCGACCTGCTTGCGTCGCTGGCCCGCGTGGCCTCGGAAATCGACCCGGTCCAGTCCCTGCCGGAAGCGGTCCGCCAGGAGTCCCGGATGACCTTCCGCGACTTCGGGATGGGCGCACAGATCCTGCGTGCCCTGGGCGCGCGGCGACTGCGCATCATCACGAACCATCCCATGAGATTCTCGGGTTTGGGGGGGTTTGGGCTGGTCGCCGAGGAGTTCATCACCCTGCCGTGATAGACTCGCCGCGGCCGTGCGCGGGGGGCCGTCCATCCACCGACCGATCGACCCGCGACAATGCAGCAAGGAGCCCGAAGGATGTACCGCCGCCTGTTCGCCCTGCTCGACCGTTGGACCCTCCTGTCGATCCGCCGCTCCCGGACCATCCTGGCCGTCGCGACGGTGTTCTTCGCCGTGTGCATCTTCCTGGCGATGCACCTGGACCTGAAGTCGGACTTCATCGAGCTGCTGCCGACGGACTCGCCGTCGGTGGTCAACCTCGAGCGCCTCAAGAACCGCGTCGCGTCCTACTCGACGCTGACGATCGCGATCGAGTGCCCGGACCTCGAGGTATCCAAGCGCTTCGCCGAGGACCTGGTCGCCCGCCTGCGCACGTTCCCGCCCGAACGGATCCGATCCATCGACTACAACCTCAAGAACCTCCGGGACTTCTACTCGGAAAACAAGTTCCTGTACGCCGACCTGCCGGACCTGACCGATTTCCGGGACCGCCTGGACAAGCGCATCAAGGAGGAAACCGAGCAGAATGCCTTCGAGGCGCTGGACGACGCACCCAGGCAGAAGACCGACCTGAAGATCGACGAGATCAAGGCCAAGTACGAGTCCAAGTCGAAGGAGCAGGACAAGTATCCCGACGGCTACTACGTGACGCCGGACCACACGCTGCTGGCGGTCTTCGTCAGCCCGCCGTCGGCGTCCAGCAATTTCGCCAACAACGTGCTGCTGGTCGATGACGTCCAGAAGGAAATCGCCGCGCTGGACCCGACGAAATACCACGCACAGATGAGCGTCGGCCTGACCGGCGACATCAAGACGGGCCTGGAAGAACGCGGCGCACTGGCGTCGGACGCCGAGTTCGTGGGCATCCTGTGCATGTTCCTGATCCTCGGGATCATCATCTTCTACTACCGCAGCCTGCGGTCGGTGATCCTGATCGGCACCCCGATGCTGATCGGCCTGGCGGCCGCCATGGCCGTCGCCCAGGTCTTCATCGGCTACCTGAACACGGCCACCGCCTTCCTGTCGTCGATCGTCGCGGGCAACGGCATCAACTTCATGATCATGCTGGCAGCCCGGTTCTTCGAGGAGGTCCACCACCACGGCCCGGACCACCTCGAGGATTCCCTGAAGAAGTCGGTCCGCGGCACCGTCCAGGGCACCGCCGTCGCGGCGGCCGCCGCCGCCGTCGCCTATGGCTCGCTGGTGCTGGCGGGCTTCAGGGGCTTCAGGCAGTTCGGCATCATCGGCGGCAGCGGCATGATCCTGTGCTGGCTGGCCACGTTCCTGGTCGGCCCCGCGCTGATCGCCTACATGCACCGCCGTCGCCCGCTGACGGTTCACAAGGAGTCGGAGCGCCACCCCGTCGCGAGCTTCGTCGGCCGCATCGTCACGGGACACCCGCGCTGGATCCTCGTGTCGGCGATGCTCCTGACCGCCGCCTCGATCCTCGTGACGATCCCGTACTCCTTCGACCCCTTCGAATATGACTTCCACAAGCTGCGCAACCGCGAGGGCGTCGAGCGCGGATCGGCCAAGCTGTCCCGCAAGGTCGACACGATCTTCACGCTGGCGTCGTCGCCGACCCCCATCCTGATCGACGATCCGAAGGACGCCGATCGCGTGCGCCGAGCCATCCTCGACGCGCCGGGTTCGAAGGCGCTCGTCCGCGAAGTGAAGACGCTGCAGGACCTGCTGCCGGCTCAGCAGGAAGAAAAGCTGAAGGTCCTGACGGACATCCGGCGGCTGATCGACAGGAAGATCGATTTCCTGCCGGCCGATCAGCAGAAGGACCTGGAAACGTACCGCCCGCCGGAGCGCCTCCGCGTGCTGGGCATGGAGGACGTTCCCGAGGTGATGGCGCGGCAGTACACCGAGGCCAACGGCACCCGGGGCCGGCTGCTGTTCGTGTACCGGGCGGAAGGCGAAAGCCTGCTGGACGGCAAGTTCCTGCTGAAGTTCGCCCACTTCCTGCGCGGTGTGAAGGTCGAGGGCGCCGACCTGACGGCGTCCGGCCAGGCGATGGTGTTCGCGGACATGATCGACGCGATCCTCCGGGACGGCGTGGTGGTGACGATCGCGGCCGCCCTCGGGGTGCTGCTGCTGTTGATCGTGGCCTACCGCTCCGCCCGGGGCCTCGGGGTCATCCTGATGGCGGTGATCGTCGGCACCCTCTGGATGATCGGGTTCGCCGCGCTGTTCGACCTGAAGCTGAACTTCCTGAACTTCGTCGTCATCCCGATCACGCTGGGGATCAGCGTGGACTACGGTGCGAACATCTTCAGCCGCTACCGGATGGAGGGTTCGGGAAGCATCGCCCACGTGATCAAGTCCACCGGCGGCGCGGTCGTGCTGTCGTCCGGTACCACCATCCTGGGCTATGCATCGCTGATCACCTCGACGAACATGGCACTGCAGTCCTTCGGGATCATCGCTGACATCGGCGAGTTCACGACGCTGGGCACCGCGGAAATCGTCATGTGCGCCCTCATCGTCTGGCTCGAACGATCCACGCGGGCCAAGGCCGACGCCAGGACCCGTTCGGGCAGCCCCTCGTGACGCGCCCCGACGTTGCCCTCGCCGCAGGTTTCCACTAGAGTTGTGGCCAACCGGCGATGGCGTTTCCGGATCGCCGGGCACCGGTTCGGCACAAGAGGACCATGAGCGACGACAGGCCGACACGGATCACCACCATCCGCCAGATGCTCGCCGGCACGCCGCTGGGGACCGAGTGCCTGGTCGAAATCTACGGCGCCCGCATCGGCCGCAAGACCGACCTCTACGAGGACGTGGTCAGCATCGGCCGCGACCCGGACAGCACCATCGTGCTGGATTCGGACTCGGTGTCCCGGCGCCATGCCCGCATCGAGCGCTTCCGCGACGCGCGCTTCATCGTGGACCTGAACAGCACCAACGGCACCTACGTCAACGACGTGCCCGTGACGCCGCGTGCGGCCCTGGAAAGCGGCGCGTTCATCAAGATCGGCGACACGATCTTCAAGTACCTGACCGGCGACAACATCGAAGCCGCCTACTACGAGGAAATCTACCGCATGGCCGTCACCGACGGCCTGACCCAGGTGGCGAACAAGCGCGCCCTGGACGAGTTCCTGGACAAGGAGATGTCGCGCGCCCGACGCTACATCCGGAACCTCGCGGTCCTGATGATGGACATCGACCACTTCAAGAACGTCAACGACACCTACGGCCACCTGACCGGTGACCTCGTCCTGCGCGAGATGGCCGCCGTCGTGCGCCCCCGGGTCCGGCGGGAAGAGATGTTCGCGCGGTACGGCGGCGAGGAGTTCGTGGTGGCGCTGCCGGAAACCGATGCCGCGGGAGGCCGCGAACTGGCCGAAAACCTGCGCAGGATGATTTCGGAACACCCGGTGCTGTTCGAAGGCCGCTCCATCCGGATCACCGTCAGCATCGGGATCGCCGAATTCAATCGCGACGAGCACCGGGGCCCGAACGACCTTCTGAAGACGGCGGACAAGAACCTGTATGCGGCCAAGGACGGAGGGAGGAACTGCGTTTATGGCTGACAGCACCAACGGCACTCCGAGCGAGTCCTCCCGCCCCGGGACGCACGTCAGCGGGTTCTTCGACTGCCTTCGGGCGTTGAAGAAGGTCGAGGAGGAGGCCGCGAGCCCGTACGGCAAGGGCGACCCCGTGGTGGCCGCGAAGGCGAAGGAGCTGCGGGGGTACCGCGAAGTCTTCCTGAAGGCCGAGGCCCCCCGGCGCCCGAAGCTGACCATCACGGAACGGAAGGCCGATCCGGGGGCGCCCGTGCCCGTGCAGATCGATTTCTCGACCGCGCTCCAGTTCTACGAGGGACTCGAACTGAGCCTGTCGCGCGGCGGCCTGTTCATCAAGACCGACGGGCTCTTGCCCATCGACTCCCTGCTGGAAGCGAAGTGCGTCATCGAGGACGAGGACGTGTCCTTCAAGGTATCCGCGAAGGTGATCTGGCTGAACCCGCGCGAGACGCAGGGCCGTCCGGCCGGCATGGGATTGAAGCTGTTCCGCCTGTCCACGATCCAGCGCCAGCTGCTGACGGACTTCATGACCGGCGACATGCCCGCCGCGGCGCTGGCCAACCTCAGCGAGTAGCCCCGCCCGATCTACAGGTCGATTTCCGCCCGCACCAGGTCGTCGAAGGTTTCGCGCCGACGGATCAGCGTGGCCACCGCCCCGTCCACGAGCACCTCGGCGGCCCGGGGCCGCTGGTTGTAGTTCGACGACATCGCGAAGCCGTAGGCGCCGGCCGTGAAGACCGCCACCCGGTCGCCCCGCTGCAGCGACGGCAGCTGGCGGTCCTTCCCCAGGAAGTCGCCGGACTCGCAGACCGGGCCGACGACGTCCGTCTGCACCAGGGGGCCCGTGCCGTCGACCACGGGCTCGATCCGGTGATGGGCGCCATACAGCGACGGGCGGATCAGGTCGTTCATGCCCGCGTCGAGGATCACGAAGCGCTTGCCGCCCGCCTCCTTGACGAACTGGACCTCGCCGACCAGGATGCCGGCCGGGCCGATGATGAAGCGCCCGGGTTCCAGCACCAGGTCCACGCCCAGCGCCCGCACCAGCGCGATGATCTCGTCGTGGAACTGGTCGGCCGTCATCGGGTCCTCGCGGTCGTACCGAACCGCGAGCCCGCCGCCGATGTCCAGGTGACGGATGTCGCACCCTTCCGCGCGCAGGTCGCCGACGACCGACCGGACCTGTTCCAGCGCCATGCGGTAGGGCACCGGCGACAGGATCTGGGAACCGATGTGCATGTCCAGGCCCGTCAGCACGATCCCCGGCAGCGAGGCGGCGATGCGGGCGGCGGGCACGGCATCGGCCAGCGCGATGCCGAACTTGTTTTCCTTGCGGCCCGTGGTGAGGTACTCGTGGGTGTGGGCGTCGACGTCGGGATTCACGCGCAGCGAGCACTCCTGCCGGCGACCCAGCGCCACGGCCACCTCGGACAACACCCGGAGCTCCTCGACGTTCTCGACGTTGACGGACCGGATGCCCGACGCGACCGCCAGCTCCAGTTCCGACCGTGTCTTCCCGACGCCCGAATAGACGATCCGGTCCGCCGGGATCCCGGCCAGCATCGCCTTGTGCAGCTCGCCGCCGGACACCACGTCGGCGCCGGCGCCCAGGGCGGCCAGCGTCCGCAGGATGCCCAGGTTGCCGTTCGACTTCACCGAGAAGCAGATGACGTGCGGCACGTCCGCGAACGCCGTTTCCAGCTTCCGGTAGTGCTCGACGAACGTCCGGCGCGAGTACACGTACAGGGGCGTCCCGAACCGGGCCGCGAGGTCACGGACCCGCGCATCCTCGCACCACAGCTCGCCGCCGTCCCGGTGGAAATAGTCCACGTCAGCCTCCCTTGCGACCGCGGCCCGCGCCGCTCCCCTTCCCCGTCGCGATCCCGAGGCGCTCGGCCAGCACGCTCCTGACCTGCTCCGCCTGGTCGAAATTGCAGTACACGACGACGTCCGCGTGGCTGGTGACCATCTCGACGATGCCCAGGCCGGCGCGGTGCAGCGCCTCCGACACGACATGGATGACGCCCTGCGTGTTCACGAAGGCCGGGTTCGTCAGGCGCACCTCGGCCACGTTCCGGGTCACCACCAGTTCCTCGAAGTCCAGGCCCGGCCCGACGAACTCGCGGTGGAGGTCCACCGCCAGCGAGTGGCCGGCGATCTCCTCGACATACAGGCCGATCACGGTGTCGGACGACGTCAGGCTGTGGATGGCCAGCCCGCGACTGGACGCGAACTCCCCGATGCGGGCCAGCAGGCCCAGGCGCGCCGCGATCCCGTGCCCGAACAGCAGGTGCAGCGTCAGCGGGCGGGCGTGCACCGAAAGCACGGTCGTGGCGGCGCCGGTGATCCGGGTGCCCTCGGCCATCTTCCCCAGGTCGGTGAAATGCACGACACGCGCGGTGACCGACTCGGGCTTGTAGCGCAGCGCGTTCGGGTGCAGCACCTGGGCGCCCCGCTGGGCCACGGCCGACATCAGGGCCGCGTCCATTTCACGCACCACCGTCGAATCGGGCACGACGCGCGGGTCCGCGGTCAGCACGCCCCGGACGTCCGTGACGATGACCACCTCGTCCGCGCGGGCGACGCGCCCGACCAGGAAGGCCGACACGTCGCTACCGCCCCGGCCCAGCGTCACGAGATGGGCGTCGTCGTCCACCACGAAGAAGCCCGGGAACACCGGCACGGTGCCGGCGGCCAGCATCGGTTCCACCGTCCTGGCGAAGCGATTCCGGCAGGCACGCTCGTCCAGCCGGACCTCGACCAGGTCGTTCACCTTGCCGGTGGACAGGGTCTGGGAGTCGGACTGCCCCGGCGAGGCCACCAGCGGAAAGTCCGGGTGGTCGAAACCGATGGCAACCGCCGCGCACCCCTCGGCGCCCAGCGCCATGGCCAGGAGGTTCGCACTGGTCGTTTCGCCCGTGGCCAACAGGTGCAGGAAGTTCTGGTCGACCGGGGCCTCCGGCCAGGTCTTGCGTCCCAGCCGCATCAGGCGATTGGTGGCATCCCCCATCGCCGACACCACGATCAGGACGTCGTGCCCGGCGGCCCGGATGGAGGCGATGTTCTTCGCGGCAAGGCGCACCCTGCCGGGGGACCGGACCGACGTTCCACCGAACTTGACGACGACGCGCATGGCCCTCCCTCGTTCCGTCCGTCTGCCCCGGGGGCGGACGGCGGAATGATGAAGCCAACCGGCGTGGAGTGCAATCATCCGGACGGCTTGGGCCGGCGCAACGGGGAGATGCGCCGGGGAGGGGTCAGGCGTCGTCGTCCCAGGACTGCCCGGCCTGGATTCCCAGATCGGACAGGCGACGTCGGAATACGAGGTCGAGGATGGCCTCGCGCACGGTCGAGGCGATGTCGTCGAAGCGGCCCGCCACCTCGAACGAGTCGCCGCAGGGCTCGGCGCGCACCACGGTGGAGCGGACGTGAACGCAGGCCCCGTCGGGCCCGGGAAGGCGCAGGCACAGCCAGCATCGGTCGCCCGCCTGGGCGTTCACGTGGCCGAACCACCGGAAGCCCGAGGCGCTCAATTCCACGGACGTTTCGGTCAGGGCCCGGTCGGCGTCAGGCGCCCGGTGCGCGATCACGAGGGCCGATGCGATCGGGACGATCGCCCGGATGTACTCCCGCTTTTCCATCATCACGGGAGCCGCGCCCGGAATCACGTAGACCCGCGTCGGGGCCAGCACCTCCGCCAGGCTTCCACGCAACGCGTACAGGCCATCGTCGACCGCATACGCCAGCAGCACGCGATCCCCCTTGCGGAACGGGACGGGCGGCGAGGCGTCCGCCTCGACGATCATGCCCCGCCCGCGATCGAACCGCAGGATCGACGACAGCACTTCCACCGTCGGGTCCCGCAACACCACCAGGTGCAGCGGCGAACCGACGACCGGGCGCGGGGCAGGCGCGTTTTCCATCCGAATCCTCCCAGGATCACAGGCGCTTGCGGGCCTTGACGGCCTCGGTCTTCAAGTCCTTCGCCATCTGCCCCAGTTCCTCCAGGGCGGCGGCGACCTGCTCGCGCGTGTCGTCGCCTTCGACGGCCGGCACCTTGTCCAGGATCTCGGGGATCAACCCGCCCAGCACGTCCAGGCCGGTCCTGAACCCCGAAATGGCGTCGTTGATCCGCTCGATCGACTCCTTCAGTTCGGCGGGAACCTCGGCGACCTGGGACGGGGCGACGGCCGGGGCCACGGGTTCCGGGACGGCCACAGGCTCGGGGACGGCCACAGGCTCGGGGACGGCCACAGGGTCGGGCACAGCCGCAGCGGCAACCGCGGCGGCCTTCAGGGCCTCGTTCTCTTCCAGCAGGCGCGACATCTTCTTCAGGTACGAACGGTTGGCAACCTTCAACTCGTTCGCCTCGTCCGCCAGGGACCGGATCTGCGCCGCCAGGCCCTCGGCATCCGCGCGGGCCGACTCCAGCTCGCGAACGTGCGTTTCCACGTCGATGGCCCGGCTGGCCTCCACGGGGCGAGTCGACCGCTCCTCCGCTGCCTGCCGCTCCTCCGCCGCCTGCCGTTCCGCCTCCTCGCGCCTTCCCTCCGACTCGACGACGCGACGCTCGGCATCGGCCAGCAGCGACTCCAGTTCCGCCACCCGGGACCGCAGGGGTTCGGCGGCTGCGGCGCCGGCTTCCAGGGCGGCGCGCGAGTCGGCCGGCAGGACGTCTCGCCGCAGATCCTCGATCAGCAACTGCAGTCCCGCGACCTCCCCTTCCAACCCGGCCGCCCGGGACAGCGCCTCGTCACGCTCGACGCGCAGCACCTGGGCAGCCGCGGTGGTCTCCAGCACCCGCGCATCGGCCGCCGCCGCGGCTTCGAGGGTCCGCGCGTCCGCGGCCAGGGCTTCCCGCACCGCCGATTCCGTTTCCTCGGCCGCCGTCCGGGCGGCCGCGACCAGGGCCGCCTTCTCGCCCTCGGTCAAGGCCATCGCCCTCTCGAGTTCCTCGATGCGCACCCGGGCCTCGGCAGCAGCCGAGGCCTCGCCCTGGTAGCGGGCGACCATCCGCGACAGGTCCTCCACCTGGGCGCCCAGCTGGCGAATCCGCTGGTCGCGACCCGCCAGATCGGTCTCCAGGACGCCGAGGCGCGCCTCCCGTTCCATGTCGTCGCCCCCGGCCGGGAGGACGGCTTCGTCGGCACGCGCGGCAGGCGCCGCCGCCTCGCCCTCGGCGAACCAGACGGACTCCCCGTCCGGCACATCCGTTGCGGGTTCCTCCACGGGGGTGGCCTGGGGTCCCACGCCCTCGTAACTGGACGTTTCCACCGCGGGGGCCGGCACCGGCTCGGGCGCCTGCGCGACGTCCGGGACCCGCGTCGGCGCCGCCTCACCCGACGTGTCATAGCCCAGGGTCGGTCGACGACCCTCGCCCGCCTCGACACCGTAGGCCCCCTCGTCCGCAGGCGAGCCCGGCATCGCCGGGATCGCCTCCGTCGCCAGCGCAGGTACGGGAA
>Ga0118677_10010335_pt2 | contig 11456 bp, 12 predicted proteins | sample AliMusrvi5mmetaG_FD_86154 | JGI IMG/M metagenome (GOLD analysis project Ga0118677, IMG submission 86154) | reverse complement strand
CGGTTGAACACGTAGATGCCCATGGACGCCAGGCAGCGCCTCTCCGTCGACGGCGTGGCCAGGCGGGCCTCCACCGCCGCGCTGAGCGTCAGGCTGTCGATCACGGACTGTTCCTTCGGCTTCTCCACGAAACGCTCGATGGCCAGGTCATCGTGGACCTGCATCAGCCCCAATCCCGCGATCTTCGAGACGGGAAACGGCACCGCGGCAATCGTCACGTCGGCGCCGGTGGCCAGGTGCTGCTCGATGATCTTCCGGTAATCCATCCGGTAGAGCTGGTCACCCGAGAGGATCAGCACGAGGTCGTGCGGGAAATTGCGGAAGTGAATCAAGTTCCGGCGCACCGCGTCCGCCGTGCCCTGATACCAGTGCGCGCCCTTCTCCGTCTGCTCCGCCGACAGGATGTCCACGAATCCGCCGCCAAACGCGTCAAAGTGATATGTCCCCTGCACGTGCCGGTGCAGCGACGCGGTCTGGAACTGCGTGAGCAGGAAAATCCGGTTGATGTCCGAGTTGAGGCAGTTGCTGATCGGAATATCGACAAGACGGTATTTTCCAGCGAGCGGGACTGCCGGCTTGCAACGCTCCGTGGTCAGCGGATGCAGACGTGTGCCTCGACCGCCGCCCATGATGACGGCCAGCACTCGTTTTTGGGTGGTCATGGTGGAATACAAGATGGGAATTCCTAAAGCCTTGCTCCACGTTTGCGCGAGACCCTAATTTCGCCAGTTTATTTCTCACCATGTGCGGCATCGTCGGCTATGTTGGAAAACAAAAAGCGGCTCCGCTCATCCTCGAGGGCCTGAAGCGGCTCGAATACCGCGGCTATGACTCGGCCGGTGTGTGCGTCGCCCAGGGCGGCCAGCTCGAGGTCGTGAAGAAAGCCGGCCGCGTCGAGATCCTGGCCAAGGAGGTCGCCGTGCACCGACTCGCCGGCACGACGGGCATCGGCCATACGCGCTGGGCCACGCACGGCGGCGTCACTGACGCCAACGCCCATCCCCATCTCAGCAGCGACGGGAAGTTCGCCCTGATTCACAACGGCGTCATCGAGAATTACGCGCAGATGAAGACCTTCCTCGCGCGGCGCGGGTTCACTTTCCAGTCCGAAACCGACACCGAGGTGCTGTGCAACCTGATCGCCTATCACTATGGCAAGGAACCCGCCGCGCCCGGCCAGAGCCGTTTCCTCGAGAGCGTCCGCAAATCCCTCCGCCACGTCGAGGGCACCTACGGCATCGCCGTCCTCTGCCTCGACGCCCCCGGTGAAATCGTGGCCGCCCGCCTGGCCTCGCCGCTCATCCTCGGCGTGGGCGACGGCGAATTCATCCTCGCGTCCGATGCCTCCGCGCTCGTGAGCCACACGCAGAATGTCGTTTACCTCAAGGACGGGGAACTGGCGCACGTCACGCCGCGCGGTTTTGCACTCTCGACGCTCGACGACGTCGACGTTTCGCCCGTCGTGGACCGCATCACGTGGTCGGCCGCCGACGCTGACCGCGGGAAATTTCCGCACTTCATGCTCAAGGAGATCTTTGAGCAGCCCGCCGCGCTGGAAAACGCGATGCGCGGGCGCTTCTCCGCCGACGGCAGCACGGCCAACTTCGGCGGGCTTAATATCACGGCGGACGAACTGGCCCGCGTGGAGCGTTTCATGTTCTGCGCCTGCGGCACGGCGTGGCACGCCTGCCTCGTGACGGAACACCTGATCGAGCGCTTCGCCCGCGTGCCCGTCGAGGTGGATTACGCGTCGGAGTTCCGCTACCGCAACTCGCCGCTCGACCCGCACACGCTGTTCTTCGTCATCAGCCAGTCCGGCGAAACCATCGACACGCTGGCCGCGTTGCGTGAAGCCAAGCGCAAGGGCCACCGCGTACTCGCGATCAACAACGCCGTCGGCTCCAGCATCGCCCGCGAGGCGGACGGCGGCATCTACCAGCATGTCGGCCCGGAAATCGGCGTGGCCTCGACGAAGGCCTTCACGTCGCAGCTCCTTCTCGGCGCCATGATCGCGCTCTACGTCGCGCGCCTGCGGGATCTCAGTTTCAACGACGGCGTGGAATACGTGAACGCCCTCAAGTCCGCCCCCGACCTCGTGCGCCAGGTGCTGAAGCAGGCGCCGCGTATCAAGGCGATCGCCAAGCGATATGCGCAGTCCCGCGACATGCTGTTTCTCGGCCGCCTCGCGCTGTTCCCCCTGGCGCTGGAGGGCGCGCTGAAGTTGAAGGAAATTTCCTACATCCACGCGGAGGGCTATCCCGCAGCGGAGATGAAGCACGGCCCGATCGCGCTCATCAGCGAGCATTGTCCCACGGTTTTCTTCGCGCCCAAGGGCGAGCTGTTCAACAAGCTCGTTTCCTCCATGCAGGAGATCAAGGCCCGCAAGGGCCCGATCATCGCCATCGTGACCGAGGGAGCCGACCTGCCCAAGGGCCTTGCCAACGAAGTCATCACCCTGCCCGCCTGCCACGAAGCGGTGCTCCCCATCGTCGCGTCCATCCCGGTGCAGCTGCTGAGCTACTACATCGCCGTCGAGCGCGGCTGCGACGTGGACAAGCCCCGCAACCTCGCCAAGTCGGTGACGGTGGAGTAAGTTTCCTATAACATACTCCAGCCGGAAGTTGTGTGCGGAGTTCTCCGTCGAGGTTGAGACGGAACACCTCTCCCTGAACCAGATTCCTGATGCCTATCAGGAGCGGCACGACATTATCCTAAGCCTTTACTGGCATGGTTATACGCCAACCACGATCGCCCACTACCTGAACCGTATCGGAATGAAAACGCCACGCGGTAAGGCGTACTATCCGAAGTTGGTTTCGGTCACTAGGGACAAGCTTCTGAAGCGAAAGAGGCGACGGAAAAACGTGACCCTAAAGTACTCTAAAGTGACTTTTGGATACTTCGAGTAATAGGCGGTAGTACGTCGAGTTCTGGGCGCTCGGGATGACGAATGAGGGTCGGATTATAAATATCCGATATTAAAGCCCGTTGTGACCTCTCAAAACGAACAGCTCCGCACCGTAATTCAATCATACTTCCGAAACTGTGAATTGGATCAATGCCTAGGCGTGTCCTTGACGCTCAAACAATGCGTTGACGGCACATTCCTCGACGAGATCAAGGCGTCCCAGAATCTGCGCCACTTCATGAACCGGCTGAACAGTTCGGTCTTCGGCAAGGCATATCAACGGTTTCAGAAACGCCTGAGGGTGATTCCAGTGTTGGAGAGATCTTCAACCAACCGCCTTCACTATCACCTGATCCTTCAGTCCCCCTACCCTCACGATCCAATCAAGGCTGTGGCTTTGATCGAAGACGAATGGGGAAAGACTCGATTCGGATACCGTCAGACGCACGTCCACCAGCAGATAGACCACGGTTGGACCGACTACATCACCAAATCCGCCAGCGATGGCGTCGACTGGGAGAATTACCACTGGAGCTGACGGGTACAAACCCCTGCTGCCATCCCTCAGTCCCCCAAGGATTCACTTCGGCGATCCCTTGATAGAATCTATTACCCATTATCCAGATCACTCCAGAGGGGATCAGATCACTAACAGTCACTATCTGATGAGACTGATCCAACCTGATAACACCAGAACAGCACTGATCACCTTTAACCCCAGATAAGACCCTACCGATGACAGAGACCTCAATTACTCGTCTGATGAACTTCAGAATACCGATAGACCTAAAGGATCGGTTTCAGGATACCTGCCGTAGGAATAGGACCAGGATGTCATCCGAACTAGTCCGACTGGTGAACCATTACTTGATCGAGGACTTAAAGGAGCAACAGGTCTACCAGACCACTTCGATTCCGACTTATCCCACTAAGGCGAATAAGAGCACCCACCTCGACGCGAGCACGGGACTAAGCGTCGGCAGTCAATCTCGATGGGAGGACACCTATTGATGAAAGCGACCAAGCAGACCAAGACCGACCTCCTGACACTGATTCGAGAGTCCAAGCAGACACAATTTGAAGTGATTGAACCAGTCACGCCCGAGACAGTGGGCAAGATCCTACCGATGCTGAAGAAAGAGGCAGGACAGTCAGCGTACCTGACCGTGATCGTGATCCGGCACGGTTAACCACTTTTTGGTGCCTTGGGATCGTACAGGAATGTGGGTTCACCATCCTTCAAACGTAGCAGTAGGACGCCGTTTTCCTTCACCCATTTCAGGGGGATGGATTTTCTGTATCTCTGCGGATAGGGATCTGGGAAATTAGCCAACCAATCTGAGAAATGCTCCTTGGATGCCGTCCCGCCATGGACGTACCTCAACTCCACATTGCTAAGGTAATCCGAGTGATTAAAAAACAGATGTCCGACTTGCATATCAGTATTCAACTTCTGGAGTCCCGTTTCCTTATGATACTGATATTCGTAGGCTCCATCATCTATCGCGGACTTAACTTCGTAGTCCTTTAAATCCGTGCCGCTTGTTCCCTTTAGCCCTGAATCTTGGACCAAAAGTGAAGCTAGAACCTCCCAGTCTGAAGGCGTAATAACGCTGCCGACACGTATATTCCGAGAGATATAAAAACGAAGCTTACCCTGTAGCGGTCCAAACAAGTAGGCGTGAAAAAACATCAACGATTTCTCGAGCTCAAGGACAGGTAATCCGCCTCTAATCAAGACAGGCATGTTCATTTTGACACGGCGTAGCAACTTCGTGCAAAACAAGCGGCTCGCTCCCCAAAACGCGAGCCCGCATTGGCGCTAACTCAATGCGGATTACCAGTGAGCAGCGGATTCAGCAGCGTATCTCTGATAAAGCTGACAACAGGTACAACAACCCCATCACCGGCAAAGTGGTATGCGGCATTGTAGTTAGCCGGGAGCTTAAAGTTTTCAGGTAGCCCCATCAGCCGTGCTGCTTCTCGTGGAGAAAGCAGTCGTGATCTAATCCTGCGCGGACTCACAACCATAATTGTCTGCCGGGAAGAGCCTCCGCCCGGAGTTCGCAAACAACCTGCAACCTCATCAAATCTTACCTCTGCTCGCTGATGCTTTTTCGAGGTCACTCTTTTTGTGCGGGGATCAGTTTTCTTCTCGCTTCTCGTTCGCCGGTAGATGGCACCGATCTTCTTCGCTCGTTCTGTTCTGGCTGCAGCCACGGCGGAATCTACCTTCATGCGGTTACGATCACTCATCATTCGCAGCAGATTTCTTGTTTCAGCCTGCGTATGCCACTTCACTCCTGTTGGTCTGTCTTGAATCAAATCCGCAAGGACGTTTTCACGAGGAGGAGGTAATGGCAAATTCCACCATACCCAGTTTCGCCGAGCTCGACGGGAGAATTTCTTAACAGCCTCAACAAGCCCCGGGGGATGCCAGTGAGTATTCGGCATTGGACTGAGCAAATTGTGCGGGATTTCTACTTCAGGGCTTACGCCAATGGCAAAGAACCTTGGACGCGATTGTGGAACAAAATCGACTGCATCAATGATAACAAAACCGAATCGGTAATTTGCCGCTGCGAAAGTGTCGGCGATTATCGCTACGTCCTCCTGATCATTGGCGGTCAAAGTCCCAGAAACATTTTCGACAGCGATAATCCGCGGACCGCGATCTATCGCGATAAGCTCATTCAACAAGTCCCAGAAGGGATAAAAACACCCGCTCCGATGACCATTTAACCCAAGTTGCTTACCAGCTTGAGAGAGGTCTTGGCAGGGGAACGATGCCCAGGCGAAGTCTGCTCTACGTGGCAATTGCCCCAATTGTCCATCCGCGTGAATTTCCCTCGGAAGGTCGGCTAAAGTGACCAAAGCAATGTCCTTACCATTCGGCTCATGCTTCCAGTTTCGGCGATAAATCTCCCGCTTCTTCTCATCGAAATCATTCGCGAAAAGGCATTCCCACTCAGGTCCAAGACCTGCTCTGACCATCCCACCTCCAGCGAAGAATTCGAAATACGACGGCATTGTGAAAACAGTTAACCTAGAAAGTTATTTTCAACCAAATTCGCGCCGAGCATCGAAAGATCCTTTGGAATCAATCTGCTCAAAGACACATCAATTCCTGCCTTTTTCCTGCCCGCGGTTGATCAGGATGCCGAATTCCTCTTCAAAGCGAAGCCGCAGAATCTGATTCGATGAATTGGGAGTTACGGCGAAGACTCCTTCCTCACCAGCTGGACCCAAACAGAACCCTTCTAGCCCTGCGAAATCACCCGCAAGGATGATAACGCTCTTGTTGGTCGGGTCTGGTAATTTTTCCGAGGGCATGGTTTAACGGGAGTCGATCTTACCGGACCGGGAATGAGGTTTCCTTCTCGGACTTGAGGACAAGACCCATGTCTTCAGCCTTCTTCTTCGTCTTCTCGATTAGCAAGTCTAGCCCTTTACGGTTATGAGGAGCTGTCACTGACCATGCTGGATAGTCCACTTCTGATTCTGTGATGTGTGGGCACAACGTAGCCTTAAGGCGTTTAGGCGTATACTTGTCCCAAAATATTGAACCAAGGACCTTGCCCCCATCAGGGTCGATGAAGGAGAGTGAATAGACGGTGACAGTCATTGAAGAATGTGCTGATTCTTAACCAACCACAAGTAACTGTAAATCAGTTATTTCCAGCAGCTCTTTTCGGCGCAAACATTCACAAATACCAATGGGTATGGTAGTCTAGAATTCCCAAATTGCCCAAGGCATCGATGCCCTCCCCTGTTGTCAAATCCCCCAGACAGCATCTCCGCCTTTCCGTAAACCCTGCGTTGGTCGACAAGATTGCGCCAACGGACAAGAGGTCGTTCAGCAGAGGATTTCAGCCGGAGATGTTCACGATTCAGGAACTGGCAGAAGTCGTCAGTGATCTTGGTTACGCCTTCAGTTACCAGTTCATCGGAGGCGTCAGGAAGACACGCAACTTTCTTGCCTCTGATTTTCTGGCGGTGGATGTCGATGAGAACTGGAGGATTCCGGAGGCTCTGAAACATGAAGTTGTCCAAAAGTACGGGTCCCTACTTTACACGACCCCTTCGCACACTCCCGACAACCATCGATTCCGCGTCGTCTTCGCCTTACCGAGAACGATCACCGATTCCCGAGAGTTACGCGCCGCTGCGTATGCCCTCACAAGGCACCTTGGTGGCGATACCTCGGCTACAGATGCCGCCCGTATCTTCTACGGATCGAGCGGTTGCTCCTGCCATCTACTAGGCAGGCAGATTTCAGATTCCTTCCTCAAGGAACTTATCGACGACGGATATGCAGCTCCTGCTCCCGACTCGATCGCAAGGTTAAACCAATTGGTGACAGTTCGGTCCCGACTGAGGCTTGACCGAAGCCACCAGTTCAAGACCCGTGACGGCAAAATGGTCAAAATCGGCGAGGTTAAAGACCACGTAAGCGTCTATTGCCCGTTTCATCCAGATACGAATGCCAGCGGTTTCATCGCCCGCAGCATCAAGCGCCGGACATTCTTCCACTGTTCCACTTGCCGCGCCACATGGTACATCAAGGGGCAGACGCCGGACGACTACGACTTCAATGGATTTGAAGCCCTCGCCAGAACTGCAAAGGCAAAGACTCAACTCAAAGCTGCTAGTGACCTTGGGGGACTAGAGAATTTCTCAAAAGAAGCCACAGCATGGGAAGTCCAGGGGATCACTATCTCTGAAGACCGTTACCTGAAGCTCGATTCTATCCCCACCGGATTGACCTTCATCAAGAGCCCCAAAGGTTCAGGGAAGACAGAATTCCTCCGCAGGGTAACCGCCAAGGCGACTCAGGGCAAAAGTGCCGCAGACCTGTTGGATTACGTCTCGATTGGGGATAACCGTGCTTCAAAACAACTTTTCCCGAGTCCAAACGTTCTCCTGATCGGGCATCGGCAGGCACTGATTCGAGAGCTCAGTCAGAAGCTTGGATTAAATTGCTACCTCGATGACGTGGCGGACAAGACTCTCTCCGATGGTCAGCAAGATCGAAAGCGCCGTTATGCCGTCTGCGTGGACAGTCTTTGGAAGGTGAGGCGCACCCCAGAAGATAAAAAGAAGCCTTATGCGGTTAAGCCCTATGATTTGGTGGTAATCGATGAGGTGGAGCAAGTCCTCGCCCACTTCATGTCGGACACTCTGGGCGAAGGACGCTTCAAGATGTTCGGCTACTTCTGCGAATTGATCAGTAGAGCAAACGTGGTCGCTCTGGACGCCGACCTTGGATGGATCTCCTTCAACACCATCGTCTCCATCGCGAAGCACTGGCACCCAAACCAGCAAAGAAAGATACCCGTTCAGGTGTACTTGAACGACTGGAAGAAGAAGGGGGACACGCTTCACTTCTACAAATCGCAGTCCCACCTTGTCGAACTGCTGAAGCTACGAATCCTAGCTGGCGAGCGGGTCTTTGTGACCTCGAACTCCAAGAGGAAGATCAAGGCTATCTCCAAGGCAATTGAGGACCTATTCGAGAAGATGCCAAAAGATAAGCCGAAGATGCTGGTGATCACGTCGGAGAATTCCAAGTCGGCACAGATTCAAGAGTTCATTATCAATGTGAAGACGGAGATCCTGAAGTATCAGGTGATCCTGACTTCACCCTCCCTCGGCACTGGTCTTGATATCACGTTCGAAAATGACTCACGGGAGATCGATGCCGTCTTCGGATTCTTTGAGAACCTCATCAATACCCACCTAGAGATCGACCAGCAACTGGCGCGAGTCAGGAACCCCAAAGAGACGCACGTCTGGGTATCTGCCACCCAGTACAACTTCGAAACCGAGTTTGCGGCAGTGAAAGAGGATTACCTTCTTCACAGCTTTAGGTCATCGTTCTTCGGCGGATATCCCGAAGAAGACGTTTCGGTGACCCCTGATTGGCTACGCCTCTTCGACACAATGGCAGCGATGATCGTTGCCCATCAGAGAGCATCGAAGAACCGCCTGCGCATCAATTTCCTCGATTACCGAAAAAGCAGGGGCACCAAGATTGAAGAAGTCACCACCGACGATGACCTCGCAAGGGAAGGCTCGGCGTTCTTGTCCGTTGGGAAGGCTAAGCTGGCAGACGAAGAGATCGCTGAGGTCCTTAATGCGACGACACTCTCGGCAGAGGAAATGGACTCCATCAAGGAGAGGATGGACAGCAACGATAGCGTGGTGGATCGCGCCGAGATACTATCCTACTACCGCACAAATCTGGAGAAGTTCTATGGGACCACTGCAACCAAGGCACTCGTTGTCCTAGACGACAGCGGACGGTTTAGGAAGAAAGTCCGAGCTTTTGAAACTCTAGTGAGCCTAGACCTCATGAAGAAGGCTCAAGAACGGAAGGAGTCGCTTAAGTCGAAACCCGAGGCTCAGGCGTTCAAGGAGTCGCTCTATCACAGTTGGGACAGCGCCCATCTGCTGCTCCATGAATTGCTCTCAAGCACTCCGATCTTCCGCAACAATGCCTTCAGTTCTGGCTTGTTCACCTTCAAGGATCTGAAGCGCTTCGCCGACATATCGCTCAAGAGAAAAAAGTTCACGGATACCCATCTGGGAATAAAGGTCCGACGCGATATCAGTTCGAAACCTGTCCAGCAGTTGAGGGAGGTGCTTGATTGCGTCGGATTGGATTACTGGAGGGCAAAAGTGAGGGTAGTCGCAGGAAAGAAGCACTACAGTTATCGCCTGAACCCAAAAACCCTCGCGCTGATGAAAAACATCCTGACGGTTCAGGATAAGGCACGCCGTCGGCAGATTGGTGCCGATGTCAGTCCGATGCCTGTCGTGATCCCTTCGGTCCTTCGGAAGAAGGAGAGGCTAGAGCATTTGAAGAGGATAAGTGGGTCCATTTTGGTTTAAATTATTAATTATTGATTAGTTATCCTTGAGGGTCCCGGTGGGGTTCTAAGGTCTGATTATCTACTGTATAAAAGATAACCAGATGCCCTAACGCATTGGGGCGCATCTGTTAGAAATAGCTCACTTCGGGATTTACGTTTGGACTGATGTTGTTATATTAGTTATTCACTAAAACATACTCAGTTAACCCCACCACCCTCTATGCCCCTCGGAAAGCAATCAAAGGTCCTCTCGGACAAACAGGTAGACTCCATGGCAGACTACCTCTGCAAAGGCAGGAATGGGGTCAGAAACCGCACTGTGTTCCTTCTGTCGGTTAAGGCAGGTCTCCGCGCCAAGGAGATAGCCGCCGTCCAATGGTCCATGCTGATGGGACCTGATGGACAGCTCGGGGACACGATCAACCTTACGAACGTCGCCTCCAAGGGTAGCTCCGGGAGGGTCATCCCAATCAACAAGGTCCTCCGGCAGTCACTGATGACCCTCTGGGAGCAGGAGTCGCAGGAGCCAGGGTTCAGCCCCAAGTGGCAGGTCCTCCGGTCAGAACGCTCAGAAAGGGTCTCTGCCCAAACCGTGGTCAATATGTTCCAGCGTTGGTATAGGACCCTAGGCTATGTGGGCTGCTCCTCACACTCGGGACGTCGGACCTTCATCACAAACACATCGAGGAAGATTTCCTTGGTTGGCGGTTCACTTCGGGACATTCAGATTCTAGCCGGTCACAGGAACCTCCAGACCACTCAGCGTTACATTGACTACGACACCGACAGCCAAAGGAAGGTTGTTAACCTTGTCTGAGGGTAAACTTCAAACACGCGAGATCTGGTAGGCTACGGGAACAGCTTCCCAGCCATTGATATCCCAATTTAACCACGCCTCTAGGTTGCCGCCTTCTGCCCTCAATCCTTGAGGATCACGAATTAGCCTTATCGCCGAGACTAGAATCAAACCCGTGTTACCTTTCTCGCTACGGTGTAATTCCACTTCATTTCTTGTCATGAGGAATGAGTCACAGAGATCACTTGTAGTGCCTTTAACCTCAATTTTTAGTGTTTTCTCATCACGCGTAGCGAGCAGATCGAACGAGTTTCCCGATGACAAATTGGTACACTCGTACCCCTTGCCCACCAAGTATTGGAATGCTAATTCCATCGCACGAAGTTCAACTTCCTTACGCTCAGGAGCGGTGAGCCCGAATCCCTGTCTACGGCGAGCAGCAATTAGTGGGCGAACGAGCGTGACGATTGCTTCGCGATCTTGCTCTCCCTGGGAGACGTCCCTCTGATTTAATTGAGCCAGGTAAATCTCCCCCAGCCTCTCAGCCGCCCCAAAGAGAACTGAGTCTAGATCGACCGAAGACAGCTTATCGGAGGGAACCCTCCGGGCTATCGCGGTAGCTTTTTCGAACGTCCTGGGTAAAGCCGCATGCGCTCCGAGAGAAATCTCATCACCGTATGGTTCTATGGTCTTCCATTTTTGTAGGATTACCGATCTAGCCCATAAAGTTCGGCGCTTCAGCTCTTCGTCAGAAACGGCGCGCAGATCTCCGTTTTTCCAGATGGTACTACCGCAACCAACAGTAACAAAAACGCCCGATCCATCAGCCGCGAAATGAATCACCAGATAGAAGCCTTCTCGCGGATTTGGTGACATG
>Ga0118677_10013950_pt1 | contig 11457 bp, 8 predicted proteins | sample AliMusrvi5mmetaG_FD_86154 | JGI IMG/M metagenome (GOLD analysis project Ga0118677, IMG submission 86154) | reverse complement strand
ACACCTGGAACGAGTAACTCCAACCCAAGGGCAACGGCACGGCGTCCAATCCCGTTTTGATCAGTTCCTATGGATCTGGCAACCAGCCGCTGATCGACCGGGTGGATTACACGCAGGATCTGAACGGCATTCATCTGGTGGACCAAGAAGGATACAAGATCTACGGCATCGAGTTCGCCCACTGCCAGACCGGGATCTATGCGACGTATTCTGTCGGTTCGCCGACCCGGCATTACGTCTGGATCGAAAACTGTTATTTCCACGATTCCCTGCAGTACGGGCGCTACGAAAGCTATCCGTCGCCCAAAAACATCAGCCTGGGCATCTGCTTCTTCTCCTACGAGACCGCCAACAACATCGTGCTTTCCGACATCACGGTCAAGAACTGCACGTTCAAACGGTTGGCCTCCGGCATTTGGACCAACAGCCCGGACAATTTCAATTACTACGCGGACAACATCTGGAACTTCGGCAATTTGACCGTCTCCGGCTGTTTGTTCGAACAGGGTTACCAATGGCAATTGGGCTTGCGCGGGATCTCCGGCGGACAGATCACGAACTGCGTCACCCACGACACCGGTCGGAATTTCACCGCGTGGAACGGCGTGGCCGGAGCGATGATGTACCGGCTCAAGAACTTCACCTTCACCGACAGCGAGTGGGGCTTCGTCAGCAGAAACGGCGGTGCCAGCGGCGACGGCGAGGCTTTCGACCTCGAGGGCAACAACTCCAACATGACATTCACGAGATGCCTCTTCCATGACACGGACGGGCCTTGCTTCATGCTCTACAAGGGCAGCAACGCCAGCCCGAGCAATGTCGGCAACTTGTTCACCGACTGCGTATGGAACGGTAAAGTCCCGCTTTCAAACTTGGGCAAGGAGGAAATCTTCAACGCGAACCCGGGTGCCAACGTGGCGCAGTTTGCCAACTACCGGATCTATCTGAGTTCGGCCGAGGCCAGGTGCAACAACGAGACCAGCATGACTTTCACCAATGGCCTGACCAGAAACCTGAGCGACGCCGCCACCGGAACCAACCTGGCTCTTGCTGCCTCGGCGGTTTCGGCGTCTTCGCAGCAGGTTGGCTACGAAGCCACCAAGGGCAATGACGGAAATATTTCGAGCATTTGGCGACCGACCGCTTGGGCGGGCACCACCGGTTCCGATTATCTGGAAATCGACTTCGCCAGCCCGACTCTGGTGAACGAATTCCGGCTGCGGGAAGATCCCGGCTCCTCGATCAGTCGCTATGCCATCCAGTACTGGGACAGCACGTCATCCAGTTGGTTGGGGTGTTTCAACGGCCGGACGATGGGCACCAACTTCATCGCGCCGATCGTCAGCCGCACCACGACGAAGCTGCGGGTGCTGGTTACCGCGACCAGCAGCGGCACTCCGGGCATCGCGGAATTCGAGGCCTATTACGTGGCAATCCCGCCGCCACCGACGACCGTTTCATGGGCGGTGGGAAACGGCGCGTGGGACATCAATACCACGCCCAATTGGCTTTCGGGCGGCAGCGCCATCAACTACGTTGACGGTGACATTGTGTTGCTGGACAACTCATCGAGCGGTTCGTCGCCGGTCACGCTCACCTTGAACAGCGTCGTCGCGCCGACAAGCGTGACGGTCAACGGCACCAAGAGCTACACGCTAACAGGAAGTGGCGGCATCGGCGGGACCGGCGGCCTGACCATGAACAGCAGCGGCATCTTGACGCTGTCCAGCACCAACACCTACGCTGGGGGCACGACTATCAATGCCGGCACCTTGAGCTTTGGCAGTGCTGCCAACCTGCCGGCCGGCAGCGTGATCCTCGGCGGCGGGACGCTCGAGTTCACCGGCAGCGGATCCGCCGGCACCTACAACCTGAGCGCTTCCGGCAGTGCGAGTTACCTGGTCAATGTCACCAATGCAGCCGGGATTCTCACCGTCACCCGGGCCGGCGCCAATTACAACGGGATGATCAAGGGCGGCCCGGGCACACTGATCCTGGCCAACAACTATCAGGATTCCGGCGGGGTCGAAGTGGACGCCGGCACGGTCGTCCTCAACGGAACCAGCAACAATCCGACCAACTGGTCCACCACGAACACGATCAGCGACGTCAAGACCGGTGCCACCCTCAAGTTGGGCAATACGCAGGTCGGCCTCATTTACTACGGCGGTGGTACCTTCCACATGTCGGGCGGCACGTTTGACGTGAACGGGCAGAATCCGGCTGCCGACCAGAACCACAGCGCGCCGGTGATCGACGGCAGCGGCACGATCACCAACAGCGCGGCGGGCACGACAGGCACCGCCCTTTTCTACCTTGGCACCAACCGAACCTTCAGCGGCAGTATCGTGGATGGTGCCGGGGTCGGCAAGGTGGCGATCACCATCACCAGCGGTGGCAGCGTTTGGACGATTTCAGGGGTGAACACCTACAGCGGCGCGACCACGATCAACAGCGGCACCATCCAGGCAGGATCGACCACGGCTTTTTCGCCCAATTCGGCTTATTCAGTGGCGAGCGGCAAGACGCTCGATTTGGCCGGGTTCAGCAACTCGATCGGCTCGCTGACCGGCGCCGGGAGTGTAACCCTCGGATCGGGGACTCTCACCATTGGCAACGACAACACCAGTCCGGCGGCATTCACCGGCGTGATCTCTTCCGCCACCGGCGGCTCGCTGATCAAGATCGGTTCCGGCACATGGACTCTCTCCGGCGGCAATTCATACTCGGGATCCACCACCGTGAGCGCCGGCAAGCTTCTGGTCAATGGTTCTCTAACCGGATCCGGCGCGGTCAACGTGGCTGGCGGCGCGACCTTGGGCGGCACCGGGTCCATCGCCGGGGCGGTCAACGTGACCGGCGTGCTCGCTCCGGGTGGCTCGATCATCGAGAGCCTGTCGTCCGGCGCCTTGACGCTCAACAACGGCGCGACCTTCCAGTGCCAGACCGATTCCAGCGCGGCGGCCACCGTCGGCGCCGATTTCCACAAGGTTGTAGGCAACCTGAGCTTGGACAACAGCCCCGGCAGCACTGTCACCTTGAGCTTGACCAACCTTGCGGCTGGCTCATTTGTCCCAGGAACCGCGTTCTCGCTGATCAATTACACCGGCTCGTGGAATGGGGGGCTTTTCCAATACGGCGCCAGCCTGTTAGGAGATGGCGCGTCGTTCGGCTTCAACTCCCAGAATTGGCTCATCGACTACGATGCGACCAGCGGCGGAGCGAATTTCAGCAGCGAGCAAACCGCCGGCAAGTTTGTCAACATTTCCCTGGACCCGTTCTACGTGTGGGCGAAGGCCAACATCACCGACATCAATCCGAGCGCGGATGCGACCCCGGGCGGCGATCCCGACCATGACGGCTGGAACAACCTGGCGGAGTTCGCCTTCAACGGCAATCCGCTGGGCGGAGGGGATCACGGGAAGGTGTTCTGCCTGACGGCGGACAGCCTTGGCAACCGGCAACTCGTCCTGACGGTCGCGGTGCGCGCGGGCACCCCGGCGTTCACCGGGTCGCCGTCGCCCGCGGCACCTTGGGACGGCGTCATCTACACGGTGGAGGGCAGCACCAGCCTGGGCTCGTGGAGTGCCCCGGTCAGCGTCCTGGCCACTCCGGTCGTCACCGGCTTGCCCGATCTAACGGGAACCGGCTACGAATACCGCAGCTTCCGTTTGGATGGCTCCAGCGGGTTCCCCGGTACAGGATTTCTTCGCGCCAGGGTCACCAAGCCGTAGGCAAACCGGGCAACAGGCAATGAAGGAAAGAGCGGGATTCGTTTGAGGGGATGCTGCGAGGACTGGCCGTTTCGCCCGGGAGCGCGGAATTCATTCCGCCGAAGCAGCGGAGGTCCGCGAGTGGCGGTCGTCTGGGAGAGCGACGGTTGGCGCGAAGGCGCTTGCATGTCGTCAACGCGGCGACAGCGGAATGAATTCCGCGCTCCCTGCGGGTGACTCCTCCGGTTTCCTGAAAGGGCTTTACGGTCATCCGCGTAATGGACCGGAACAAGATCAACCCATGAAACCAGCCGCAACAAATCTGATAGATCGGCGCCGCCCGCTTGGACTCGCCTGCGTTTCCTGGTTCGGCGCAGTGGCTTTCGCAACCGGTGCCGAAGTCAGCCACCTCCGCTGCGAATCGCTTGCCAACCCGCTCGGCATTGACACGCCCAAGCCGCGGCTGAGCTGGAGCCTCGAAACCGAAAAGCGCGGGGCGAAACAGAGTGCCTATCAGGTGCTGGTGGCGTCGTCGTCGGCACTGCTTGCCGCCAATACCGCCGACCTGTGGGACAGCGGCAAGGTGGCGTCGGACCAGAGTTTTTTAGTAGAGTATCTTGGGAAACCACTGGGGTCGTGGATGCCATGTCATTGGAAAGTGCAAGTATGGGACAAAGATGGAAAGGCTTCGGGTTGGAGTCAGCCTGCGGCATGGACCATGGGTTTGCTTGAGCCGAATGCATGGCAGGCGAAATGGATTGGTTCCGATCTGGTGCGCCCGTTGCAGGCGGCGTCGGGCCCACTGGGTTTTGCAGTGGAGGCGCAGCGTGCCGACGCGGAGCATTGGGTGCAGTTGGATCTGGGATCGTCAAAACCGATTGAGCGGGTGGTGTTGCACCCGATGCGTCACAATGATCCCGCGGCCGGCGGCTGGGTGAATGGATATGGATTTCCATTGAGGTTTCGGCTTGAGGTATCGGATGACGTGGACTTCAAGACGCTGGCTTCGGTGAGTGATCAGACGCAGGCGGATTATCCCAATCCCGGGTGGGTGCCGGTTTCTTTCGCGGCGGGTTCGATGCGAGGTCGATACGTCCGCCTCACCGTCACCAAGCTATGGCACCGAGGGGCTGGATTGCCGTTTGTATATACGGTGGGGGAGCTGGAGGTATTTTCGGCGGGAACCAACGCGGCCCTGAAGGCACCGGTCACGGCGAGTGATTCTGTGGAGAATTATGGCTGGTCGAAGGCGCATTTGACCGACGGATTGCTGCTGTGTTCGGTTGCTAAAGCGGCGGCTGAACCTGTGAAATATCCTGATGCGGCTATCCTGCTGCGCAAGGAAATCAAAATCGACAAACCGGTCAAGCGAGCGCTCGTGGCGATGAGCGGGCTGGGCTGGTCTGAGTTATCGCTCAATGGAAAGAAAGTGGGCGATGCGGTGCTGTCGCCTCAATTCTCCGACTATAACAAGCGGGTTCCCTATGTGATGCATGATATTTCCGGGCTCCTGCAGAAGGACGCCAATGCCATCGGGGTGATTCTCGGAAACGGATTCTCGGCCACGCCGAACCTGGGCTATTTGAAATGGTATGGCAATGGCGGGATGCCGCGGCTGCTTTTCCAGATGGCGATTGAGTATGTCGATGGCTCGCGTCAGACGGTTGTTTCCGATGAATCCTGGAAGTGGTCGACAGGTGAGATCACGTTCAATGACCTTTGGGTGGGTGAGCATGTGGATGCGCGGTTGGCGCAACCGGGCTGGGACAGAACTGGGTTCAAGGATTCGGATTGGCATCCGGCCCTGAGTGTCAGTCCGCCGTGCGGGGAATGGTTTGCACGCAGCATTCCGCCGATCCGTGTGCTGGCTACAGCGCAACCGGTGAAGATCGAGGGTAACAATTTCATTTTCGATACCGTTGGGGCTGGCTGGCTGAGGCTGAAAGCCAAGGGACAGGCAGGCGATAAGATCACAGTCCACTATATCGACACCCGGGCAGGGCATGAACATTTCGGACAAGAGCTGACGACGGAATTCATCTGCAAGGGCGGCGGCGAAGAGGTGTTTGAGCCGAAGTTTCTGTTCCATACCATTGACCGGGTCGTCACCGTAGATGGATTGAGAGAGACGCCGACGCTGGATACATTGACGCGCTGTGCGGCGCGCATCGATTTGCCGAGGGCAGGCAGTTTCGAATGCTCAAACGAGTTTTTGAACAGGCAGTACAACGCTCTGCTGTTGACCCAGCTTAACTACAATTACGATTACCCCATGGATCCAACCCGCGAGAAATCCGGCTGGACGCAGGATGTGATGACCATGATCAACTCGTCCGTCTATGATTTCGACACGGCGGCTTTTTACTGGAACTGGTGGCAGGATATGCGGGTGAATCAACGCGCTGACGGCTACCTGGGCTCGGTTATTCCGCTGGTGGATCGCGTGCTTGACGACTGCAATTGCGTGTGGTGGAACGGCATGATTGTTTATACCCCGTGGAAACTTTACGAGTACTATGGCGATCGATGCTTCATTGAAGATAGCTACCCATCCATGGTTTCTTACATGAACTGGCTGGCGACCAAAGCCGACGCGGACAAGGTTGTCGCCTGGGGCCTTGGGGACTGGATCGAGGTCGGCTCTAATGGAGGTCCGCAACGCACGTCTGTGGCCATCACCTCGACCTGCGGATATTACTATTATGCAACCATCCTCAGCCAGTCTGCGGCACTCCTTGGTAAAGCCGACGAGTCGGCGAAGTACGCCAAGTTGGCAGAGGAGATCAAGGCTGGATTCAATCGTCGTTTCCTGAACACGCAGACCGGTCAGGTCGGCTCGAATCCCGATACTCAGACTGCGCAGATCCTTCCGCTCTATTTCGGGATGGTGCCGGTTGAGCGGCAGCAGGTACTTGATCGTCTTGTCGCCAATATCCACGAGCGGAAGGATCATATCAGCACAGGTTTCATCGGCACGCTTCATCTATTGTTAGGACTGCCTGAACTGGGGCAGGCGGAGTTGACGCATAAGATGGTCATGCAGCAGGATTATCCCGGTTGGAATACGCTGGTAAAGGATGGGGTGCAGATGGAGACTTGGACCGGTGGTCAGGTTCAGATGCCATCGTTGGGCGGGCCGATCGGTGCTTACATGTACCAGGTGCTGGGGGGGATTCGTCCTGATCCCAAGGGGCCCGGCTTCAAGAAGATCATCATCAAGCCCGCCGTGGTGGGCGATCTCACCTGGGTGAAGACCCATCACGATTCTCCGTATGGCCGCATCGTCAGCAACTGGAAACGTGAGGATCGTAAGCTGACAATGGAAATCGCAATTCCCGTTAACACCACGGCAACCGTATTTGTCCCTGTCGCGGCGAAGCCTGGTGAGGACGGACCAGCAAAGGATGCCGCCGAAGTTACCGAGTCCGGAAAACCCGCCGCGAAAGCAGAGGGCGTGAGGTTTCTTCACATGGAAAATAACGCCGCAATTTATGAAGTCGGTTCCGGAACCTACCGGTTCCAGTCCACACTTTCGGAAACTACCAGAGATTGAAATGAAACTGGCAATGAAACGCGTGATAAATATGCTTGGCTGTAAGCAAGGAGATTCCAAGCGGAATACGATGGTTTTGATAACCATACTTGGTTGGCTCTTCGCAAATGGAGCCATTCAAGCAGATGGAGGCGAAAAGCCGAACGTCGGTGCGGACGCCGTCAACGCACGGGTGTTCAATGTTCATAAACCAGGGCCTATCCGATTATCAAGGAGCTGTGTGAATTCTGGGAAGATTCCCTGAAGGAAGGGCGGCAAACTGGTCAGCCCCGGGAGCGTCTCCCCGGAGCATGGCCCGAAAGCGCAGGGCAACTCGTATGAGCAACAACTCGTCTATGACCTCTTCACCAACTACATCGATGCATCCCTGGCTCTCAATGTGGATGCGGAATCCAGAAAATCACTGCGCTGCGCGACAGGTTGCCGCCTCGCAAATAGGCAAGTGGGGCCAGCTCCAGGAATGGATGACCGACCTTGACGATCCGAAGGAAGAGCACCGGCATCTTTCGCACCTGATCGCGGTCCATCCCGGCCGCCAGATCTCGCCCTTGACCACGCCCAAATTCGCGGAGGCGGCCAAAGTCTCGATGAATGCCCGTGGCGATGGTGCCACCGGCTGGAGCCTTGCGTGGAAAATCTGTATCTGGGCGCGCCACAGACGGAAACCGGACGCACAAGATTCTGAACGGAATGCTGAAAAGCCAGATTATGCCCAATCTGTTTGACACCCATCCGCCCTTCCAAATTGACGGCAATTTCGGCTATGCGGCGGGTGTGTGCGAAATGCTTGTCCAATCGCACATGGGATTCATCCACCTGTTGCCGGCTTTGCCGGACGCTTGGCCCACCGGCTCGGTCAAGGTTCTGCGCGCTAGAGGCAACTTTGAGGTGGACATGACGTGGGCAAACGGCAAGCTGACCTCGGTGACGCTTCGCAGTCTAGCAGGCAAGGCCTGCCAAGTGCGCTACGGCGGAAAAACGCTGGATCTGACGATGCAACCGGGGGCTGAGATCCACCCCGGCGACGATTTGTCGCGCAAGTGAAACACACCATAAAAAACGTGTTGTGCCAAGTGTTGACAGGCAAGCCGTAATTCCTAACTAACAAAAACATCCGATAAATGAAACGAAAAGAACCCATGAATAAGCTAACATCAATCACCCTCGCCACCCTGCTTCTGGCTCTGCCAACCGCGCTCAAAGCCTCTGAAACGCCGGCGACCCAACCCATTGATCGGGAGACATTGGACAAGTGGTCCTCGCCCTACCGGGGCTGGCACCACCAGCCCGATCATGTGATTTCCGCTGATCCCAAGATCCCCGGAAACGAGGAATTCAAGAACACGGACGTTCCTTGCGTCTATCAGATTCCGGGGCAACCTGACAAATGGCACATGAGTTTCATCGCCTTCAACGGCAAAGGCTATAACTCGTTTGTCGCTGAGAGCACCGACCTTGTCCAGTGGACCAACCCGAAACTGGCAATGGGTTTCGGAAAGGAAGGCGAGTTTGATTTCGGAGGCTGTGTGATCGGTGCGTTCCTCTACGAATCTTATGACATCAAGGCTCCGCGCGAATTGAAGAAACGGGATGGCAAATACTGGACGCTCTATGGCTGCTATCCCAAGCAGGGCAGCTATGAGATCGAGCCCGGCTATGAGGGTATCGCCTCTAGCGAAGACGGCTTGACCTGGAAACGGGCAAAAGAGAAATATATCCTGTCGGTGCATGAGCCGGAGGCCGGTGATTGGGAGAAGAAGTGCATCTATCAGCCATGGCTGGTTGAATATGACGGCAAATTTTACAACTTCTATAATGCCAAGGGTGGGAGCGAGCAGATGGGGCTGAGCACTTCAGAAGACCTGATGGATTGGAAACGATATGAAGGCAACCCGGTGGTCCGGAATCGTCCGGGTGGCTCTGACAGCATGTTTTGTTCCGACGGCAAGGTGTTTCGCGATGGCGATCACTGGGTGATGTTCTACTTTGGCCTGGATGCGGCTTTCAAAGCGCACATCATGGCCGCCTTTTCGCGCGACCTGCAACACTGGAGCGCCCATCCGGAACCGCTGTACAAGGCTGGCGGCAATCCCAGCGGCCTGGACAGTTCATACGCCCACAAGATCTCACTGGTTTACAACCCGAAGAATGAGACGTTCTACCTCTACTATTGCGCCTGTGGCAACAAAGGCCGCGGTATCGGGCTGATCACCAGTAAACCGCTCCCGAACAAGGAAAATGCCGATAAATAGAACGAATACTAACCGACATCTCCACCTATCAGCCCCGCTTCAAGCCACCGCTTTTGGCCTACTCCATCGGCGGCATCTGGAAATCCAATACCCTCTGTGCAGACGAGATCACCATCGAAGGAATCACTGGTGCCGGGCACCACGAATTGGCTGTCTATGTGCAGCAAGGGACGTGGCAACAGGAGCGCAGGGGCAGCGAGGGGAAAAGCGGCCTGAACGTCGTACGGGTCACCGGCCTGTCAGTCGATGCGGACAGCACCCCGGTTGCCGCCACCCCGGGAGACATGTGGGCCATGATCGTTGGGGACAGCACCACCGAGGGCAACGGGGCGAGCGAGCTTGCAGGATATTCCCATCTCGTAGGACAGGTACTCCAGACCCTGCATTACGAATATTACCTGGCAGTTACGGAGACACACCGCGAGACGCGGTATGCACGGCCTGCGGCGGGGACGCCGCAGCTACTTGGAGCCTCATCTATATAACACGCCGACCGTTCCTATTTTTACCAACCGTGCCATCACGGCGCAACCTTTCCACACGGACAAGCGTGGCCTGCGCTCTACGAAATCAAGATCAGCGCGGTTTACAACCGGGCAGCAGCGATTCAAACTGAGCCCGCATGACATTCTTTGAAATACGCAGCGCCACCGTTTGGCGCGGTGATACCGTGGCCCTTAAAGACTTCTCTGGGCTCTTGTTCACCAACCGGAGGTGCGGGTGTTGGATGAACCTTCGACGGCGCTCGATTTCGCGGCCTCGCTCCACTTGATCGTGACGCTGCGCCAATTGCTTCGGGAAGACCGCACTCTCGTGTGGGCTCCCACCATCCGGGAGAAATCCCGCCCGAGGTTGACCGGGTGGTACTGCTCAAAGACGGGCGCATCTTCGCAGATGGACGGAAGCGCGACATTCTAACCAACAAGGCGCTGGGGCAACTCTATGAAGTGAACCTCAAGGTCAGCTGGTCTGGCGGCTGGTGCGATGTGCGGTTCCTGTGACCCTCACACTCACGAGCGGCACCGGTGCGCTGGGCGGAACGTTGAACGGCACCATCACGAATGGAACCAGTTCGGTCACCATCAGCGGCATCACCTACACCAAGGCGGAAAGCGGCGTGGTGTTGACACCCGGCGGCGGTGCTCTTGGATCGTTAGATAGTCCGCCCTTCACGGTCGTCCCGGGGGACCCGGTCAAGCTGTCCTTCGGCGTCCAACCGAGCGCTGCAAGCCCGGGGGAGGCGATCAACCCGGCCGTGACGGTGCTGGTGCAGGATGCCTACGGCAACACCGTGACCAGTGACGCCAGCGGCGTGACGATCGGCAGTAGCTCGACCGACTTTGCCAGCGGTTCCACGGCGACCTTCACCGTCGGCGACAAGGTTTTGTCGGGCTATCAAGCCTTGGTCGCCGCCGGGAATATCTCAAGGAACTCACTTGGAACCAACGCGACCTGGTATTTGGTAAAAATGGCAGCGCAGCGATGACGTTCTGTGACATGGCGGATCTGGCGCAAATCCGCACTCGAAATAATAAGTGATACGCCAGCCGCCAGCGCCCGTATATGCACACGACCTAGCCCGACAACCCGCATTCGATCCATCACGAGAAATTCATGAATACAATACGCAAAATTATTTATCCGAGGCGATTAGTCTCTTTCCTCCCCGGTGTCCTCATCGCGGTGTTGGCTGCCGTTTCCGCCCGTGCACAGAATACCGTTGTCGGCGATTGGACCTTTACCAACTCTGCCAATCCGGGTTGGTCATTGGAGCGAACCACCACCCTCACCCCAGCGGGCATTCAAATAGGAACTCCGGGTGCCGGGGGTGGAATCATACGCCACGGGGCACCCAAGGGTTTGAGTTTCATCAACTCCGGGGTGGAGATGATCTTCATCGGAACAGCCACCGCTAGCAATGGCGATGGCGTGCAATATC
>Ga0118677_10013949_pt1 | contig 11457 bp, 7 predicted proteins | sample AliMusrvi5mmetaG_FD_86154 | JGI IMG/M metagenome (GOLD analysis project Ga0118677, IMG submission 86154) | reverse complement strand
GCCACGCCGGGCGCGGAGGCCGCCCCGGGCACTTCGATGATCTCGCCTTCGGGGTTGATGTGGCGCGAGGTCCATTCGTCCAGATGCACCACCACTTTGTCCCCCACGGCGGGCGGCTGCGGCAGCGGAGCCGCGCCGGGGTGGACGTAGATGTTGTGCGCGATGCGGGGATCGTCCGGAATAACGTAATGGAACCCTTTGTTCGATTTCTGGAGCGTGCCGACGAGCGTTTCGCTGGCCCGCTTGAGAATGCGGATTACGCGGCCTTCCTTGCGCTCCCCTGCGGTGGGCAGGCGGCGGCGGAAGCTCGCCACACCTGCGATCCCCTCGTGCAGGATGCGCGCTACCACGCGGTCGCCGTTCATCGCCACCCAAGTGTTCTCGCTGGCGATGTAGAGATCGGGCTGCCCCTCGCGCTCGCTGAGAAGATGGGCGTTGCCGCTCGTGTGCACCTGCAGGATGCCGGTGACGAGTTCCGCCGCCTCCGGCAGCACGTAATGATCCTTGCGAATGCGGGCGATCTCCCCGCGCTCCTCCAAATCCCGGAGCACATCACGCAGCAGCGCGCGGTCATCCGGCGAGAGCCCCAGCTTTTTGGAGAGCCCCACGGCATCGAGCGGTTGGTAGCGGGGCGAACGCATCAGCGCGAGAACGCGCCCGGGGAGATCCTTGGGAAGGCTTTGAGGTTTGGTGTTCATCCTGAAAAATGTTGCCGCAGCTTACACCCCCTAAAGACAAAAGAGAATCAGGAACTCAGGAAGCCAGGAAGCCAGGAAAGGAAGTAATGCGGTTTCTCCTCGTTCCCAATCTCCCGATTGGGACTGCCCTGCTGCGTAGCAGCTTCCTAGCTATAACCCCTGTCGAATGTGGCGCGCCGGGGAGCAGACTTTTTAGGCCGTGCCGAAAGAAAGCGAGACCCTGCCGCTCTTCACCGCCTACGACACGCTCGATTCTTTGGTAATCCCGAATATCTCGATCCGTTTGCGCAGGGTGGCGCGCGTGATGCCGAGCAGTTTCGCGGCGCGAACTTGGTTGCCCCGGGTGACTTTCATTGCGTGGAGCGTGAATTCCCTCTCCAGCCAGGGCAGAAGCTGGACGTTTGGGTCGGACTGGGCCGTCTGGAGCAGGTATTCGATGGCACTCTCCTTGGTCAGTTCCAGCGCGTTGGCGACGCTTGCCAGGTCGGCTTCCAGCGGCAGGTTCTCGTTGCCGAGCGGAAGATCCTTGGGGAGGATGACGTCTGAGGTCGCCAGCACGGTGGCCCGCTGCATGGTGTTCTCCAACTCGCGGACGTTGCCGGGCCACGGGTAGGCTTCCATCACACGCAATGCCTCCTCGCTCAGGCGCATGCGCGGGATGTGCTTGGTGGCGGCGACTTTTTGCAGGAAATACTCGGCCAGCAACCGGATGTCCTCCACCCGCGCGCGCAACGGCGGAAGCTGGATGCGCACGACATTGAGCCGGTAAAACAAATCCTCGCGGAAGCTCTTGCGGCCCACTTCCGCTTCGAGGTTCTTGTTTGTCGCGGCGACGATGCGGACATCCGTTTTGAGCGTCTGGTTGCCGCCCACGCGCGAGAATTCCCCTTCCTGCAGGACGCGCAAAATCTTGCTCTGGATGGCGACGGGCATGTCGCCGATCTCGTCCAGAAAGAGCGTGCCGCCGTTGCACTGCTCGAAGCGCCCCGCCCGTTGGACGACCGCGCCGGTGAACGCCCCTTTTTCGTGGCCGAAGAGTTCGCTCTCCAGGAGTTGCTCTGGAATGGCCGCACAGTTGATGGCGATGAAGACCTTGTTGGCGCGCTGGCTGTAGTGATGGATGGCGCGGGCGACGAGTTCCTTGCCGCTGCCGCTCTCTCCGGTGATCATGACGGGGGCGTCGGAGTGGGCCACGCGGCCCACCATTTTAAAGACCTGCTGCATCGCTTGGGATTGCCCCACGATGCTGTCCTGATGCTGCTCAACCGTGAGCTGCGGTTTGAAGGTGACCGCCGAGCGCATCTGCTCCTGCTCGGTGAGGGCGGCGTCCACGACGTGCTTGAGGTTGAAGGGGAGCCCTTCTTTGCGAAGGAAATCGAACGCGCCGAGCTTCATCGATTCGATGACGGTCTGCGTGGTGCCGAAAGCGCTGGTGAGGATGACCATCGCGTTGGGGTCGCGCTGGCGGGCTTTGACGAGCAGTTCCAGCCCGCTGTATGGCTGCAAATGCGTTTCAGTGATCAGCAGATCGGGCGCGTCCTGGCAGTAGATCCGGTAGGCTTCGTCGGAGGCGGTGGCGGAGAGCACGCGGATTGTGGGCGTCTCCAGTTGTTTGTGAACCCAGCCGAGAAAGTCCGGATCGGGATCCACCACAAGAATGGTCTGTAACTTATCGCTCATGGATTAATGGGAAGAGGGTTTATCCGCAGATTTCGCAGATGGACGCAGATTTCAGATTCCCAATTGGAAACGTTGGGAAACATCCGCGCTGTTTTCGCCCCTTCCGCATTCTGCCGAGACCAAGAGCGCCCACCCAAGCATGTTGCCTGACTGGTTATTTTTAAAATCTGTGAAATCTGCGTCATCTGCGGATAACTCCTATATCCCCCCAAAGCGGCGCTGCCGCTTGCCGTACTCGCGGACGGCGTGGAAGAGTTCCTCCTTGCGGAAGTCGGGCCAGAGGGTTGGCGTAATATAGAACTCGGTATAACTCAGTTGCCAGAGCAGAAAATTGGAGAGGCGCATTTCGCCCGAAGTGCGGATCAAGAGGTCGGGGTCGGGGTAGGCGCGCGTGGAGAGATGCCGGTTGACTGTATCGATGTCGATGGCTGCGGGATCGAGCTTCCCGGCCTGCACCTCGCGTGCGATTCCCTGGATCGCGTCCACGATTTCCACCCGGCTGGAGTAGCTGAGGGCGAGGACGAGCGTGAGCTTGTCGTTGTGCGCGGTGGTTTCCATGGCGTGGCGCACCGCTTTTTGGGTGGACTCGGGCAAATCCGCGAGGTGGCCGATGACCTCGACGCGTACCCCTTGGGCGTTGATCTCCCCCAGTTCCTTGGTGACAAAGCGTTCCAGAAGCTTCATGAGCCCCATGATTTCCGCCTTGGGGCGCTGCCAGTTCTCCGTGGAGAAAGCGTACAGCGTGAGGTATTCCACGCCGAGTTCCCGGCAGCCCTTGACGCAATCGCGCACCGCCTCCGCTCCCCGCTCGTGGCCGCTGAGGCGCTCCAGCCCCTTGCTGCGCGCCCAACGCCCATTGCCATCCATGATGATGGCAATGTGCCGGGGCACCGAGCCGGGCGAATTGGAAATGGGACTGGCGGAGGGTGTTGTCACAGAAGGATCGTCTGGTCGCGGTGTGCGCCCACGCTGACAATGACGAGCTTGCCGCCGGTCAACTCGGCGAGCTTAAGCGCGTAGGACTGGGCGTTCTGGGGAAGCTCTGCAAAGCTCTTGCACTGGTCGGTGGGCGTGTTCCAGCCCGGAAGCTCGATGTACATCGGTTCGCAGGCCGAGAGGCGCTGGTAATCCGACGGCGGCACTTCGACCTCTTGGCCGTCGAGTTTGTAACCGACGCAAACCTTGATCGTCTCGACGGTATCCAGCCCGTCCAGGTTGGTGATGGCGATTTCGTCGATGCCGTTGACCATCGCGGCGAACCGGGTGGAAACGGCGTCGAACCAGCCGCAGCGGCGGGCGCGCCCCGTGGTGGCGCCGAATTCGCGGCCCATGCCGTGGAGGAGGTCGCTGATCTCGGCGTTCTCGGTCGGGAACGGCCCCTCGCCCACTCGGGTGGTGTAGGCTTTCATCACCCCGAGCACGCAATCGACCCGGTGCGGCGGCACGCCCGAGCCGGTGGAAGCGCCGCCTGCCGTGGTGTTGGAGGAGGTGACATAGGGATAGGTACCGTGGTCGATGTCCAGGAACGTCCCCTGCGCCCCTTCAAAAAGCATCTCCTTGTTGGCCTTGAGGGCCTTGTGCAAATAGAGGACGGTATTGATGACGTGCGGGCGGAGTTTCTCGCCAGCGGCGAGGCTGGCGTCGTTGATTTCCTTGAAGGAAACCGGCTCGGCTCCCATCGCCTTGAGTTGCGCGTTGGCTTCCTCGACGCGGACAGCCAGTTTTTCGGAGAAAATCGCGGGCTGCATCAAATCCGCCAGCCGCAGGCCGGTGCGGGCCACTTTATCGCCATAACATGGGCCGATGCCGCGTCCGGTGGTGCCGATTTTGAGCTTCCCCTTGGCCAGTTCCTTCGCGGCGTCGAGCGCACGGTGGTAGGGCATGACGAGGTGGGCGCAATCGCTGATGAGCAGGTTCTCGCCAACTTCGATCCCCACGGCGCGCAACCCCTCGATCTCGCCCACGAGCGCCATCGGGTCGAGCACCACGCCGTTGCCGATCACGCACTGCTTGCCGGGGCGCAGGATGCCCGAAGGGATGAGGTGGAGCACGTATTTTTTAGCGTCCGTGATGACGGTATGCCCGGCATTGTTCCCTCCCTGGCTGCGGACGACGATGTCCGCCTTTTCAGTCAGAAAATCGATGATTTTGCCTTTGCCTTCGTCGCCCCACTGGGCCCCTACAAGAACGGTATTTGCCATATTGAGAAAGAATCGAGGAATCAGTTCACGGAAAAACGTCCCGAGGACGCGGCACACGCCGGGATTCGAGACGTTTGGAGAGTCTATCGGCCTGGGGACGTGCGGCAAGCCCTTTCTGACGCCTTCCCCTTGGCTGTGGCGATGAAACGCTGGATTTGCGAAAGCCACAGGAGCTTTTGCTCGGGCGTCAGGCGTTGGAAGTCGCTGTGTCCATCGAAGTCTTCCGGGCCGACTTTGTCCCACCACTCCGGCTGGGCGGGTCGCTCGGGAGGTGGCGCAGCATTATTCATGGGGTTGGATTTTCTCCAAGGCGGCGATGTCCGCGATATCCGTCATTAGCTCAAGGAGATGATTGGGCGACTCCTGATTCATGTCCCCACAGCGTCAGACATTGAAAGGCGGGGATAAACGATTTCGGCGGCTGGGTTTTAGGGTGCGATGCCTTGCAATGGCTCGCTGTAAATCCTATCGTGGACACGTGGATCAACATCTTCAGCACTGAGCTTGTTCCGTTACCGGAGATTGCAGAGGATTGAACCTCTAAAGTGGCCAAGAAGTGGCCGAGCAAGATTTTCTTTGGGTCATTTCAACTTGCGTAAGCAGCTTCGTTCCAGTGGATTGGAACTGGAGCCAGCACTCGGACTCGAACCGAGGACCGTCTGATTACAAATTACGGCGTTCCTTAAGGTCTACGTAATTCCACCAGAGTCCAGCATTGTCCACTCCTGTCCATTGTAATTTCCTCATTATTAGATGGTAACGAAACTCGCCAATTTTTTCACTCCGGTCAATTGAGGACAATTCAGGACTCCCCTGGACACATTTACTACGTAGACTTTTACCTAGCAGCCCAAAATTGGGGATTTTCTGCAGCAGATGTGTTTTGAGGCTCTTGGAGGCCCTCTTCCGATGCTAAAAAAGCGGGGCGATTTCATACCCCGACTTGGCAATCTGGGTGTACCCCGAAAAACGCCCCATCCAGAATGCTATCGGATCCATCGCATATTTCCATTTTATGCGTCATTTCTTATATTGACACATTATCGGTTTTGGCGCATATAAGAAGAATGACTGGTTTGGCTCGCAATCCAAAACAAATTGGCACCCTCATCCGCCGGGCGCGTAAAAAGCACGCTTTAAGCCAAAAAGAACTCGGCGAAAGAGCGGGGCTGCGCCAGGAAACCATTTCTCTAATTGAGACCGGCAACCCTGCCGCAAAGATTGAGACCCTTTTGGCCGTTCTCTCCGCCCTCGATTTGGAATTCCAAATCGCACCCCGCTCGAAGGGAGAGGGCTGGGATATAGAAAGCAATTTCTGATGGGCCGCAAACGCTTCCATACGCCCCTGCGCGTTCTGCTGAATAATCGCCTGGTCGGATGCCTCGTAAAGGATCCGGGTGGCGCAATCGATTTTCGCTACGATGAAAGCTGGCTGGCATGGGAGCACGCCCTTCCTGTTTCATTATCCCTTCCATTACGGGAAGACGCCTACAGAGGCGAGCCGGTGGCTGCTGTTTTCGAGAACCTGTTGCCGGACTCGGAGAACCTGCGGCGGCGTGTTGCAGAGAAAGTCGGCGCGAGCGGCACCGATTCCTACAGCCTGCTCTCCCAGATTGGGCGCGACTGCGTGGGGGCTTTGCAATTTCTCCCCGAGGGCGAAGAAGCCATTTCGGATACGGCGGCCATTGCAGGAGAAGTGATCAGTGATGATGCCATTGAGGCTCTCCTGAAAAATCTCGCCCAGGCCCCGTTGGGGCTTCACCGGGATCAGGAATTCCGAATTTCTGTTGCCGGGGCGCAGGAGAAGACGGCCCTTCTCTTCCAAGAGGGCAAATGGTGGAAACCCCACGGAATAACGCCGACCACCCATATCTTCAAAACGCAAATGGGCACCCTGCCCAACGGAATTGATCTCTCCAACAGCGTTGAAAATGAATTTTACTGCCTGAAACTCTTGGCGGCTTTCGGCCTGCCGGTGAACGCCGCCGAAATCCACACTTTCGGAAAGACCAAGGCGCTTGTGATCGAACGCTTCGACCGAAAATGGGCAAAGGACGGACGCCTGCTGCGCCTCCCCCAGGAAGACTGCTGCCAAGCTCTCTCGATTCCCCCCGGCAGAAAATATCAAAACGATGGAGGGCCGGGCATGGTGGATATTCTCGAACTCCTCAAAGGGGGCGATACACCCGCGGAAGACCAAAAGTTGTTCCTGAAGGCGCAGATTCTCTACTGGCTCATTGGTGCGACTGATGGCCATGCCAAGAATTTCAGCATCTTTCTGGCGCCGGGCGGGCGGTTTCGATTAACCCCTCTGTACGATGTTCTATCGGCCCAGCCGAGCCTGGATGCGCGCCAGATCGTGGGCAAGCAAATGAAGCTGGCCATGTCGGTGGGCGACAGTCGCCATTACGACATCAGATACATTAAAGGGAGGCATTTCATACAGACCGCCGAGCGCGCCGGTTTGCCCGGAGCGCTCGCGCACGCCGCGCTGGAGGAAGTGGCCCAGGCCGCAGCCCAAGCCATGGGAACCGTGGCAAACGAGCTTCCGCCCGGCTTCCCGGAGAAACTCCACGCATCAGTGCAACGCGGTCTCATCAAGCGACTACTATTGCTCGGCTAATGTGACATCCCCTGTCGTGTCTGTTGGCATTGGGGATCCCGTCCTCAGGTGAAGATTTGGATTTGTCCCGTATCTACTATCATGCGCAACAAATCGCTTCCTTGGCATGTGGGCGCAGAACCCACTCTGCCTCTCACAGAGCATGCCCTAAAACTTCCGCCGCAAGAGGACCCATTCTGCATGAGAGCCCCGCTGAATCTCGACACTTTTATTTTAACCCGTCTGGACATTTACTCTGGAAGCGAGCCCTCAGCAGGACTTCCCTGGACACAGCGATTACCAAGCAATCCCGTAGACAACAGAGCACCCCCTTGAGAAATTTTGGAAAACCCATATCGTAAGTCGCTTAATTTCAGGGACTTACAAGAAAGCCAGCACTCGGACTCGAACCGAGGACCGTCTGATTACAAATCAGATGCTCTACCAACTGAGCTATGCTGGCGTTTTCCGCCGATCGTCTGAGAACTTACTTTGCACGGTTGGCGGCAGGTGGCAAGCCGATTCGGATTCCGTGGCGAAAAGCGCGGAAAACCTCGGGGGTGATTCCCTCCGGCGCACGAAATTTCTGTCTTTCCCGGAGGAATCCGCGTCTAATCTGGCATCGTTCTATGACTATCTTTGAAAAGATCGCCCGACGCGAAATCCCCGCCGCCATCGTTCACGAAGAAGAGGATTTCTTCGCCTTCAAGGATGTTCACCCGCAAGCGCCCGTCCATGTGCTCATCGTGCCCAAACGCGTGATAGCGGGGATCAGCGGCAGCCAGCCTGGCGACGCGGAGTTGCTGGGACGGATGCTGGTGGCCTCCAGGGAAATCGCCCAAAAACTCGGCGTGGGCGAAAGCGGCTACCGCCTTGTGATCAACCACGGCGCCGATGCCGGGGAGAGCGTGCCGCATCTGCACATCCACCTGCTCGGCGGTCGGCAGATGACCTGGCCTCCGGGGTAGGAGGGCAAGAAAAGATTTTTGGCATGGGACTCGATGGCGTTGAGTTGGTGATGGCGTGGGAGGAGGCGTTTGGCATCCAGATCGCCGATGACGAGGCGGGAAAACTCCGTACGCCGCGCATGGTGATCGATTTGATCCAGGCCAAGCTCGGCGGGACACTCCGCGGGGACGGGACTTGCCTCACCCAGCGCGGCTTTTACCGCCTGCGGCGTGCGTTTCTGCCGCTCGCGACCGTGCCGCGCCAGGCCGTTACGCCCAAGGCCAGGCTGGCGGATATGATTCCCCAGCGCGGACGGAAAAAGCTCTGGCGCGAATTCCAGTCTGCGGTGGATTTCGCCACCTTGCCCGCACTCAACCGCCCCGCGTGGTGCCACTGGGCGCTGGCAGGGGTGACTCTGGGAGTTTTCGTTTTCTCGTTGCTCTGGCTCTGCCCTGCCCTGGCTTCATTCAGGGATCCAAGCTTGATCGTCCTTGGTGCAGGGTTCGCTCTCGCGGGCTTTGCCTGTTGGCTGGGCTTCCGGATCACGCGGCCTTTGCGAACGGAATTCCCCTTGGAAACCTTTGGCGATCTCACGCGCTGCGTGGTGGCGGATAGTCTATTGAAAATCCGGGAGCCGGATCGTCTTTGGAGCAGGGAAGATGTGGCGGTGGTCGTCCGCGAAATCATTACCCAACAGCTTGGAGTCAAGGAGTTTTCCGACGACGCGGATTTCATTCGCGACCTCGGGGTGGACTGAGCGCCGCGCTCACTGCCCCTGGTGCGGTAGCCCCGCTGCTTCTCCCGTGACATGCGCCCGGTTTTGAGGCTCAATATGCGGTTCCGCCCATGAGTCTGGAGACCCGTTTCGCCCATTTTTCCGTCCGCCGCCCGCGCCTGATGCTCGCGGCGATGGCAGCGTTTATCGTGGTCTGCGTGGCCATCATCGCCGTGCGGGGGCGCGTCGATTCGGACGTGCTGAACCTCCTGCCGCAGCGGTTCGATTCCGTGCGGGCCCTCAAGGTCTATGACCGCGAGTTCACCCAGGCGCGCGAAATCACCTTCGCCCTCTGGGACGAAGGGCACACCTGCGACCTGGACGCTTTTGCCGAATATTTCGGCGCCGCGCTGCGCAAGGAGGCGTGGGTCGTCCGCGTGCTGGACCGCTCGCCGATGGATTCGCCCGAGGGGATGCGCGAAGCCCAGAGCCTCGTCCTCCCGTTGCTTTTTGGTCAGGAACCCGCCGCCTTTGACGCCACCTTGCGACAGCTTGCGCCGGAGTCGATCACCCGGCGCTTCGCCCTCAAGCGCACGGAGATGGAAGCCGGGTCGCCCAAGGCGGAGCTGGAGCTCACGGGCGATCCGCTGGGCGTCATCGAGCCGATCCGCAAGAGCCAGTTCACGTCGTTCTCGTCCGAAAACACCCGCCCGCTGGCCGCCGCCGATGGGACACTGCGCGTGGTGATCGCCGTGAGCAAGCAGACGAGCCTGGACGCGGAGGCGTGCCGGGCGACGATGCGCAAGGTGGAGGAGTTCAAGACGCGCGCGCGCGCCGCGTGGACCGCCGGGCCCGCTCCGGAAATCCTCGTCACCGGGCGCACTGCCTACGTGGGCGAGCTTTCCGACGGCGTGAAGGACGACGTGGCGGCCACCCTCCTCAGCTCCGTGGTGCTGGTCTCCGGGGTGTTCTACGTGGGGTTTCGCCGGGTGCGCCCCCTGCTGGCCATTTTGAAGGTGCTGCTGCTGTGTTGCCTGGGCGCGGTGGCGGCGGGCGTGCTCCTGTTTCCGCAGTTGAACCTGGTGACGATGGGCCTCTGTTCGATCCTCGTGGGCTTGGGGGTTGATTTCGGCATGCTGCTCTACGGCACCTACCAGACGGGCCGCAACTGCGGGCTCGACCACCACGAGGCCACCGCGGATTCCGTGGGCCAACTCGGGCGCGGCATCCTCTTCGGCGCGGCCACCACGGCGGCGGCGTTCGTCTCGCTGCTGCTGAGTGAGTCGCTCGGGTTCGCCCAGCTCGGCGTGCTCATCGGCATCGGCATCGGCTTTGCGGCGCTCTTCATGATGAGCGTCTTTTTCGTCCTCGTAGGCTCCCCCCATAAACCCGGCGGACCGGACGCGATCTTCACCGCCACGCAAGGCTACCTGGACCGGCTGCTGCGCGCGCCCAAGCCCGTGCTCTTTGGCGCGCTCGCCCTGCTGCTGGCGCTCAGCGCGTTCGCCCTCGCCCCCGTGGGCACGGTCCGCTTTGAGGTGAACCCGCAATCCCTCGAACCGCCCAACACCAAGGCCGGCTTCGCCCTGCGCAAAATCAAAGAGAAACTCACCAACGGCAAGGCCGAGCCCGTGCTGGCGATCCTCCAAGGGCGCGACGCTGCGGATTTCCATGCGCAATGGGCCAGCGCGCAAGCCCACTGGAACGCCGCCAGAGAGCGCGGGGACATCGCAAGCGTCTCTTCCCCCGCCGCCTTCGCCTTCTCGCCGGAGCTTGTGGACACCAACCTCGCCCGGCTGCGCGCGTTTGACCTCGCCGCCAGCCGCGCGGCCCTCACGCAAGCGCTGGACGCCAACGGCTTCGAGGCCGCTTCTTTCCAGGGCGCCTTTGGACTGCTCGATGCGCTGGCGACCTTGGGCCGGGGGGATCGCAGTCCGCTGGACTGGCGGCACACGCTGCCCGAGGCGTCGAGCTGGCGCTTCCTCCTCGACCGCTTCCTCTCCAACACCCCGAACATCGGCGCGGCCTACATCACCCCCAACCAGACCATCGGCACCCCCGCGCAACAAAAAACGTTGCGCGCGGTGTTGGACGCCCCCGGCATCCACCCGTGGTACACCGGCTGGAGCTACGTCATGGCGGACCTGGTGCCGTGGTCCCAGAGCAAGCTCGTGGAATTGAGCGTCGTCATGGTCCTCTTCAACCTCGCCCTCCTCGCGTTCATGTACCGGGCCGTCGCCCCGCTCGTCGTCCTCATGCTCAGCCTGGCCTTGAGCATCGGCGCGATGATCGCCGGGCTCAAGCTCACCGGTCTGCCCCTGAACCTCTTCAACGTCCTCGCCTTCCCGCTCGTCCTCGGCGTCGGGGTCGATTACGGCATCTACGTCATCCTCGCCGTGCGCCAGAAGGACCGCAGCCGGCACGCGCTCGCTTCCATCATCAAGCCGGTGATGCTCAGCGGCCTGACCACCATTGCCGGATTCGGCTCCCTCGGCTGGGCCCACCACCCCGCGCTCTCCAGCCTGGGGCTCGTCTGCGCCTTGGGGGTTGCCTGTTGCCTTTTTTCCACGCTTTTCTTTATTCTTCCCGCCTACCTGTGGAAAGGCTACCGAT
>Ga0118677_10013948_pt1 | contig 11458 bp, 12 predicted proteins | sample AliMusrvi5mmetaG_FD_86154 | JGI IMG/M metagenome (GOLD analysis project Ga0118677, IMG submission 86154) | reverse complement strand
CCGTTGATCAGCAGGATGCGTTCGATCACAAACAGGGCCTGGGGCAGCAGGGAGGCGTCCCATGAGCCGGCGCGAGCGCGGCGCGCCAGCCAATCCATCACGTCCGGCAAGGGTCGCCGCGCGACCCGGAAGCCGATCGCCCAGTGCACGCGCCACAGCGCCCACCACAGCCGGGCCCCGTGCCGCTTCCCGGCCGGGAGAATGACCCTGGCTTCAAGCGGGCGTGACTCCGGCTCGGGGTAGCCATCGCGTTCGAGATCAGGCATCGCCTCCTCTTTCAAGCCGTTCGCGGTCCAGTTCTGCCGACGGCGGGGCGGCTCGATCCATCAACTGCACCAAGTCTTCCTGGTAGCGATGCCAGACGACTGCATGGAAATCCGCCGCGCCATGCTCCGCAAGGTAAGCGCCGGACACCCCGCAGCAGTGTCTGGAAAAGAGGCAGTTCTGGCAGAACAATGCTGCGGGGTGGGACACCTGACGGTCGTACAACTCCTGGGCAAAATGCTCCAGCCCGGGGATGGCGCAGAATGGAAACCCGGACAACACGGGCCAGACTTCGTCCACCACGAGCGCGGAAATCGACGAACGCAATTCGAAGACGACGCGGGATACGGCCACTGTGCCCGTGTTGAGAAAGACAAGGCGATCCGGTCGCCACGCCTTCATCCGATCCTTCATCACACCGACCGACTCGACATTGCCTTCGCAGACCGGCATGACCACCGAGACAAAAGGGCGCCCACAGGCCCGCGTCCTAGCCGTGCCTCGAACAAGCAGATCGAGCGTTCTTTCGACGCCCCGGAACGACGCCTTTATGCCGGTGATCCCGTCATGGACCGCGGCCGTTGGGCCAAGACACTCGATCTCGTAGATCATGACGCCTCTCGCCAGCAGCAAAGCCAGCAAGTCCGCGTCCAGGCGCCCCGCACCCGACACCTTGACTTTCAAGCGCCGCGCCCCTTCAAGGACCGCCTGGCTCGCCAGGGGGGCCAGGGCGGGGTTTCCCGCGGCATGGCCGGAAGAAAAGTAAAGATTCAGCGGACGGTGGGCCTGCCGAAGCTCAGCCAGCAGGGAGTCCAGGTCGCGGTATGCCCCTCCCCGTTCACGACAGAAGCCGCAACGGCCCTGGCAACAGGCGCCCATGCCAATCGCCTCATAGCGGATCATGGGGGTACCCCCGTTTCGCCGAAGACCGGCCCTCTGACTTGGGCATCATGTTCCCGCATGACTGTATTGCCGAAAACATGCCCCAGTTGCATATCCAGCTCGCTGAAGCTGTAATTGCTGTGCGCCACATAGGGAGGGGTCCGGGCAAAACGCAACTGGGTCCGCTCCGCCTCCCGCCGGAGAGCCGTACCATTGAGAACACAAAGATGATTCAGGAAGAGACGCGACGCATTCTGCTCAACGCAAAACCGGATACTGTTCAAATGGCGAAAAAAGTTTTCTCCCGGCAACCCCAAAATCAGGTACAGGTTGGTCTGGCGATCGAGTTCGCCGAGCAGCCGCACTCCTTCCCTGAAACGGTCAAGCGACAGGCTGCGCTTCAGCCAACGCAACGCTTCGGGAGTGATCGACTGAAGCCCCACGTCGAAAGCGGTGAAGGACCTCAGGTACTTCATTGTCTCCGGACGAAGCAATTCGGCGTGCACTTCCACACTCAACGTGTACGGGCCCCGCGGCCGGAGGTGCTTTTCCACAATTCGGTGAAAAGCTTCGAGCCGGCCCGGGTCGGCATTCGCGAGGATGGGATCCAAAACGTGATAGGTCCTCACCCCGCGCCTGGCCATTGCGCTGATCTCATCCTCCACACGTTCCATCGAAAAACAGCGGACGTTGGGAAACCGGCCGCCTTCGAAACAGAAAGCACACTTGTATCGGCAGCCGCGGGACGTCTCCACCATCATCCCGAGATTGTGCTCGGGCCGGATCACGATATCTCCGTGGAGGTAGGGTGACGGAATGACGTTAAGGTCCGCCAACGGGTCTGCGGGCGGCGTGGTAACCACCCCCCCCGAACCCCGGAATTGGAGCCCACGCACGTCGTCCAACGGAGCCTCCGCCAGGTATCGTTTCAGCAGTTCGCTGAACGGCCCTTCCCCTTCCCCGTCGACGCGCACATCGAGACAGGGGTTCAGGCCCATATAATCGATGCAGGTGTGCGTCATCTCTTGTCCGCCGCAGACGATACGGACTGTCGGACAGGCGCGCTTGAGCAATCGTGCCACTTTGAGCGTGCGCACGATATTCCAGACGTTACAACTGAACCCCACCACGGCAGGCCGATACATCAGGATGCGCGCCGCCATCCATTTCGTGTGATCTTCCACGGAAGGCTCAACGACATGAAAGCGGACGTGCCGCTTGATCTCCTTATCGAGCAGGGCATACCGTTTGAGGTAGTGGAGGGCCAGGGAGTAATGCCCCCGGCGGTTGAGCGATACCAAGACCACGACCATCGGCGTCTTCATGCTATCCCCGGGTAACGAAGCGCTATCCGGAACAGCTTGCGGTGCCATCGTCCCGCGGCGGTCTCTGGCGCCAGCAGCCAACCGACGGGACGTACCCCAAGAAGACTCAGGATTCCCGCTCGGCGGCGGCGAAGCGCGGTGGAGGCCGGAAAACTCTGCGATGGCCACAGCTCTTTCATCGTCTCCAGACATATCGCGACGGAGCATCGCACGCCCGGGCTTGCGCTTGCCTGCGCCTCCAGAACCCATTCTTCCACTGCAGTCCGACACCGGATCATCTGCAGCCCATCCACCAACCATCGTAACCGGGCGAGTTGGTGCTGGTAGACGGCATGGACACACGTATACGCGAACCGGAGAGGTAGTGCCAGCACCCGGACCCCGCCGCCCAGTCGTCCGTCTTCGATCGCGCTGTCGAGACAAAGTCCCGGCGCCAGACCCAAACTGCGGCGCAGCGCCTTGCTATTGACAAGATCCCAGTGTACCTCCACCGGAAGCAACTCTTTCGTCCGCGGCAGCAGCAGTCTCTGGGTCATGGTCCCCTTGGCGTAGTAGGCCTCTGGGTACTCCTGACGGTAGGCAAACCTATCCAGCAACAAACGCACAGCCCCGAGCCGGTCCTGTTCAGGCACCAGGATGTCAATATCATGCATGGGACGCAAGGCGGGTTCGGGATAGCAGGACACACTGAGAGAAGGTCCCTTCAGTAGTACATTCCGGATCCCCGCTCGGGTCAGCACGCCGACCACTTCGCGCATCGTGTGCAAGCCTCGATCGAAGGCAAATCGGCAGTCGATGGAGTGGTGCTCCAGTCGCTCCACAACGTCCGCCTTCAACGTCTGGAGCAAACCCAGACGCTGCAGGTTCTCATGGGCAATCGCCATGAGTCCCTGCCCACAGAGCCATTCCTCCCACAACCGAGAATCGCTAGCCCAGCCGCGCCTAGGACGTTCGTCCGCACCCGGTATGCACAGGGGCAGCCAGCAACGGCGCACCCGCCGCTTCTCCAGGGTGGAGGCCGCGTTCATCCGCACGGTCCCTTCGGGTCGGCCTGGTGACAAGCGACGTCGGCGGCAAGCAACCCGCGGATCAGGGCCGCAATGCGCTTGGGCGCCAGTCGGTTGTCGATCGCATAGCCAGCCGCGACGTTGGCAAGATCGATGATCGCCAACATACGGGCTTGCCATTCATGAGCTCCAAAGACAAAGAGACCATTGGGGACCAGGCGCTCCACCGTCTCTGCCGCCGTCAACCGCCGGACAGGGACTCCGGCACTGGGCTCGGGAAACAGGATCAGGGCGGGCTGCGCCTCGTGAATCGGTGGGCGCGTGGAGAGGTCCCGGCCTTGCACCTCAATCTTGCCGTCTATCAGCGGCTGCCCTTCCAAATGGCGTAACTCGGGAAACAGCGCCAGCGAATCGGGTACGATCCGAAGTCCTCGGGAAAATGACTTAAGGCGGGGGGTCGGGCCGCTCACATCGACGATCGACAAATCGTCACCCAGCAGATCGAAGCCATCCGCCATCAGTGCCAGCGTGGCTGTCGTTTTGCCGCCACCCGAGGTGGCGGTGATCAGGCAGCCCAGTCCATCTAGCGCCAACGACGCTCCGTGCACGAGGAAGCGTCGGTTTTGCTCCAGCACCACGTTGACCACCGGAACCAGAAGGGTGTTAATAAAACGTCGCTGACGGTCGCCGGGCGTGCTTTCCGGTGCCGTACACAGAATGCGCAACGTGGCAAGGTCGAGGATGGCACAGCGGTCCTGCAAGGTGAGTAAACCAAGTCCAACCTCGTTCAGTCGCAGTTCCAGAGGGACCCCCGGGTACAGGTGCGACGTATGCACGACCCGGCCAGACTCGAATAGGCGGCGGAGAAGGGGGAGTTTATCGGGCGAAACCACAACCAGACGGCAGCTTCGTCCATTCGCCGGGCCCCGGGAATTCCCGCCGAGGAAGACCTCGATTTCACGCCCGATCACGGGTGAATAGCACTGCACCTCGAAGGTTAGGTCCTCGATCGCATAGCGACATTGGCCAGGTAAGTCGATACCGCCGACGGCCTCGAACGCCTCGCCAAACGCTGTTGCCCCCATAATTGCGCCGCCCGATGCCGCCGGTCCGATGTGGGACGGCAAAAGGATCGTCCCGCAGTTCGGCAATCAACCGACCGCGAGACGATCCGTCCGAGACTCGACCCCACAAGGTTCAGGAACTGTAAGAGTAACTATAGTAGTAATAGTAATACGTAAAGCCGGTCGCTACACGGATCGGCGGGAACTTCTTCAGTTCCGGAGACACGTAGGTTTCCTTGCGCGTCTCGCTCTTGCCATTCTCCCCATCCATTGTATCCTCGTTTCCCTGCATCGCGTTCTCCTTTCTGTGTCGTCAGTTTCCCTTTCCCATTCTCAAGCAGGCGCCAGATGCACAAGGCGCTCCTTCATCAAGTCTTCCAACAGAAGAGCCATCTCGCGGCGAAGTGTCTCCTCGGGCGCCTCAAAGCGTTCCCCGAGTTGGCGGACGCCTTCGCCGAGCGTCTGCCCAGCCGCCATCGTCCGCCACAGTGCCGCCGCCGTCACGTTCAGCTTGAAATAGGATCCCCGCTCCAGGTCAAGAAGCACCATTTCCCCGCCCACTTCTTTGGCAACCACCTGCTTCGGAACGATGATCCGAGTACTATCTTCTAGGTCTGTCACGCTCGCGTCCTTCCTCTGCTTACCCTGCCACCGCGGCCGGCGTATAGCGTGCCTCCTGGTCGAACGACCGGATGCTATGTACGACACAGCCACCAAAACACAGCTGCCGCCGGATTTGGGGGCAACCGATACACGCTGGCAGGGAGCCCACTCGCCGGTAGGCGCCGAACATCTTGTCGTAGAAATCGACAAGATCCTGACGAGTCTTGAAGTCCTCCAGCCTGCAATTGGCGACGGAGGACAGCGGGAAACAAGACCACACCCGCAAGTCGGTGCCGATGTCGATAATTGGAGCGCAACGAAAGCTAACATCCGTGCCGTTGCAGATCATGCGACCCATTTCTTCATGCGTGAACATGCACGCGGTGAACCCGCAATCCAGACGAGCCGCGATATCATGCTCCGCGCACACGTTGGAGAAGACGGCCAGCCGCCGCCCCACTTCCCGGTAATGCTCCAGCGGCATATAGACATTTCGCGTTCCGAGAATCGGCATAGCCACGCCGAACCGTATGGCACGTTCCAAGCCCTGTTCCAAAATCAACCCCACAAGAAACGTCCAGTCGGCATCGAGCGAGTAGATGTTGTAGCTAAGCGACGCCTTCCGGCCCAGCGCGGCCAATGTCCGCCGGACCTGCGCCACCTCCGCAACGGGAGAGGAGGCTGGATCGTTAACGTTGACGATGACGCTGACCTGCGTCTCGAACTCCACAAGCCGACGGATCGTGTCCTCACTCATGAGGCCGTTTGAGAACAACTTCAGGGGGAGCCCACTGGCGGAGACGCGCGAAAGGATCTTGTCGAATTGCGGGTGCGTGGTCGGTTCCCCTCCCAACAACGAAATCACCAAGCAACGGGAGCGCTTGAGAAACTCCAGCGCCTTGTCAAAGTCGTCAAGCGACATGTAGGGCGGTGCGCCAGTTGAGGTCGAACCCACCTTGCCAACCGACTGCTCGTGCTTCACCTTTTCTTTGGCAAAACAGTAGGGGCAGCTTCGATTGCAGACGTTAGTGATCAGTATGTTTGCCATGACTCCTCAGACTGTGCCCCTCGCCCCACTCTCAAAGCGGCCTCGTTTGAGGCCGGGGATCTGGCAGGACGAAACTGGGTTGGGGAAGCGTCACTGTTATCGTCACCCCAACTTGCCTGCCCAAGCGCGTTCATGCATCCAACTCGACATTTTCCAACCCCCACGTATCCTTGGTCAGGTCCAGCCTTTCTTCAAGATAAATCGGAAAAGGACTTCGCAGACCCGATAATCAAAGCAGGTAAAGCGTAGACGCTGGGACTAATCCGTCTATCAGGGAATTCCTGATTTTGTGTAGGGGAATTCCTGATATTACGAACCCGCATGGTCAAAGAACTCGACATCCCGAAATTCTCCGATGGAGTGATGCGACAAGCGTGATCGTCGGGAATCGACGGGAGGCCGGTCCAGGGCATCTCGGGCAGATTCACACTGCGATGAACACGAAGAATATTCGGGATTACGCGGACAAGAAGGATACCTGCGCGAGCGGGCATCGCTACTCTATGTAAGAGGAAGACCCCACGGAAACTGCCTTGCGCCCCCGGACCAAGTCGCGGACCAAGCCGGAGCCCCAAAAGGTTTGATCTCCTAGGACGCCAATGATAATCTCTTCCGTCAATAATGCGAAATGAAAAAGGGTATCGTCTGGCAAACATTGCTTTGGCACGCTGTCCCGATAGCGGCACTGCTGCTCGGCGGCTGCGCGCACGTTCCCGTTCGGCAGGAGCCGGCCGTATCACTCGAGTGCCTCAGGAAGACGGGCGACGTGAAAGCGGTTATCGATGCGCTCGCCGTTCCATTGATCCAGCATGGATTGAGTGTGGGCATGGTAGTGGCCGTCACGGTCGATGATCGCGACCAGGTATTCAGCTACGGTCGAAAAGACAGTCGTTCCCCGGCCCCAGTGACGGACGATACTATTTTTGCTGTTGGCTCCCTTTCGAAGTCGTTTCTCTGCACCTTGCTGGCCCTGCTGGCCGAAGGGGGCCGGGTATCGCTTGACGCTCCCGCCAGCGGACTGTTTCCCGGGGGTCGCCAAGTCCAATCGGAGAGAATCCGGCAGATGACGTTCCGTGAACTTGCGTCTCACTCTTCCGGCCTGCCGATCGAAGCCCCAACCCTCGGAGTGGGCTGTCGATGGCTGCGCTACCTGGCCACCGGGCGTAGTCCTTACGAGGGGTTCACGCAGGAACGACTGTTCGACTTCCTGTCCGAATACCGGCTGAAAGACACCGGTAGACGCGAGTATGCCTATTCCAACCTAGGCATGGGTATTCTGAGTTGTTGTCTGGGTCAACTCGACAGTGGAGGATGTGAACCCCTTCTTGTTAGCAAAGTCATCGAGCCGCTTGGGCTGACGAATACGATATTCAACCTGACGTACGCGGAGAAACAGCGGCTTGCAATGGGTCATGCCGGCGATTTGCCATTGTTAGTCCGCCGGGACCAGCCGGTGGACGAATGGATATTCGATCCACGCTTTGCGCCTGCCGGTGGAATGTATTCGACAGCTGGCGATCTTCTGACGTATTTGAAAGCGAATATGGGGAAGATCCGGACACCCCTTTATCACGCCATGACAGTGACTCACCAGCCGCACGTAAAGGCGAGGATCAAAGGCAGGGATGAACAGGTCGGCCTCGGTTGGTTCACCACGGAATTGCCCTTCAGTCAAACCGAATGCGTGTATAGTGACGGACTGATCGGTGGCTATGTGACGTTTATGGGGTTTGATAGTCAATCGAGAGTGGGAGTGGTCGTTCTGGAAAACTGCTGTAATCTCGACGATCACATGGGGTTCACACTGCTCGACCGCCTGGCTGCCTACGTGAGCAGCCGGGGACCGACAAAGTGACGGTGCGGGAGGTCGAAGAGAAGAGGCACGCTTCATGATTGTGTTCTCTTCATCCTCAGGACGAGCGGCGCGAACACTTTTCGAGAACTTGTTTTGCTTGTCAACGCGTCGGAATAGAAGCACTCTTTAGCAGTGTCATAGGGCGCCTAAGTGACGATGATGCACTTGGCGGGAGCTATTCATAGGCAGGTTGTGCAGAAGGGAGATCACAATGAAGAAGAGAATTCAAGGTTTGAGGTGTTTGTCTGCAGTAGGGGTGCTGTTGCTTTTTACGGGTTGTGCAAGCACAATGATGACGAAGACGAGCGTGATCACAACTCCGCCCGAAGGGAAGGCGATAGTCACTTTTGTCCGGCCGACGATGTTTGGTGGGGCCATCCAGTTTGGATTATGGGATGCGGATAAATTCGTTGGCGTTCTCTCAGCCCAGTCGTATGTGCAGTACGCAACCCAGCCCGGGGAACACATTTTCATGGCGCGGGCGGAAAATTGGTCCTATGTAAAGGCCAATCTCGAGGCTGGGAAAGAGTACTATATCATCGGCAAGGTCTTCCCTGGTGTATGGAAAGCACGTGTCGCTTTGGCTCCTATAAAGAAAGCTGACTTTGCCAAACCAGGGGAGACGGAGAAGGTCGCGAAATGGTTGAGAGAGTTGAGGCCTACTGCTCCAGTGGAATCGCTGGTTGAGAGTTACTCCAGCCCCAGACTGATACAGGTGCGCCAGAGCGTCGAGGAGTTCAAGAAGGGGAAGGTGGACTACGGGGTCTTGGATGTGGTGGACGGCAGATAGTCCAGGTTAGACAGGAAGTATGCTTTTGCCCGCCTCGTCTACGTTGCGCTGCTCACTTCGCCAGTTCATACTGAATGTTGCTTTGCTTCGGAGGAGTTCCATAGAAGCGATTCTGAATAACGAATAGCGTTTCATCCCTTGTGCGGGGATAGTAGAACGCAGTTATTTGAGAACCAAGGGCGGATCGAACCGCGTGAGGGCTGAAATGCCGTTGGACGGTGCCGCGGTTTTTTGGGCCGCCCTGTGGAGTTTGGAAGGGCACCGGGAGGGACGGCCGTGGTAGGGCGGTTCGCATAGTGGGGGCGCTTGCCGATGGGGTTTCAGGCCGCGCGAAGAGGACGGCAAGTGATGGTTGCCAGGCGAAATTGGCTTGAGTGAACAGACCGCGGCGCTGACGGGCCGGAGACGCTCGCCGAGACGGGATGAGGGAGACCTTCATGTCGGACCATTTCGCGCGGCAGGGAGTTGGCTGACGAATTCCAGATGGCCGACTTTGCAGCGGGGCAGCGTGTGACGTCGACATCAGTGAGCCGGAGGATGCGGGCCACGGCATTTTCCCCGGCCGGTGACGCCTCGGGTCTTGGCGCCTTGAGCGCGGCGCGGATGGTCGCAATCGTAACCGTCTTACGACGGCCTGCCAATCAGCCGAAAGCGCGGACCTTGGCAAGGCCGTGCAGAAGCACATGTAGCAGGAACCGGACGATAAAGTTCTGCGCGGGATGCGTGAGTTGCTACCGCGTTGCCGTCGCTCCGGTCACGCCAGTCGAAGGTGACGGTGTCCCAGTCCAAGGCGCGGAGGCGGTGATCGCTACGCGATGCGTGTATGGCAGGGCCTCAGGCGCATCACTTCGCTCACGCGCAGGCCTGAGCCGTACACCAACGTTAGCATCGCCTTGTGCTTCAGGCAATGCGGCGCCTCCAGAATGGCGCGCATCGTCGCCCGATCCCGCACCGAGGGCCGCTTGCGAGACCGGCCGCGTGGCGGCAACGAAAACTGCGTCCCCGGCCGCTGGAGCAGTTCCCCGTAAAAACACTTGTACGCGCTGACCTGCACGTTGACACCGTCGATCACGCCCTTTTCTCCTGGGTGATCAGACGATCCAGGTGCGACGGAATCTGGTCGTTGCTCAACGTGTCCGGTGACACGCCGTACGCCCGCGTCAAGTTCACCAGCGCGCTCTCGTAACTCGCCAGCGTCTAGGAAATCAAGAACCGCTTCGCAGTGTGTCTTCACTCCGCGAAGCGGTTCCTTTCATCGTACGTGGGTGAACTGCATCGTGCCGTTCGCGCCATGTGGGCGCGGCCGCCGGCCGCAGGAATGGTCACGCACCAGAAACGCATCAGGGCCAGTGTACATCGCGAACCCCTGAGTGTGAATCGCTGCTCGATCGTCCTTTGCGAATTACGCCTCTTGCATCATCGGAAGGTGTCTAGTAGCGTACTACCGGTTGCTTACCGTGTAGATGGTAATGTCCTGGGCTATCTGAGACAGCATCATATTGTCAGCGCCACCCATCGACTGGGCGCCAGCCCAGGCGTTGGCCGTGCAGTAGAACTGCGGATTGCCAACGGTCTTGCCTGTCCCCTTATCCACAAAGTCAACCTGCATCAGTACCCGGGAACTGCCCGCCATGGCACCAACCCAGAAGCGCGCCGCTCCTCCAATGAACTTGATTTCCTTGATGATCGGTCGAATGACCAGCGTTTTGTCGGTCGCTGTGCCAGCGGCTTGGGCAACAACCGTCATTCCTGGGAACACATTCCCCATGTTGGCTCTTAGCAACTCGTCGATCTTCTTGGCGGCCTTCTGGTTGACACCCGACGCTGCATAGCCGGAGGTCAGCGAAACATGTTCGTATTCAACGGTCTTGAAGGTTCCCAGCCTCTCATTGCAGGGCTGCGGCGGCACCGCTGCCTGCTTGTTGACTTCTGTTGTTGTGCAGCCGACAAGAAAGACGATTCCTCCGACAAGGCAGGTTGCCACAGCCAAAGACATTCTTCTCATGCTTCTTACCTCCATACAATATACGTTTTTTACTTCCTTCGCTGACCGAACGAAGATTACCCACGCTGGTAAACCCACTGCAACTGACAGGAGTTAAAACGCGACGAGCAGGCCAGCGCCGCCATACGTCCCGGCTTTCATGGCCGGGTCGAGTTCAAGCCCGAGCATTCCCTTTAGAACACTGCGCGCACACTCGCGATCAGTCCGCCGGGGGTTACCTTCTGTTCGAAGTCTCTCTCTCCATAATAATAGCCCCCAGATTCGTGCTTTAGGGTGATCTTTGATGAGTCATATCCGATTTCGACCTGAATGCCGACCTTCTTATTGCGCAAAAGTTCGACACCTAGGGCAGCATATGCGCCGGGGGTAGAACCTTCCACGTCATCCCCACCGGCAAAGTGGTATTTAGCGCCAACCCGACCATAGGGCGATATCGATTGATGAGGTAAAAAGTTAAATCCATATGAAAGCGCTAGGGGAACATCCCAGAAAAAGGGTTCTTTCTGGATCTTTGTGGGTGAATGAAGAAGACATCGGCCTCTGAACCTGTTTGAGTGTGGTTGTGAAGACGCACCGACAAACGGGGGAGGACGATGTCTTGGGATGATCAAAGCA
>Ga0118677_10013947_pt1 | contig 11458 bp, 14 predicted proteins | sample AliMusrvi5mmetaG_FD_86154 | JGI IMG/M metagenome (GOLD analysis project Ga0118677, IMG submission 86154) | reverse complement strand
TTGATTCTAAAGTATCTTTAAATGAACATTGGGCATTTCTGGTTGTCCCAACATTAAAGCAGGAAGCAATTTCTATTGGAAATGACAATTTTCCTAAAACGGTAGGAGACATAATGGAAATGCAATTCCCGAAAGAAGGAATGCTTAGAGCTGGAGTAATTGAGTGCCCAGTGCCTATGATTGATATCGCTTAATTAAACGATAAAATTGACATTAACAGTGCCTCTTAAATGTATAAGAGGAAGATTGTTTCTTCGTGAAATAAGGGCAATAATCATGGATGCACTGAATCGCAATTTAAAGATACTTGGTATAATCCACCGAAGGAGTCGGATTTCTGCAACACAGATTCGTGATCGCCTTGAAAGAGATTATGGTATTGAAACGACGCTGCGTACCATCCAACGCGATCTGGTCAACCTTGAAACCCAATTTCCTCTTGAGTGCGATGATTCACGTCCTGCTGGATGGCGCTGGGCAGAACATGCGCCCGCATTCGACATCCCGAATATGGATCTGGTCGCTGCGCTGGCTTTCAGCCTTGTCGAAAAACATATCGCGCAGCTTCTGCCCCACAGCGTGTTGAAAGCACTGAATCCGTATTTCCGGACAGCGGAAAACCGGATGAAGCATAATAAAACAGATCTTTCTACCTGGCCCGATAAGGTGCGGGTGGCTTCCCGGACGATTACTCATATTTCTCCTGATGTTCCAGAAGTGATTTCTGACACCGTTTATACGGCACTGATGGAAAACCGCAGGTTTAAAGCTGAATACCGGAAGCTGGGAAACGAGATAAAAACATATGAGGTCAGCCCCCTGGGCATGGCGGTTGTCGGCAGGCTGACCTATCTGATTGTAACCCTGTATGAGTTCAAGAATCCCGTGCTGCTTCTTCTGCACAGGATACAAAAGGCCGAACTGCTGGAAAAGCGCATTACTGCACCGGACGGCTTTGATCTCGATGCCTACATTTCAAAGGAATTACCGTTTCCGCTGGGTGAGAACATATGCCTGAAGGCGCGCTTCACAGACTCTCATGATATTCAGAGACTTGAAGAAGCCCCGGTATCTGAAGATCAGAAGATTCACCGTCTGGATGACGGCAGGTTTGATTTGACAGCTACCCTTGCGGATACATTCCAGGTGCGCAGGTGGCTTCGGGAATATGGGGATTATGTTGAGGTGCTGGAGCCTGAAGCGCTGCGGAAGGAATTTGCGGAGATGGCAGATGAATTGAAAAAAATGTATGGCGGCATTCCAGTTGAAAACACTCCGGTAATATCTGAAACCCCTGGTTCATAAAGGGACAGGTCTGCATAATGTTTCCAGAAAAGCGGTTTGCGATATGGAAGGTTTGAAGATGAAGGATTTTTTTATCCCGATCCTCATCCATTGAAAAAAGAAACAGTCATCTATGGTTTTCATAAATGACTGTTATTACTGTGGTGCCGAAGGCCGGATTTGAACCGGCACGGGTCGCCCCGCTACCCCCTCAAGATAGTGTGTCTACCAATTCCACCACTTCGGCATGAGAAAAGCAGTGCTGCACAAAATCAATCGACTTTGTGTAGGCAATCATTTTTTAGCAGCATTGCCTGGAGCGGGTTTTGCGGGTGTTTCCGCTTGAGGTGCATTTTGAGTTTCTGTTTTCTGGGTTTCAGAAGCCACCGGAGCCGTTGCCGTAGGCACACTGACATTTGTCATGATGGATTTACCGGAATGATTACTGGACAAATAAGCCAGCATCAACGATGTAATCATGAAAACAACGGCAGCTACGGTTGTTGCCTTGCTCAAAAAAGTGGATGCCCCTGAGCTTCCAAAAAGTGATTGACTGGAACCTCCGCCGAAAGCCGCCCCCATGTCGGCGCCTTTGCCGGTTTGGAGCAGAACGATCATAATCAGGGCAATACAGACAAAAACATGTACTATAATCAGTAAAGCAGACATAAGTTATCGCTATAATATTAAAAATGAATGATACGGTTAAATGTCGCAGCCGATAAACTGGCACCACCCACCAGTGCACCGTCGACATCGGGTAATTTCATGATTTCCGAAATATTCTCAGGTTTAACACTGCCACCGTACAGTATTCTGACTGATTTGGCAAGCAGATTATCCAGACGTTTTTCAATCAGGGTTCGGATAAAAGCGTGGACTTCCTGAATCTGATCTGTCGATGCTGTTTTGCCCGTACCAATTGCCCAAACCGGCTCATAAGCAATGACCAGACTGGAAAGTGCCTCAGATGAAAAGCCTTCTAAGCCTTTAGTAACCTGTTTGTCAAGAACTGAAAAGGTTTCTTGTGCTTCCCTCTGGGATTCGGTTTCTCCAACACAGAAAACAGGAATGAGCTGATATTCGAGTGCGGCCCTGATTTTGGAATTTACGGATGCATCGGTTTCTGCAAAATATTGCCGACGTTCGGAATGTCCGATTATGACATACCGGCACCCGCTATCAGTCAACATGAGAGGGGATATTTCGCCCGTATAAGCTCCCTCTTTTTTCCAGAACAGATTTTGAGCACCCAGACCGACCAAAGTTCCTTTTACGACATCCGCAACAGATGCCAGTGCAGTAAAAGGCGGCGCGATCATGACTTCCGGATCTTCAGTGGAAACGTACTGTACGAGTTCTTTAGCAGTTTCAACCGCTTCATGAACGCTTTTGTACATCTTCCAGTTTCCTGCAATTAAGGGTTTTCGGAAGATCGGATTCATTAGAGATGTTCTCCTATCATTGCAGCCAGATCAACCATTCGTGTGGAATATCCCGTCTCGTTGTCGTACCAGGACATAACCTTGACCATATCCTGAACCACAAATGTGGATGCCGCATCCACAATCGAAGAAAAATTCGAACCGTTGAAATCACTGGATACCAGTGGGAGCGCGCTATAGTCCAATATACCCGACAGAGATCCAAGGGCAGCTTCTTTCAGGGCGTCATTGACATCCGTAACGGTAACACCGGTTTTTTCAATGGTCGCGACAAAATCAACAATAGAGACATTGGGCGTTGGAACGCGGATAGCCAGACCATTCAACTTGCCGGCCAGTTCAGGAAGTACCAGGGAAACCGCCTTGGCTGCACCGGTTGTCGTCGGTATCATGGATAATGCAGCAGCCCTGGCTCTTCGCAGATCCTTGTGAGGAAAATCCAGCAGACGCTGATCTCCGGTGTAGGAATGAACCGTTGTCATCAGGCCGCATCGAATGCCGAAATTTTCCAGGAGCACTTTTGCAACCGGAGCCAGACAGTTGGTCGTACAGGAAGCATTTGAAATGATGTGATGCTGGCGGGGATCATATGTGCTGTTGTTGACTCCCATTACAATGGTGATATCCGGGCTTTTGGCCGGAGCTGAAATGATGACTTTTTTGGCACCGGCAGCAAGATGTTTCGAAGCACTTTCCTTATCGCTGAAAAGCCCCGTGCACTCTGCAACGATATCGACCCCCAAGTCTTTCCAGTTCAATTTTGATGGGTCCCTGATGCTGGTGACAGCAACTGTTTTTCCGCCTACATCCATGGAACCGTCTTTACCGACGACCGGCACGGACAATCTGCCGTGTACTGAGTCATATGCCAGAAGATGCGCCATTGTGGCAGCATCTGTAAGATCATTGATGGCCACCACCTCAACATCCGAACGATTCATGGCGACCCTGAAAACCAGTCTTCCAATGCGACCAAAACCATTAATGCCTAATTTAATGCTCATTATATACCCCCTTTAAATGTTCATGGTATTACTCTGATCGTTTGTTGCCCTTAAGTATTCCACTTGCCAACGAAATGCTTTTTTTTCCTGCGGATTCCAGGCAAACAGCCAGTTTATTCAGTTCTGCATCTTTTCTGAGATTGAGCGCCTTGATCAAAATAGGAAGATTGACACCGGAAAGAACTTCTACCCGTCCTTCTTCAAGAAAGGAATAACTTAAATTCGACGGTGTTCCCCCAAACATGTCGGTAAGAATCAGCACCCCGTCTTTCTGATCAACTTTTTTTATTGTATCTGCGATATTGCTGCGAAGTTTTTCTGCCTCCTGGTGAAGATCAATAGAAATGGATTCCACGCTCACTGGCCGGTCGCCCAGAATGAATTCGGCTGCTTCAATCAGGGCATCGCCCAGATGTTTATGTGTTACTATAACAATACCTATCATGAGCACTCCTGTACAACAGACTATGTAGATCAAATCGGTCTTGATGAAGTCATAACATGCAAAAGCGGATTGATCATACTATGACTCTCTTTTATGTCAAACCGATATCTCTATGATGAATATCAATATGTTTTTCCGGATAATGATTTTTCAGCTCAGCGGATATGGCTTCGACAATTGCAACAGATCTATGCATTCCTCCTGTGCATCCGACTGCAATGGTCAAATAGGTTTTACCCGCTTTTTCGTACAGGGGAATCAGATATATCAACAAATCGAGATAACGGTTTATAAATCCCTGGCAATTTAAATCGTTCAGAACAAAATCCCTGACGTTGTCAGATAATCCATTCAGATGTTTCAATTCCGGAATATAAAACGGATTGTCTATAAAACGGACATCCATCGTCAGATCTGCATCACGCGGTATGCCGAATTTAAATCCAAAGGACATTACCGAGATATGGATGGCAGAGGGTACGCCGCCTTTTCGTGCAATATCCTGAACGATAGACTTGAGTTCATGGACGTTGCAATGTGATGTATCAATAATCAAATTGGCAGAAGCCCTGAGATCCGTTAATTTTTCCTTTTCCGTCCGGATGCTGTCCGTCAGGTTTTTGCCTTGGGAAAGCGGATGGTGTCTTCGGGTCTGGCTGTAACGTTGAATCAGAATATCCTCATTGGCTTCCAGAAAGAGAACCTTGAAGATATGCCCCTGCGATCTCAGGGATTCAAAAATGGCAGCATGACTGGTTAAAAACCCCTTCTCACGAACATCCATGACAAAGGCCAAACCAGCAGCTTCAAAATCGCGCTCAATTGGAAGGTCCAAAAATTTGGGAAGAAGAGCTACTGGCATGTTGTCGACACAATAATACCCGGCATCTTCAAGAGCTGCGATGGCAGTGCTTTTCCCTGATCCGGAATACCCCGTAATAATAATGATATTACTGTTTTTCATGAATGTTTGGTTCAGAACTCTTCATCTTCGGAATGAATGACAGTGATCACGTCATCAGACGTTTGGGCTCGAAGCAGTTTTTCCTTGAACAGCTCATTTTTCAACATTCTGGCAATTCTTGCCAAAGCTTTCAGGTGCAGTCCAGTAGAATTTTCGGGCGTAAGCAGCAAGAAAAACAAATATGCAGGCCGTCCGTCAAGCGTGTCAAAATCAACCCCTTTTCGACTGATCCCAAAACCCATCACCAGGGATCCCACGGATTTCAATTTTCCGTGTGGAATGGCAATTCCCATTCCAATACCGGTGCTTCCCAAACTTTCACGCTCCATCAGAACCTGAATCAGCGTTGGTTTGTCCACACCGGCAATTCGGGCAACCGGTTCAGCCATTTCCTCAATCACTCCCTTTTTATCCCGGGAAGTCAAGTTGACAAGGATGGCATCTTTATGTAGAACTTCAAGAATTTTCATAGTAACGGGTCTTGTAGTAGTCTGGCCAGCTGCGGATTATGCGTAATAACATCACACCAGCAACCGGTTGTGTGAAAGTTAGCTGCTGGGCTGGATCAGGCCATAGTCTCCATCCTTACGGCGATATAGAACGTTGACACGCTCTGTCCGGGCATTGGTGAAAACAAAAAAGAGATCTTCAATGAGATCCATCTGCATAATAGCTTCTTCAACATCCATAGGTTTGTATTCAATGGGTTCCTCAATCACCCGACCTCGCTCTTCGACATCAGCGACAGGAGGACCGGAAGGGACAGCAATTTTGATTCTGGACTTGGCGTTGTTACGTTTTTCCTTGATTTTATCCTTGTTCTTTTTAATCTGTTTTTCCAGTTTGTCCAGGACCATATCGATAGCAGAATACATGTCAACCGTTTCTTCCTTGCCGTAAATGTTCAGCCTGTCTCCGGTGATGTTAATCTCTGAAATATGTCTGAACTTTTCGACTGACAATACGACATTGGCTTCGGCTGGATTATCCAGGAACTTGTCAAATCTATCCAGTTTGTGACTGACATACTCCAGCAGGTTGTCAGAAGAATCTATATTTTTAAAAGTCACTGATGTTTGCATGAAAAAATCTCCTTTGTATTCCAGTTTACGATTGGGGGCAAGTCATCTGAATCAGAACTCTCTGCGTCTGCTGGAAGGTAAAACTTTCAGCATCTCCCGATATTTGGCTACTGTCCTGCGTGCCACTTCGATATTAGCAGACTGCAAAATCATTTTGATTTGTTGATCGCTGTAAGGCTTTTTCGGGTCTTCAGAAGCAATGATCTGTTTAATTTGATTAAGCACACTGGCAGAAGCAACAGCATCTCCGTGCATTCGATTAATAGAACTGTTGAAAAAAAATTTCAATTCAAAAATACCCTGCGGTGTATGAACGTATTTATTGGTCGTAACCCGGCTGATGGTGGATTCATGCATACCAATGTCTTCAGCGATATCCCTGAGTACCATCGGTCTGAGATACGAAATGCCCTTTTCAAAAAAAATGCGCTGATACCGCAAGATGCTTTCCATAACCTTGTAAATGGTTTTTTGCCGTTGATGGATACTGCGGATGAGCCATGTAGCAGAGCGCATTTTTTCCTGAACATAATCCCGGGTTTGTTCCGATATGCCTTTTTTGTGCTGAATGGCATCCTTGTAAAACGAATTCACCCTGAGTCTTGGCATACCGTCATCGTTTAAAAGAATCACAAAATCATCATCAACCTTGTAAACGTAAATATCAGGAGTGATAAACTGGGAGGACTCGGTATTGAATATACTGCCTGGACGAGGATCAAGCCCCTTGATGATTTCAACCGACGATACGACATCCTCAATGGGAATCTTTAGAGCCTTGGCGATAATTTTATATTTTTTTCTTTCCAGATTATTCAGATGATCCGTAATAATATCTATTACCGGCGTTCCAGTCAAATTGAAATGCCTGGCTTGAATCAGCAGACATTCTTTCAGGTCTCGTGCACACACACCGACAGGATCAAACGTTTGCAGTAACTGAAGAACTTCATGAGCTTTTTGGGGAGTGGCCTGGCTGGTCTGGATAAGTTCATCAAGGCTCACTTCCAGGTATCCGTCGGAATTCAGATTACCAATAATCAAACTTCCCAGATTTTCGACCACCGGATCTGGGAATGTCATCAGTAACTGCCAAAAAAGATGATCCTGCAGAGATTCCTTCTGAGCAATAAAGGATTCGAAATTGGGAGAATCTTTTTTCTCGGTTTCGGATGAAACTCTTCCAGAAGAAGAATATTCATTGATCAGGTAGCCCCAATCCATATCATCAGCGCTTTTGGAATCCGAAAGTTCATCTGAAATCAAACCCTTTTCAGCAGTGTCCATTTCAGATACTTCTTCGTCAGTATCCATTTCAGAAGTGTCCTGGATTTCTTCAAGCGTAGGATTTTCCTGCATTTCCAGGCGAATCGTTTCCATAAGTTCCAGACGGGACAACTGCAACAGCTTTATGGCCAGTTGAAGCTGAGGGGTCATGATCAACTGCTGGGACAACTTCAATTGTTGACGTAATTCAATGGCCATCAGATCTTAAAATGTGAGCAAAAAAAATGATATAACGAGATGATCAATGCAAAAATCTATTGTGATAGCATGAATAAAATTCATCACCCTATTCAGCAATCTACAAGATAAATTCATTGCCTAAATAAATACGACGGCATACTTCGCTGGATGCAATTTGTTGAGGGGTTCCGGACTCTATGATTTCCCCACCGTTCAGAATAAATGCCTTATCACATACCCCCAGGGTCTCCCGGACATTGTGGTCGGAAATCAGGATACCAATTCCCAAGTCTTTTAAATGCTCAATAATGGTTTTAATGTCAATGACAGCAAGAGGGTCAATGCCTGCAAACGGTTCATCCAAAAGTATAAATGATGGATTGGTGGAAAGTGCCCTGGAAATTTCCAGACGTCGTTTTTCTCCACCGGACAGCAGGCTGGCTTTTTGACGTGACAAATGCTGGATACCCAGCTCACCCAGCAGTCGTTCCGCACGATTTTCCTGCTCGGAACGTGAAATGGGTTGATATTGCAGCACGGACATCAGATTTTCCCATACTGTAAGTTTTCGGAATATGGACGTTTCCTGGGGAAGATAACCAATCCCCTTTCTTGCCCGAATATGGATGGGACTGGCTGTAACATCTTGATTGTTAAGAATAATTTGACCGGAATCGGGTTTAAGTATCCCAACGGCCATATAGAATGTGGTTGTTTTCCCAGCTCCGTTCGGCCCCAGCAGTCCAATTACCTGATTGCCGGTAATGCTCATGCTGACAGAATGTACCACTCGTTTGCCATCAAAACTTTTTATCAGATTTTGCAGGGATAGTTCAGCCATTATTGAGAATCAGGGATTCTTTTCCATTTCACCAGAATAAAAAACAGCTTCCACCTGATTTTCTTTGCTTCGTTCGACGACAACTCTGTCCTCATTGATATAGAGGGTGATTTTTTCACCGGATACATAATTTTCTCCGCTGGTTACTTTAGAATTGGGACCGCTGAGAACAATCACCTTTGTCGCCGGCGTATATTCTGCCTGACTGGTATAAGCCGTTCTATTTTCAAAATGAATAACCACATTTCCAGATGCTGTCACTTTTTTAATGGATTCATCACCGCTGCTTTTTATTCCCTTGCTGTCTGAAGTTTTGGAATAAAATACTTTCAGTTTATCTGATGTAATCTGAGTTGTTCCCTGGGTTGCCATAACGCTGCCGGTAAATTCGGCATAACTTGCTTCATTATACGCCACCAATGTGTCAGCCTTGATCTGGATCTTATTGTTTTCATTGGTACTCTCCAGTGAATACGCTGCATCATGCAATACTGCACCAGCAAAAAAAAGAAACATTACAAGCAGCGCATGTGATAAGGCTGCAAATGGCTTCAAATATTTTTTATTGCTGAACGGGATTATCACGAAAAATCACCCCAACATTTTGCTGAAACCATACCTGGTTGGCATTTATATCATATTTCATTGAACCTGCCGATAAATTGACAGTATCTCCCGATATTTTCACCGCTGACGATGAAGTGAGGGTATGATGACTGTGATCATAAGTCATCTGCTCAGTTTCAAGGGTATATTGTGAATATTTCAATACCACGTGATCGGTAACTTCCATATCACTGGTTTCTGTTTTCAAAGTTCCCCGACCGGCAGTCAGATGAACGACCTGTTCGTCTTTCAAAAAATAGACCACCGTAATATCTTCTAACATCAATTGTTTGCTTTCGTCAACTACATGAGCAGATTTAGCATCTAAAATCCACTCTTTAACGCCATTTCGCGTAGATACCTGATGAATATTCCTGATCGAAAGGCTGACATTTTGCTGAATGGATGCAATGAGTTTCTGGGGATCCTGGCTCAGATAGCGGTTTTTAATGAAAACCCCTGCAACGCCCCCCAATAATATCAGGCTTAGAGCGATCAGGATGATTTTGACTTTTCTAGAAGTCACTTTCATATATAAAGTCGCTGCAGCATATTGCCATCACATGAATCGTTCTATAACATGGTCCCACTGACCCGTTGCTTTTAAGATTGTTTCACAAATTTCTCTAACCGCACCTTTACCGCCAGATGCCTTGGTAACCATATCTGCATGGGAAATGACAATTTCATGGGCATCTGAAACCGCTATGGAAACGCCAACATGTTTCATTAACGGCAAATCCACAAGATCATCGCCGACAAAAGCAATTTCATCAGGGGGAATACCCGTCCGCTGGAAAATGGCATTCAAAACGTCTATTTTGGATATAAGCCCTTCGAAAATTAGCGATATTCCCAGATTCTCACATCGGTGAACAAGGGCTTGGGAACGCCTTCCCGTGGCAATGCCGACCTGAACACCAGCGAGCATTACCAGGCGAATACCCAGTCCATCTTTGGCATTGAATATCTTGATCTGCGAACCCATATCATCATAGATGATACTGCCATCCGTTAGAACCCCATCTACATCCAGTAATAGCAGTTTGATCTTTTTAAATTTTTCAAGCATAATTATTGGCAGTACAGATCAATGAGTTGCAAGATTATGAATTGCCTGAAGTCTGGCAATCAGATCACGAAGGCCAGTCAGAGGTAACGAATTAGGGCCGTCGCATAGACTACGATCCGGATCCGGGTGAACTTCCAAAAATATTCCGTCAGCCCCTGCAGCTACAGCCGCCTGAGCTAAAATCGGAGCAAATTCCCTTTGCCCACCCGAGCTTTTGCCAATGCCGCCAGGAAGTTGAACGCTGTGGGTAGCGTCAAAAATGACTGGAAATCCCGTAGCTTTCATAATGCTGATGCTGCGAAAATCCACCACCAGATTTTGATATCCAAACATGCTTCCCCGTTCCGTAAGTAATATTTGATGGTTTCCGGTTGATGTCACTTTTTCGATCACTGGCTCCATATCCCACGGTGACAGGAATTGCCCTTTCTTAATATTAACTGGTTTACCGGTACGTGCAATTTCCAAAATCAGATCAGTCTGCCTGCATAAAAAAGCAGGGACTTGAATGATATCCAGAACCCGAGAGGCAGATTCAACTTCAGAGATGGTGTGAACATCTGACAGAACAGGAATATTCAGGGTATCCTTGATGCGTGCCAATATCTTAAGCCCATCGATCATTCCCGGTCCTCTGAAAGACTGAAGCGACGTACGATTAGCCTTGTCGTAAGAAGACTTGAAAATAAACGGAATCTTCAGTTCGTCTGTGAGATCCTTGAGAAAGCGGGCAATTGACAGGGTAGTTTCATAGTCCTCAATAACACATGGCCCAGCAATTAAAACCAGTTCTGCATTGGATCCGATAGATATATTGTTGTACACAATGGTTACAACCATATTAATTCTCTGATTTGTGATTAAAATGGATTTTAAGTATATTTTTTATCTTTTCAAATAATTCCGTAATAATTCCATTGTGTTTTTATTTATAGCCCACACAGTTAAAAGTCAAGAAATGATGACAGTTCTCCATACGGCCTGAAGGATTTAATAAAACAAACCTTGATAATCATGAGGTTAATTGATAATAATTTAATATAATGGGTGATGTATCTTTACCCTATCGTGCATAAACTTCTGACATTTTCTCTCAATAGGCAATGAGCGGATCTTGCATCCGGATGGTTGAAGAATAACGCTCAATGCCCTGCCTGAGCCCCGGCAGCATGTGAAGAAACAAAATATAGACATTCAGAAAAATAATTTCGCTGTGTTATCGGTCGGAGATATACTATAGTATTATCT
>Ga0118677_10013945_pt1 | contig 11459 bp, 9 predicted proteins | sample AliMusrvi5mmetaG_FD_86154 | JGI IMG/M metagenome (GOLD analysis project Ga0118677, IMG submission 86154) | reverse complement strand
GTCGAGGGCTTGAGCATCGCCGAGAAGCAGCTGGTGGAGATCCTCAAGGCACTCTCGCTCGAGCCGAGCCTGCTCGTGCTCGACGAGGCGACCTCCACGCTCGGCGACCGGGAGGTGGAACTGCTGCACGGGATTGTCCGGAAACTCCAGGCGCAAGGGCGGGCGATCGCCTTCGTCTCGCACCGGATGAAGGAGATCTTCCAGTTCTGCGATGTCTGCAGCGTCATGAAGGACGACCGCGTCGTATTCCAAGACGAGACCTCGAGGCTCGACGAGCGGCGGGTCATCGAGAAGATGATCGGCCGGGACATGAGCCAGGGCTTTCCCGCCAAGCAGCCGGTCCCGGATTCGGCCCAGGACCTCCTGCGCGTGAGCGGCCTCGCCACCGGCTCGGGACTCCACGACATCGGCTTCAGGCTCCGCCCGGGGGAGATCCTCGGGATCGGCGGCCTGCAGGGGCATGGTGCAGAGCAAAATCACTTCGCAGGCGTCGGCGAGCTCCGCTGGAGAGGATGTGGTTTTTGCAGATGTGAGTTCCGCAAAGGCTTCACGCGCTGCAGGCAACGGGTCACAGCCAATGATTTGGTCCGGCGTGACGATGCCAGCACGGATCGCGCCACCGATGAGGGTGGTTCCCATTTTTCCACAACCGATGGTGCCAAGTGTCATGTCGCGAGTATAACCGTCTGAAACAGGCGGTCAAGCGCCCGGCGAGTGCAATTTCGGGAACGCTTGACCTCTGCCAGAGTCCGGCCTGACTCAACTCACTTGTTCCAGCCGTTAGCCTCGACGATTTTGTCGATTTGCGCCTTGGCGGTGAACTCGGCGGGGAAGAACTTGAAGTGGGTCATGTAGTCAACGGCCTCGCGCATTTGCATGATCTCGCCTTTTTTGGCTTCCATGCCAGTGGCGGGTACTTGCTTCACGGCTGCGATCCAAGCATTGATACCGGCTTCAGAATCGGCTAGGGTGGCGGCGTCCGGGGCATAGCACAGGGATTCCATTTGGCGGCGGAGTTTGGGCAGGCCCTGGAGTTTGGCGGCATCCTCGCGAATCGTTTTGGCCGTTTGCTGCTTCTTGGCGGTGGCGGCTTCCGGCGTCATTTCACCCATGTCGCCGCCATCCACGGCACGTGCTGGCAGTGGGCGGTACCAGATGTTGCGATAGCGCACTGGATTGCCATGGTCTTGCAACTTGAGAGGCCCTTTGTCGCCCATGGGCCGGTCGTGACTGCGGCCCCTGTGACCGCCGCCGCCTTCGAGCGGGGTTGAGTCCTGAACGACCACGTTATTGAGCATCACGGTGTAGCGGCCGCTATCGAGCATTTTACCATCCTTGAAGATGGGGCGGCGGAAAATGATATCATAGACCTGCCATTCGCCGGGCTTGCGCAGGGCGTTGGCGTGCGGCGGATTGACGCCATAGACCGAGCCGGCGGTGCCGTCGGAATAGGTTGGATTTTCATAATTATCGAGGACCTGGACTTCGGTTTGGCCCATCAGGAAGACACCGCTGTTGCCGCGGCCTTGGCTGTGGCCTTCGACTTTCGAAGGTGCCGACCACTCGACGTGGAGTTGGCAATCGCCGATTTCCTCCTTGGTGCGGATGTAGCCAGAGCCGGGCACGCACTGCAAGGTGCCGTCTTTGACGACCCACTTGGTGGGCTCCGGCGGATTCTTGTCAGCTTCCCATTTGTCCAGCGTGGCTGGAGTGCCGTCAAAAAGAACCCGTGCATCGGAGGGCGGGCGGCCGGGTTGCTCGGGAGTGCTGAAGGTGCCCGGGGTGACGATTGGAGGCTGAGGCCGGTTCATGTCGTGAAGTGCCCAAGGATGGGTGGCATCCGGCGGATCACCGTAGAACGGCCCGTCAGCAAATACTGACGGAGCAGTGAAGGAAAACACACATATTGGAACGATTGCGGCAGCGGGTCTCGGAAACATGGGTTCTCGTTTACCGGTCATTTTGGCTCCCGTCAAGCGCCGTCGGAAATATTTCTGGGAGCTGCGGTCATGCAAGAATTTCGGAATTCTCAAATCGCGGTTTAGCTGACGCTCCAACAATGGATAAGGAAACCCCAATTTTGAAAAAAATCATCTTTTTGATTGCGTTGGCTGATGGAAACGGCAGTTTACGCCTTTCCCGAGCCACGGCCTTGGCATCGACGGAGATGGCTATGCAGGGTTCATGGTTTGAAGAGTTCATTGTATAGTCTGCCTACACATCGTGCTTCCTTTGTTTTACCTATGAACACCCGTCACTTCGTTTTCGCCCCATTGTTGCTTCAGTCAGTGCGGGCAGCCGAGTCATTCCCGCTACCGGAGGCCGAGCGGTTGGATTATGGCTATCAACTCTACCAAGAGGACAACCAACGCATCCGTGTGGAATCCTCCTATCTGAGAGGCCAGGTTGATATCAATGCGGATACAGCCGTTCGCTTCCAATTGCTGCGCGACGCCATCAGCGGCTCCTCGCCCACCGGTGAGCTGCCCGACGGGGGAACATTTCTCCAAGAGATGCATGACGTGCGCACCGGTGTGCTGGCGGCTTTGGCGCGGCAATTCGGCGATCACCGACTGGATCTGGAAATTTCCCGAAGTGTCGAGAGTGACTATGATTCGCACGGTTACTCGCTGAGCGATGCCTGGGACCTGAACCAGAAGAATACCACTTTGGCATTCGGCGTGAATTATCTATCTGACAAGGTGGCCGTTCCCGGGATTCAGCGCCAAGACAAAACCGGCTTGGACCTGTTCACCGGCCTCACCCAACTCATCGACAAAAACACCGTCGTCAGCGCCAATTTCACCCTCGGTTACAACCACGGCTATCTCAACGACCCCTACAAGATTATCGACCGGAACGAGGTACTCACCCTCCCGGATGGGTCTGGCGGATTCTTCGATATTCCACTGGTCACGCCCTATGCCGAGAACCGACCCGATCACCGCCTGCGCGAAGTCTTGCAACTGGAGGCCACTCACTTTTTTGAAACGCCCGGCGCTGCGCTCGACACGGTGTACCGCCTGTCCCACGACGACTACGGCGTGGTCTCACAATTCATCCAGATCCAATGGCGCCAGTCCATCGGCAGCCACGTCGAGGTCACGCCCTATCTCCGCTACTACCGCCAGAACGCCGCCAAGTTCTTCATGAACTCGCTCGACGGCCTGTTCCCCCTCAGCTACAGCCCACCCGACCATCCTAACGGCACCGGCGCTAACTACTCAGCCGACTACCGGCTTTCTGCACTCGACGCCCTGAGCTTGGGCCTGCGCCTGACCTACACGATCAACACTCATTTTTCGCTGAGCGCCTCCTACGAACGCTATGCCATGGACGGCCTCGGTGGCAACGCTGCCCCAGCCACCTCCTATCCAAGCGCTAGCATCTGGTCCCTGAGCGCATCCGCCAAGTTCTAACGCACGATGACTCCGCCCGTGGCATTGTCCTCGCATGAACCTGATGCACGTGGCATCAGGCGGGTGGATTTTCGCGCGCTGGGCACCGCTTGCTCGATCCAATTCCGCCATCCAGACGCTCGCATCGCGCTGCAATTCATCGCCGATGCCCTTGGCTGGCTCGAGCGCTTCGAAGCCAAATTTTCCCGTTTTCAGCCCACCTCGGTGGTTTCCAAAATCAACGAGGCGGCCGGCAGCCAGTGGGTGCGGGTGGACGCGGAAATGGAGCATCTTCTTGACCTTGCGGCGGAGTTGTTCGATCTAACCGACGGTATCGTGGATCCAACGGTGCTGCCCCTGCTCAAGCTATGGGACTGGAAATCCATCCATACTTCCCTTCCGGACGCCGCATCAGTGCGCAATGCCCTCGATCTAACGGGGTTTTCAAAACTCCAACGCAAGCCCGGCCAGGTGTTCCTTCCGCTATTAGGAATGGGTTTGGACTTCGGTGGTTTTGGCAAGGAATTTGCCGTAGATCAGTTAGTGCATCTCGCCCGTGAGCATGGTATCCAAGATGCGCTCATCGACCTCGGCCGCGATATCTTCGGCCTCGGCGGCAATGGTCAGCATCCGTTCTGGCACGTCGGTCTCGAGGACGGCCGCAACCCCGGCATCTGCTGGGGCGGCCTCGCAGTATCTAACTTTGCTGTCGCCGCTTCAGGTGATTCCGCCCGCCGCTTTGAGCACAATGGTCTGCGCTACGGCCATATCCTTGATCCCCGCAGCGGTTGGCCGGTGGCCAATGGCATGCGCGCCGTCACCGTGGTGGCCCCCACCTGCCTGCAAGCGGGCATTTTTAGCACCGCCTTGTTCGTGCTCGGCCCCAAGGACGGCCTGCGCTTCGCCTCCTGTGCCCGCGACCTCGACGCCTGCCTCCAATCCGATCACGGCATCGAAACGACGCGCGGATTCATCCGCCGCCAAGTCCAAGCCGCCTGATTTTCTAACCTGCGATATTTCCTAACATCCAATTACATCCACCATGAAATCGATCCTCACATCCCTCGCCCTTGTTTGCTCCACCCTCACGCTGAGCGCCGCCGAGCCGCCAGCTGTCGGCCAAGCCCTGCCCAAACTCGCCGAGTTGTTGCCAGGTGCCAAACTGCCAGCCACCACCGGCAAAGTGGTATTGGTGGATTTCTGGGCATCTTGGTGCGCCCCTTGCGAGGCCTCGTTCGCCTGCATGGGCCGCTTGCATGACAAATACGCCGCCAAGGGGCTGGTGATCATCGGCATCGGCGTCGATGACGAGGTCGCTAATTACCAATCGTTCGCCGCCAAACAAAAGCCCGCCTTCACCCTCGTCCATGACGCCGCCCACAAAGCCGCCGCCTTCTTCAATCCGCCCACCATGCCTAGCAGCTATCTGGTGGACCGCAAAGGCAAGATCCGCTTTATCCACAAAGGCTTCAAAAAGGCCACCACCGAGCCTGAGTACACCAAGGAAATTGATGCCCTGCTCGCCGAGTGATGGATGAACGATCTAACGCTTTTCCAACATGCGCTTTTCCCCATATCTCCTGCTTGCCGTGCTGTCCGTCGGCCTCAGTGCTTGTTCCCCGCAACTCGTGCGCGTCAAACCCTACGAACGTGGCAATCTAGCCAAACCGGTCATGACTCATGACAGCGCACCGCTGCTGGAATCCATGACCGAACATGCCTACTTCTCCCGCGAGGCAAGCTTTGGCGGCGGCGGCGTCGGCGGCGGCGGTTGTGGCTGCAACTGAGGCAAAATCTCACTTTGTCGAACCTCGGATTTCGGGTCTGTACCCCCGCGTTCCTATCTATTTCAACCAATCATCCCACTATGAATTCCATTAGAAAATACCCCCGCCTGCGCTTGTGGTCCTCCCGTGTCAGTTCGCTGCTGCTCTTGGTGCAGCGCTCGCCGATCATCCAACTCATTCTCCCGGAAGCCAAAATCCTCGGCGGCTCCGCCATCGCCGATACCGCCACCATCGCCATCACCACGGTCGTTGGCCTCGGCGCTTATGACTCGGTGGCCGGCGCTACGATGGTCCTCCAAGCCAGCCCCTTGGTTGGTTCCACCGCGACTCCAGCCCCCAGCGTCCCCGCAGCCAAAGGCAGCAATCTGAGTTTCGTCTACAAGATATCTGTAAGCGACACACCAGGCAGCTTTCAGATATCTGGCGCCCTGCCAACGGGCTTAACCAAGGCCACTGCAGTGGTGAGCAAGACTCAAACCATTTCAGGTATCCCCACCCAAACGGGCGCATTTCCCATTACACTCACGGCTTGGGAGAATTCAAATAATTCTGGGCGCTCGACTTCCGGTAACTTCACCATTTATGTTCTGGGTTTCACCACCCAGCCAGCAGCCACCACCTCGATCAACAGCGGCTCGACCACCACCTTGTCCTGCGCGGTCACCGGGGCGGCCGCTGGTGCCACCCTTGCCTATCAATGGTACCAAGGTGCGTCGGGTACCATCACCACGCCGGTGGGCACCAATTCCGCCTCCTTCACCACCCCGGCCCTAGCCGTGGCCACCAACTACTGGGTGAAGGTGTCCTCCACGTTGAGCGCCAACGCGGTGAGCGTCAGCTCGACGACAGCCACGGTGAACGTCACCGGCACGGTGCCGGCGGCAGTGGGTAGCCAGCCAGCATCCACCATTGTCAATTACGGCGGCACCGCCACCCTTAGCATCACAGCCACCGGCTCGGCACCGCTGACCTATCAATGGTATCAAGGAATGTCAGGCGACACGAGCATCCCCATATCTAGCAGTAACTCGCTGTCATTCACCACCCCGGCCTTGACAGCCAATACCAGCTACTGGGTGAAGGTGAGCAATGGCGTCAATCCCGCCGGTGCCATTTCCAACACAGCGACGGTCACTGTCCGCAATCCATTTGACTCATGGATGTTCGTGAGTGGCAGCGGGGTGCCCTCCAACCAGAATGGCCCGTGGGACATTCCGCTAGGTGACGGGTTTCCCAATATCCTCAAATACGCATTCAACCTCAATCCAAACATCCCGGATATTCGGAAACTAACCGTCGGGGCTGGAAATACCGCCGGTCTGCCGGGAACCGCCTTGGTCAGCGGCAAACTGCGCCTCGAATTCATCCGTCGCAAGGGGAGTCCCGGCATCACCTACACCCCGCAGTTTGGCTCTACTCCGGGGGTGTGGGCCAATGCTCCGATCCTCAACACGCCTGCCTCGATCGACAGCACCTGGGAACGGGTGGTGGTGGATGACCCGGCACCTGCTGGCGGCCGACGCTTCGGTCGGGTGGCGGTGACGCAGGTTCCCTGAACCCTCGAGCCATACCGAGGGGGAAATCTCAGATTCGATCATGAAACCACGGATTCAGTGGGCTCAGTGGGCCGATCAGTCCGATAAATATTTGGCAGTTACTCCCTAACGAATTCAACATGCATACTCACAAGCTTTTCCCTCTGTTAGCGGCGCTACTTGCAGTTAGCGTAGTTCCCGGCCAGGCGCAGATGCGAAAAATCATCGCGGAACTCAGCCCTGTGGCCGAAAGCGACGCGGTGCATGTTGCCAGCACGGTGCATGCGGCACTGTTGGTCAAGCTGCCGGATACCTATCACATGCAGTCGAACGCGCCGCGCAATCCACTGCTCATTCCGACCCGCTTGCAGCTGGAAACCCCGGCCGGAGTGCGAGTGACCGAACTGGTCTATCCACCCGCCATCGACCTCAAGCAGGAGGATGTCGAACTGCCACTCGCCGTGTTTGAGCGAGAGTATGCCATCGGCATCAGCCTGAGCATCGGGGCCGAGGTGGCCATCGCCGACTTGGTCATACCGGTGCATCTGCGCTATCAAGCGTGCGACGACAGCATGTGCTACGGGCCCACCAACGTCGATGCCATCTGGACGCTCAAGGTGGTGCCGACCGCCAACGCCTTGATTGCTCAAAACACGGAATTGTTAGCCAAGATCGCCTTCGGTACGGGCCAGGCCCCTCCCGCTGCCACTGCACCCACAGCAGCCCCTACAACCGTGGCACCATCCGATGGGCCGGACGTGGACCTCGGCACCTTGGACCACTTCACCATCAGTGGCACAGCGGGCGGGTTTTTGCGGGCCGATGCCTTCCTCAAATTTATCAAGAATGCAGAGAACGACGTCAAGGAAGCCGGAATGTTCGAGGGGCAGGGACCACTGGCCATCATCCTCATTGTTCTGCTAGGTGGGTTCGCCCTCAATCTAACGCCATGCGTGCTGCCGATGATCCCCATCAACCTCGCCATCATCGGTGCCGGCGCACGCAGCGGTTCACGGCGGCGCGGGCTGTTGCTAGGTGGGACCTACGGCTTGGCCATGGCACTGGTCTATGGTGTGTTAGGTCTTGTGGTGATCCTTACCGCGGGCAGTTTTGGCACGATCAACGCCTCGCCATGGTTCAATCTGGGCATAGCCGTGTTGTTCGTGGTGCTGGGATTGGCCATGTTCGACGTGGTCACCATCGACTTCTCCCGCTGGTCCGGCAACTTCAACCCCGGAGCGCGCCGTGGCAGCTTCGTGCTGGCGTTCTCGATGGGCGCGGTGGCCGCTTTGCTCGCCGGTGCCTGCGTGGCGCCGGTGGTCATCCAGGTGATCCTTTTTTCTAGCAACCTTTATGCAAAGGGCACACAGAGCGCCCTTGCGCTGCCATTTTTCCTCGGCATCGGCATGGCCATTCCATGGCCATTCGCCGGGGCCGGCCTGGCCTCTCTGCCCAAGCCGGGTGCTTGGATGATCCGCGTCAAGCAGGTGTTTGGCACCCTCATCATCGCCAGCGCCATCTACTACGGCTACCTCTGCTATGAGATTTTCTCCAGCCGCTCGGTGGACACCAAGCAAGTGGCAACCAGCGCTAACGAAAAACTCAAGGAGGGCTGGCATGCGTCACTCGCCGAGGGCCTCGCCCTGGCCGAACGCGAGCACAAACCCGTGCTCATCGACGTCTGGGCGTCTTGGTGCAAAAACTGCCTGACCATGGACAAGACGACCTTGCAGGATGCAGGCGTGAAGGCCGCGCTGGACGGCTACGTCAAAATCAAGTTCCAAGCCGAGCAACCCGACGCCGAATCGATCAAGCAAGTGATGCAGCGCTTTCACGCGGTGGGCCTGCCCGCCTACGTAATCCTCAAGCCCAAGGCCGCCGCATCGCCGCACTCTTAAAAGAAGAGTTGTCGGTGGTCGGAGAAGAGGATGGATTGAATACCTGGTAGGGACATATTCCGTCTTTTCAAGCGTCTCGAAGGTGCCTAGAGTCGGCCTGCCACAAGCGCCCGTGGTGCCTTGGCGATCCCCCTGAAATGACACTAGACAGGGTGATTCGCCGGTTAGGCCACGAGCTCGCTTTGAAATCTAACCCCACTTGAATTTCTCATCCCCATGAAAGCCAGCCTCAAGTCCCTTGTTCTAACGATTTTTGGAATCCTGAGCGCGGCCGGGCCGGCCGGCGCTGTGGACGTGAGTGGCGAGCACGTGGATCCTAACAAGGACTTTGGCAAGGATGCCAGCTACAAACTCGTTGGGGATACCACCTTTGGCTGGCTTAGCGGAGCCCAGGGAGGTGACTTCGACCTCAACGGCCATGGATTTGTGATGGAAACCGGTGGTGGCAACCGCACGGTTTTCAGTGGCACGCTGTCGGGCTCGGGCTCGTTCGAATGGCATGGCGGCGGCGTCCCCCAGGTCAGCCCGTCGGTCTTGAGTGGCGACAAGCCTAACACGTTCAAGGGGGTCTTCACTCTGACCAACGGCATTTTGGACCTCGACAAGCCCGCTGGGGTTGACGCCATCCCCGGCGATTTGGTTCTGGGCACGAAGGGCGACGCATTGGTAAAACTTGTTAAGCCCAACCAAATCAACGACTCCTCAAATGTGACATTGTGCGGCCCGGGCATCAATGGCTTGTTGCTTCAGGGCAACAGTGAAACCATCGCCTCACTGACGCTTGGCTCCCACGCTGTCATCGATATGGGCGAGCAACCGTCCACCTTGCGCATAGGCAACTCCAGTGCGAAAACTTGGGATCCGACGAAGACTCTAACGATTTTCAACTACAAGCCCGGCAAGGATAGCCTGATATTTGGCACGGATGAGCATGGGCTCGGCAAGTCGCAACTTGCCCGGATCGGCTTCGACATGCCCGCCGGCATGCCCGCCGGTCTTTACACAGCCAAGATGAGCGGGAGCGGGCAGGTGCAGCCCGACGCGCTGGTGAGTGCCGTCAACCCACCTTTTGATGTGACGCCCACGGCTGTTGCCGGACGCACAAAAATCCTTCAGGTCGGTGGTTTGAGGGAATTATCAGGCAAGGCGAGCCCGCTCAAGGACGGGATGACGATTGATTTTTTTGGCGATTCGATTACTTGGCAGAACACCTACATTGAGGCGATTGACAAGGCGCTCAAAGCGGGGGAGGGGACTCGCGGCAGGACGGTCAAGTTGGTCAATCGTGGGATCAATGGTGGCGGGGTTTTATCGTTGCGCGACGGATCTGACAAGGCGGCCTACCCCGGTGACAGTGCTCAAAAGCCCTTTGCGGCAAGCATTGCCGCAGACAAGGCCGATGTGGTGGTGGTGTTCATCGGCATCAATGACGTGTGGTGGCGCAACACCACTCCAGAGGATTTTGAGAAGGCTCTCACTGATCTAACTGTGTCGGCCAAGGCTAACAAATCCATCGTGATTTTGGCCACCATGACGGTTCACGGGGAGTTGCCCGATGGCAAGAATTCTGACGACGCGAAGATTGAGAGGTACTGTGAGCTCACACGCAAGGTGGCGCAAGCCAGCGGCAGCACCCTGATAGATCTGCGCAAGGCCTACATCGCCTATCTCCAAAATAGCAATGCCCAATTGCGCGTGGATGGCACACTTTTCTTCAAACCGGCGGGCGTTCTCACCTATGACGGCGTCCATCCGAGTGCCAGCGGCACCGAATTGCTCGCTAATCTGATAGGCGATGGCATCCTGCGGGCCTTGCTAAAACCGTGACCTCGACAGGCCGCCGCACACCAGTTCAGGAATATTTCCACATGAATGGTAAACAACGGATTGAGGCCGCCTTGCGCGGCAAACGATCGGACCGCATCCCGGTGATGCTCCACAACTTTTTGATGGCGGCTCGCGAGGCGGGCATCAGCCAGCGCCAGTACCGCGAGGACCCCGGCCAAATTGCCAGGGCTTTCATCCAAGCCGTCGAGACCTACGATTACGACGCCATTGTCGTCGATGTGGATACGGCCACACTGGCGGGTGCGCTGGGCGTACCGGTGGATTTTCCTGATGACGAACCGGCGCGTTGTGAGGGCGGTTGTTTGGCGGAGTTGGCGGCGGTGCGCGAGTTGCCGCGGCCGAACGTCGGGGCGGATAGGCGCGTGCAAATTTGGCTGGAGGCGGTGCGCTTGCTCAAGGCGTACTTTGGTGATGAGATATACATCCGGGGCAACTGTGACCAAGCGCCCTTCTCGCTGGCGAGCATGCTGCGCAGCCCCGCCGAGTGGTTGATGGACGTGCTCGATGAGGATAATCGCGAGGACGTGGGTCATTTGCTGCGCCATTGCGCCGAGGCCGGCGAGCAATTTTTGCGCCTGATGGCCGCCGCCGGTGCCGATATGCTCTCCAATGGCGATAGCCCGGCCGGCCCGGATGTGATATCTCCGGCCATGTACCGCAGCTTCGCCCAGCCGTGCGAAGGCCGCTTCGCGGCACTCTCCCATTTGCTAGGCAAGCCGTACTTGCTTCACATTTGCGGCAATACCACCCTCATTCTCGAGGACATGCTCGCCACCCGTGCCGATGTGCTGGAATTGGATTACAAAACCGACGTGCTCGCCGCTTGCGCCAGTTTCAAGGGTCGGGCGGTCTTCTGCGGCAACATCGACCCATCAGGCGTGCTCGCCCTCGGCACCCCGGAGCGCGTCGCCACTCGTACCCGCGAATTGCTCGCCGTTTTCGCCGACAACCCCCGCTTCATCCTCAACGCCGGCTGTGCCATTCCCCCAGCCA
>Ga0118677_10013944_pt1 | contig 11459 bp, 12 predicted proteins | sample AliMusrvi5mmetaG_FD_86154 | JGI IMG/M metagenome (GOLD analysis project Ga0118677, IMG submission 86154) | reverse complement strand
GGTGAAAGACATTGTGGGGCGTGTCTGGCTCTACGTCTTGATGGGCATCGGTGTGGGCGCGGGCATCCACGGTTATGTGCCGGAGAATTTCATGGCCTCCATCATGGGCAAAGGCGCGTGGTGGTCGGTCCCTCTGGTGGTGCTTCTGGGGGTTCCCATGTATTCCAATGCCGCCGGCATCATTCCCATCGTGCAAGCGTTGCTCGGAAAAGGCGCTGCCTTGGGCACCGTGCTGGCGTTCATGATGGCGGTGATCGCCCTTTCCCTGCCGGAAGCCATCATTCTCCGGAAGGTTCTCAAGCCCCGCTTACTGGCCGTGTTTTTTGGCGTTGTCGCCGTTGGAATCATGGCGGTCGGATATTTGTTTAACGCGATTATGTGACAGAAAGAAAGGCACCTTGAAAAAGATACAAATACTGGGGCCGGGTTGTCCGAAGTGCAAATTGTTGATGGCAAACGCGGAGGCGGCGGTCCAGGCGCTGGGCATCGAGGCGACTCTTGAGAAGGTTGAGAAGATACAAGAGATTATGAAGTTCGCCGTGATGATCACGCCGGCACTGGTGGTGGATGGGCAGGTGAAGAGCACCGGGAAGGTTTTGAGTGAGGGGGAGATAGAGAAGCTGCTGGAATAGTGGAAGGCTGGAATTATGGAATCGGGGAAGAAATGAGGGGACGAACATGAGTGAGCGCAAGAACATCAACCGCGGGTACATGAAGTTGATCGTCTGGCAGGATGCCAAGGCACTCTATGTCCGCACATGCATGACATTTCGGGTATTTCCGTACGAATTGAAGAGGGTGGCGTCACAGCAGATCGCCTCAGTGGATTCCATCCACCGGAATATTGCTGAGGGGTACTGTCGCCGTTCGCTGAAGGAATACCTGCAATTCCTGAACGTGGCGCTCGGTTCGGCGGGGGAGTCTGTGTCGGGTCTCGATGTGTATGCGGCATCCAACCAGATCACGCCCGTCCAATTCGAGGAGTTGGATGCCATCGCGTTCAAGTTGGAGAATGGCCTGAAGCGATTGATCGAAAGCCTGCAGGAAAAGCAGGCGACCGGCACATGGCAGGACAGTTTTGTGATCCGTGAGTCTAACGCGGCGTATGGCAGCGGGAAAGAGACTGGGGGTACGGAATGATGGAATACTGGAAAAATGGAAGAACGAGGCAGGAGCAAGGAAGTCTCCCCCCAGCATTCCATTATTCCAACATTCCAATTCAAACAGGAGGTATGTGATGAGCGAAAAACAAGGTTGTTCCTGTGGTTGTTCGGCGGGACCGAAACTGATCTTTGCCTGCTCGGGAGCGTCGGATGTTGGGGCGATCACCGATCAGGCTGCGCGAAAACTGTCGAAAGACGGCGTTGGCAATATGTTCTGTCTGGCGGGAATCGGCGGCAGGGTGGCTGGAATTATGGCGATGACCGCGTCGGCGTCCCGGATACTGGCGATTGACGGTTGTCCTTTGAATTGCGCGAAAAATAGCTTGGAGCAGGCGGGATTCAAGAATTATGAGCATCTGCAATTGGCCGATCTGGGGCTGGCCAAGGGTAAGACACCACCGACGCCTGAAGCGATCGCGACCGTTGCGGTAGCTGGCGCAGCGAAGTTGATGTAAGGCGAAGATAGATGGAAAACTGAAACACTGGAGTATTGGAATAATGGAAGAGTGGAGTATTGGAAGCAAGGGAGAGATCTTCACACCAACTATTCCATCGTTCCATCATTCCATAAACAATGAACGAGGAAAATATGACGGATAATAACGAAAAGAAGAATGACGGTCCCACTTGCGGGTGTGGTGCTGGGAGTTGTAGTAGTGGGCAGAGCAAATGGATCTGGATCGTATTGGCCCTGGCCGTGGCGGGGGTGTTGATTGCCAAAAATGCAAAAATACAGCCGGCTTTGCCCGCTAGTGCTGCTCCGGTGGTTAATTCATCCAGTGCGGTTGTGTCGGGTGACGTAGCCTCAAATCCGTCGCTGTTTGCCCTGCAAGGCAAAGCGCTGCCCCATTTCGTTGACTTCGGAGCGGGAGAGTGTCTCCAATGCAAAATGATGACGCCGGTTTTAGAGGACCTGAAGGCCTCGTATTCCGGAATGATGGATGTCCAATTCATTGATGTGTGGAAGAATCCAGAGGTGGGGAAGAAATATGAGATCTTCATGATTCCGACCCAGATATTCTTTGATGCGGCCGGGAACGAACTATTTCGACATGAGGGATTCATCATCAAGGAAGACATTCTTGCGAAGTGGAAGGAATTGGGGGTTGAACTGACTGTCGAAAAGAAGGAGAAGGGAATGCTGGAATAGTGGAATGGTGGAAGGCCAGTCGGGGATTGCTCACCCGATCTCCTACTTCTTCCAAAATTCCAGTATTCCACTATTCCAACACGCCCATGGAACAGTTATTCAGTGTATTGGCGCACGCTGTGGAAAGTTCAACCGGAGTTGCCCTCGGAGCGTCTTTTGTTTGGGGTGTGCTCAGCATTCTCCTGAGTCCGTGCCATTTAGCCAGCATTCCCTTGATTGTTGGCTATATTGATCGGCAGGGTCGGATTTCGTCCCGACGGGCCTTTGCAATATCCGTTCTCTTCGCGGTGGGCATCCTGATCACCCTTGGCGTGATCGGGGCGATCACGGCGGCGGCCGGGCGGATGCTGGGCGATGTGGGGTGCTGGGGGAGCTACGGGGTGGCGGTCATCTTCTTTGTGGTCGGGCTCTATCTGCTGGATGCGATCCGTCTGCCGATACCTAACGCGGCTCAACCGGGCATGAAGCACAGGGGTATGTTGGCGGCGTTGATCCTGGGTCTGGTGTTCGGAATAGCACTCGGTCCTTGCACCTTTGTTTACATGGCGCCGATGCTGGCGGTCACATTCAAGTTGTCGGCGACCCACCTGACCTATGGAATTCTCCTGCTTCTGCTCTACGGCGTGGGGCACTGCACGGTGATTGTGCTGGCCGGCACGTTTACCGAAGTGGTACAACATTATTTAGACTGGAACGAACGCTCCAAGGGAGCATTGATTCTGAAAAAGGTATGTGGCGTATTAGTCTTGCTGGGTGGACTGTATTTGCTTTATACGGCGCGTTAACTCGGGAGAAATAATGAAAACACTGGTTGTGGTGGATGGCGGGATTTGTGGATTTCAGACGCGGATTCATGCCGACAGCGACGATTTACAGAACGTGACCTTTCGAATCGCCAGCGGGTGCGAGAAGGCGCGGAAGTTCGGTGAGGCCTTGATTGCCAAGGGGCCTGTGGATGGTTATGCTGAAATCGGGGCGGGAGCGGACGGGGTGGTACTAACGATTGCCCGCGAATGCCTGAAGGGCTGTTGCGCCGCCTGTGCCGTGCCTATTGGTACATTCAAAGCCCTGCAGGTCGCGGCTGGTGTGGCCTTGCCGAAAGAAATCCACATCGAAATCAAGCAAGAGGAATAATAACAATGACAACAGAACGATATGTTCGCATGGTGGCCGGAGCCTTCGTGGTGGCGAGCCTGGCCTTGGGCTACTGGGTGCATCACGGCTGGTTCTTATTCACGGCCTTCGTAGGGCTGAACTTATTTCAGTCCGCGTTCACGGGATTCTGCCCGTTGGAGCTGATCCTGCGTCGATGTGGCGTACCGTCGGCCGTAGGCGGATGTGGTTGTGGCCCCAAATGAAAAGTTCGGATAGCCTCTTTCGGTCTACATAATAAGGGCTTTATTCTTTGCGGGTTCCTTGGTATTAGGACCTGAGCGCGAGACAGTGGCGAGGCGCCGATGCTTCTCCAGGAAAAAAGGAAATGCAGCATGAAACTGATGGCGTATTGTTCCCGCATCCTTCCGGCGATTCTTGTGGCGATGCTACTCCACAACCCCGGCGCCGACGCCGTAACCCTGGATGAATGCATTGTCACCACTCTTCGGAACAATCCTGACGTGCACGTCGCAACCGAACGCGTTCAGGCCGCCCGGGCGGCCATCAAGGAGGCCCAGTCCGCCTACTACCCGATGCTCGTCGGTTCGTCCACTTATGCTCGCACGGACAATCCCCCGCAAGCCTTCATGATGATGCTCAACCAACGTACGGTCTCCATGCAGTCGGACTTCAATAACCCGCCCGAAACCGACAACCTCGCGTTGAGTCTGGGCGTGAAATACCGTTTATACGACTTCGGACGACGCGAGCTCGACAACGAGATGGCCAAGGACGGAGCCAAGATTTCCCAACTGGTGCTGCGGGGGCTTCAGAACGATTTGATCCATCAGGTCACGCGCGGGTACTACTCGGTCCTTCAAGCCGGTGCTTTCGTCATGGTACAAGTGGAATCGGTCAAAACCCTGGAGGAAAACCTTCGAGTTGCGAATGAGCGCCTGAAAGCAGGCGGAGCGTTGAAAACGGATGCCCTGAACCTCGAAGTCCAACTTGCCCACGCCCAGGAAGATCTGATCCGTGCCCGTAACGGCGTCAAGTTGTCATTGGCCGCGCTTAACACCGCCATCGGCACCAATCTGGTGGATTCCGCGAGCCTGTCGGCCAAAGTCGAACTCCCCGGCCCCCAGCCACCGGAGTGCGAAGATTTGAGCGTCATTGAGAACCGGGCTGAACTGCAAGCCGCGCGAAAGGGAGCCGAGATCCAACATTCCGCCTTGCGGAAGGCCCGGCGTCAGTATTGGCCAACCGTGAACGCCTTTGGATCCATGGATTGGAATAGCGATGTTTCAACCGACTTTGAACGCAGCTATATTGTGGGCGTGGCGGCCGAGGTGGAGTTCTTCGATGGCTTTCGCCGGGGCGCAGCAGTTTCAGGCGCGAGTGCCCAGCAACGGGCAGCGGAGGCGGAGGTGGAGAAGGCGGCCAGCAATCTGCGTCTCGATCTCACCTCCGCCTCCATCCAGGCTGAGGAGTCATGGAATCGGCTCGACGTTGCCCGTAAGAGCATTGAAAACGCGGAGGAGGCGTTACGGATTACTCAACAACGCTATCAGCAAGGTGCGGCTGACCTGTCCGAGTTGCTGACCGCGCAAGTGGGGCTCACCGGAACCCGTACGCGCAATGTGGCGGCCCTGTATGATTACTGGATCGCACTCTCGAACCTGGAGCGCGCAAAAGGTCAACTGGTCGAACGATATTTAAAAGACAAGTGATGAGGAGAGGGAAACATGACTGACGAAATAAATAATGAGGAATGCACGAGCACGGAGCAATCAGCACCCAAGCGCGCCGGGGGGCGCATCGCAAAACCGTTGCTCGGATTGGCCATTCTGGTTGGGGTCATCCTCTGGAGTGTCGGCGTGTTCCGCACTCGAACACCGGCGGGCCAGCTGGAATACCAGGCCGGATTTGCGGTGCCGCCTCAGGTCGAACTTTTTACGGTGAAACCGGAATCCATCGCGCCGCGCGTGGATGTGGTCGGCACCGTAGCTTCTGAGGTGAAGGTCAACCTCAGCGCCAGAATCCCAGCCTACGTGAAGGCGGTCTTCGTCTCTGCCGGCAGTCCGGTCAAGCAGGGGCAGGAACTCATCACCCTCGACGACCGCGAAATCAAGGAACAGGTCGCGGCCTCTGAGGCTCAGTTCAAGCAGGCTGAAACCGAGTTGAACCGCGCCCAGCAGCTTTTCGACAACAAGGCGGCGACCGAACAAGCCCTTACGGCGGCGCAGTCCATGTTCACTTCGGCGCGCGCTCAATGGGAGCGCAGTAAGGTCATGTTAACCTACGCGAAGATCACCGCGCCCATGGATGGCGTGGTCACTGACCGGCGCATCGAACCTGGCGACCTGGCCAATCCGGGCCAGGTGCTCCTATCGATTTACGATTCCACGAATATGCAACTTGAGGTCCCGGTCCCGGTTCGCTTGCTTGCGAAACTCCCCGTCGGCCAAACCGTCGAGGTTACCCTGGACCGGCCCGTTACCAACTTCCAGGGTCGGGTCCGGCAGATCGTGAGCGAGATCGATCCGCTCAGCCGTACCCAGCTCGTCAAGGTCCACATTGAGGGCACCTCCAGCGATGTGTTGCCGGGAACCTTTGGTCGACTCTGGGTGGCTGATGACCCCCGTCAGACCGTTGTCATTCCGTTCTCTGCGGTCTACTCGGTCGGTCAAATCGAACTCGTTCAGGTGGTCAAAAACCAGCGCGCCATCCGTCGGGCAGTCCGAACCGGGCCGAAACACGGGGCTTCCGTGGAAGTGCTTTCTGGTTTGGAGTCTGGAGACGTCATCCTCATGAAGCCTGTTCAGGAGAATTGACGCCATGGAAAACGAGCCTAAACACTCTGTCATCAGCGGCATCATTGATGCTTTCCTCAAGGGGAACCTTGCCATTCTCCTGATCATTATCGCGCTGGCCGCTGGCGCCGCCGCTCTCTTCTTAACGCCTCGCGAGGAAGAGCCACAGATCGTCGTACCCCTGGCTGATGTCATGGTCATGTATCCCGGGGGGGCGGCCCAGGAGGTCGAGCAGTTGGTCTCGTCTCGCCTCGAACGCATGCTCTACCAGATCGATGGCGTTGAGTACGTGTATTCCATGTCTCGACCGGGCCTGTCCGTCGTGACGGTGCGCTTCAAGGTCGGCGAGGACCGGGAGAAGAGCCTGATCAAACTCTACAACAAGATCTTCCAGAACATAGACAAGACCACACCCGGCATCGCGGGCTGGGTGGTGAAGCCGATCGAAATCGATGACGTTCCAATCGTCAATGTGGCGCTCTACAGCGACCGCTATGACGAACACACGCTCTATCGCGTCGGCGAAGAAGTTGTCGCTCGGCTTCAACATATCCCCAACACCGGCAACATCACGCTCCACGGCGGACAGCGTCGTGTGCTTCATGTGTATCTCGACATGGAGCGCATCACAGCCTACGGCCTGTCGCCCATGGAGATTGCCGGCGCGCTCAAGGTGTCGAACGCTCAATTGGAAAGCGGCGGGTTTGAACAGGCCAATGCTTCGTTGCGCGTCGAAGCCGGGCCCTTCCTTCGCGATGCCTCCGAAATCCGCAATCTGATGGTGGGTTCCCATGCGGGCCGTCCGGTCTATCTGCGCGATGTGGCTAAGGTCGAGGATAGCCCCGAGGAACTTCAATCCTATGCCCGGATCGGATTCGGGGCCGCCGCGGTCCAGTTGACCAACGGCCTGGCGAAAGGGGCATCGTTCCCCGCGGTCACCATCGCCGTGGCCAAGAAAAAGGGCAGCAACGCGGTATGGGTCTCCCGCGAGGTCGAGCACTCCCTCGAAGCCATGCGAGGCAAGATCATCCCGGACGAAATGCGGTTCCGGATCACCCGGGACTATGGCGAAACCGCCAATGACAAAGTCAACGGGCTGGTCGAAAGCCTGATCTTGGCCATTATCACGGTGATTGTGTTGATCGCCGTCACCATGACTTTGCGGGTCAGCATCATCGTGGCTCTCGCCGTGCCCATCACCTATGCCCTGACGCTATTGGTCAACTACCTCGCCGGCTACACCATCAACCGTGTCACTCTCTTCGCTTTGATCCTCTCGCTCGGACTCCTGGTGGACGACCCCATTGTGGCGGTGGAGAACATCTACCGCCACCTCAAGATGCGCCGCTACTCGCGTCTTCAAGCCATCGCCATGGCCATGAACGAGGTCTTGCCTCCGGTCATCCTGGCCACCCTGGCCGTCGTCGTGGCGTTCATCCCCATGTTTTTCATCACCGGGATGATGGGTCCTTACATGCGTCCCATGGCCTTGAATGTGCCGCTTGCCATGCTGGCCTCCATGCTCGTTTCCTTTGCCATCACCCCCTGGGTGTCCAGCAAATTGCTGCGCGACGATGAGGATGAGTCACATGAAACCTACGACGTTAAGCAGACTCGCACCTATCGCGTTTACAGTGCCGTCATGCGCCCCTTCGCCGAGTCCCGTCGCAAAGGCATCCTGTTGTTGTTGGTCACCGGTGCCTTGTTTGCCTTGTCGCTCCTCTTAATCCCCACCGGCGGCGTCCCGCTCAAGATGTTGCCGTTCGACAACAAGAACGAGTTCCAGATGCTAGTGGACCTGCCGGAGTCGGCCACTCTGGAAACCACGGACAGCGTTGTGCGGGATCTGGAAACCTACCTGCGAACGCTTCCCGAGGTGACGGACTTTACATCCACCGTAGGCGCTGCCTCGCCCATGGACTTTAACGGCCTGGTGCGGCACTACTACCTGCGGCAGGGACCGCATGTCGCCGATATTCACGTCAGCCTCTTGCCCCGCAATAATCGGAAGATGGACAGCCACTCCATTATCCTGCGCATCCGGAACGACGTTGCCGCTATCGCCAAGCACCGCAACGCACGCGTCAAACTCGTGGAGGTTCCGCCAGGCCCCCCCGTCCTTTCGACGGTTGTCGCCGAGATCTACGGACAACCCCACCACGCTTACCAGGACCTCATCGATGCGGCACAGGTCGTCAAGGCTCGCCTGGAAACCGAGCCGGGTGTTGTGGATGTGGATGACACCGTCGAAGCGGACCAACGCGAGTTGTTTTTCCATGTGGACCGCGAGAAGGCCGGCCTGAATGGCATCTCCACGGAGGATATCACGCAAACCCTCTACCTGACCCTAAACGGCATGTCCGGCGGCACGGTGCATGTGTCGGGCCAGCAAAATGAAGTTCCCATCATCCTGCGGTTGCCGCGCGAGAACCGGTCAGATCCCGCCTTGCTCAAGACCATCGTCATCAAGGGTCGAAACGGGAATTCGGTGCAACTTGGCGAACTGGGTCGTTTCGAGGAAACGACCTACGACAAGACCATTTTCCACAAGAATCTGGAGCGCGTCGTCTACGTTACCGCCGAAATGGCCGGCCGCGGCCCGGCCTATGCCGTGCTCAGCCTACAGTCCTTCTTCAATAAGCATCCCTTGCCTGCCGGACTGAAAATCGACTGGCGCGGCGAGGGCGAATGGAAGATCACCCTTGATGTCTTCCGTGACCTGGGCATCGCATTCGCGGCGGCCCTGGTGGCGATCTATGTTCTGCTGGTTTATGAGACAGCCTCGTATATTCTGCCGGTGGTGATCATGATGTCGATTCCGCTCACCCTCATTGGGATCATGCCGGGTTTCTGGCTGCTCAACCTTATCGTCAACCGCCCCGTGGGAGGGTTCAGCAACCCGGTATTTTTCACAGCCACGGCTATGATCGGCATGATCGCGTTGGCCGGCATCGTGGTCCGCAACGGCATCATTTTGGTGGACTTTATCCGCAACGCCGTCGCCCGTGGACAGTCGGCTCGTGAGGCGGTCTACGAGGCGGGTGCCGTCCGGTTCCGCCCGATCTTCCTCACCGCCGGCGCCGCTCTGCTGGGCACATGGCCGATCACCCTCGACCCAATCTTCAGCGGTCTCGCGTGGGCCATTATTTTCGGGTTGTTCGTGTCCACCGCCTTTACGCTGCTCATTATTCCGACCGTTTACATGCTGATCTACGGCAAAAAGACAGAAGACCAGAAAACGGAATAACTCGTATGACACAACACACTTGTATACCCGAAAGCGTTTGTTCGTCAGAAATCTCTTTCGAGATTGAAGGTGACACCTTGAGAAACGTGCAATTCACGGGCGGCTGTTGTGGTAACTCGCAAGCCATCAGCAAGCTCTGTGAAGGAATGCGGGTCGTTGATGTCATACGCCAGCTCAAAGGCATAGACTGTGAGGACAGAGGCACTTCCTGCCCGGATCAACTCGCCAAAGCACTCGCGACGGCCCTGAACTAAATCGCCGGTGCTGAGTGCCTCCCCCAAATACAGACGTCCTGAGGGTGTCGCCTCATTCCGGTTCTCGATTAAAGAAAGCTGTCGACATGTTATGAACATATGTCCATAATATGAGACTGTTTTTCAGGAGAAGCCATGCCGCGACCTTGTTGCCTACGCCATATTAACATCAATCCCTGCGTCGTCTATTTCAAGCCGGCGGGTATTCCCGTCCACCGGCTTGAAGAGGTGGTCCTCGCGCTCGATGAACTGGAAGCCTTACGCCTGGCGGATCTCAATGGCTTGTATCAGGAACAGGCCGCGGAGCAGATGAAGATTTCGCGCCCGACCTTCTCGCGGGTTGTCGCGCAAGCCAGACAAAAAGTGGCGGACGCCCTTATTCACGGCAAGGCCCTGCGCATTGAAATCGGATCGGCCGCTCTCCCCTTGGATGCACGGCGGGACAAGTTAATCGCGATACGCCTGCCAGTCAGTCGATGTAAAGGAAAGGGACGTGGTAAGTATCATGACAAAAAAGGCTAGTGTGCTCCACACCGGAGCCGAAAGCATTCTGGAGAGCATCTCCGACGGTGTATTTACGGTGGATGCTGACTGGCGCATTACCTCGTTTAATCGCGCTGCTGAGACCATCACCGGCATTTACCGACGGGACGCCATCGGCAAAATGTGCTCGGATGTGTTCCGTGCAAGCATGTGCGAGGCGGATTGCGCCCTCCGGCATACAGTCAAGACCGGCAAATCCATTATCAATAAGTCCGCGTTCATTGTTAATGCCGATGGCTGTCGCATACCTGTCTCCGTGTCAACGGCTATTCTTCGCGACGAACGCGGACGGATCGTCGGCGGTGCGGAGACGTTTCGGGACCTCAGTCTGGTGGAGGAATTACGCAAGGAACTGGAAGGCCGGTTCCAGGTGGGCGATCTGGTCAGCCGTAGTGCCTCCATGCGTCGCGTTTTTGATCTTCTCCCTCAGATTGCGCCCAGCGACGCGACCGTGCTGATTCACGGGGAGACCGGCACAGGCAAGGAACTTCTGGCGCGCGCCATTCACAACCTCAGCCCGCGCAAGAATAAACCGTTCGTGCCCGTCAACTGCGGCGCGTTGCCGGACGCCCTGCTGGAATCCGAGCTTTTCGGCTTTATGAAGGGGGCTTTTACAGGCGCCGGTAAAGACAAACCAGGCCGTTTCGCGTTGGCGGAGGGCGGCACGGTGTTTCTGGATGAGATCGGCGATATCAGTCCGGCTCTGCAGGTCCGCCTGCTGCGCGTGCTCCAGGAAAGGACCTATGAGCCTCTGGGGGGAACGCAGACGAGGCATGCCGATGTCCGCGTCATTGCCGCCACCCACCGGGATCTGGCAGCGTTGATCAGAAAGGGCTCGTTTCGCGAAGATCTCTTCTATCGCCTGAACGTTGTGAGAGTTGATCTGCCGCCGCTGCGCAAGCGCAAGGAGGACGTCCCTTTGTTGGTCGATCACTTCATAGCCCGGTTCAACCGCCGGCAGGACAAGTCCGTGGCCGGGGTCGCCTCGGACGTCATGGCGCTACTCATGGCGCACGACTACCCCGGCAATGTCCGCGAACTCGAGAACATCGTGGAACGGGCCTTTGTGCTGTGCGGTTCAGGGAAGATCGAGCGAATCCACTTGCCGCCCGAACTGAGCGGCCAGCCGGCTTCGGTCTCCGTTCCAGCGGGCGACACCATCGCCGCACAGACGCGAGCCGCGGAAGCGCAGGC
>Ga0118677_10013943_pt1 | contig 11459 bp, 11 predicted proteins | sample AliMusrvi5mmetaG_FD_86154 | JGI IMG/M metagenome (GOLD analysis project Ga0118677, IMG submission 86154) | reverse complement strand
AGATCAAGCGGCTGAAACGAATGGCTTATGGCTACAGAGATGCCGGATACTTCCTGCTCAAGATCCACCAACACTGCGGCCTCTTAAACCCAAGACTCCAACACTAAATACGAAAGAACCTTTTTTTGTTCACTTGACAGGGGATTCTAAGGATAACTTAACTACAGCAGGTGCAGCTGGTCGTGCCGAAGAGCTCCAGAAGGCTGGTTACTGTTTTGGCTTTCCCTTTAGCAGTAGCAACACTTTCGGCTTGGGATGAATGCCCGGAGGCGGAACAATAGGGTTACGTGGCTTTTCCGAACGCTCACGCAGAATAAGCGGTGGGTCAGTAGTCTCGCTGCTGTCATATCCGGATGAAGGCTCATAAAATTTCTCTGCGGTGCTAGTCGTTCGACTCAGCTCCTCTTGAAACTTCCGCATCTTGCTTTGCATCCTCTCCTTGAGGCGCTTCAAGTCGTATCTGTCCATGATAACTTTTATCTGTTCCAAACCCTTTTGAAGGCTGCTCTCCGGTATGAAGCACCGACTCGGTTCGTTTAGTGCAAATCTGATCCGCGTCAGAACGGCGCCTTTATTGCCGAAGGCGTTCTCCGGATAAAGCGATTCAATCTCTTTCCTGACTTTCTGTTCTTGCTTTCTTACCTCTTGGATCTCTTCCCATAACACTCCACAAAGCCGCAACATCTTCGTATGGCGAAGGATTGAAATCTCATCGGAAGCAAAGAGCCGTTCCCGGCCTCGTCCCTGACGTTCCAGGTTAAGAAACTGGAGGGTCTTCCCCACCCAGGGAGGAGTAACATCGAGCAAAACACATAGCTCGGCTAAGGTAAGCCTATCTGCTGTTTGGGTTGGGGCACTGATTGTCATAATTACTTTGTATTATACAACGTATGAACTTAAAATCAAGCCCCTCTCCAAAGGCTTCCTGCCCTCCGGAGGGAGATATAGTGTAACGGGGTGTGGGGTAAATCATGCTCCGGTCCCAGCCAACCTGTCCCATCTACCGTAATTTTAGTCCCACATGGAAACGTATCGGGGTTGGCGGATCTCCCCTATACCGGGTAGTACTTTTCTTAGGCCCCAGCACTGATAATTCATGCTGTTGATGCACTGCCTTTGTTACACATCTCTGCCCTGCTCCACGGCCTGATGCGCCGTGATAAGCGACCCGCTGCGCGAATGAGCTTCGACGACGAAAGTGGCGTAGGATAAGCCCGACAAAATGCGGTTTCGGCGCGGAAAATTCTCCGGGAGAGGCGGTGTTCCCAAGGGATATTCGCTCAGCACGGCGCCCCGTTCGGTGATCCTTTGAAAAAGCGTCTCGTGCTCCTTGGGATAGACCACGTCGAGCCCGCATCCCATCACCGCGATCGTTCGTCCGTAGGCAACCTGGAGGGCCGCCTCATGCCCGACCTGGTCGATCCCCCGGGCCAAACCCGAGACGATCGTCAACCCCCGTGCCGCCAATTCCCGGGCAAATCGCTTTGCCTGAGTGCGCCCGTAAAAACCCGGATGACGCGTCCCGACGATCGCGATCGCGTTCCGGTCACTCTCGAGGATATTTCCTTTCATGTAGAGAAGAAGCGGGGGATCCGCGATCTCTTTGAGCCCCGGAGGATACTCCGGATCGGAAAAAAGGAGAAAGCGTATCCCTTTTTGGGCGCAACGTTCGCTCTCTTTTTCGGCGCTAAAAGGTCCCGCGCTTTCCGGAACCGGTAACTCCTTCAAAAGATCCTCCGATTCCATACGGGCCGCGATCTCCGGCGCGCTTTGACCTTCCGAAAGAAGCTGAACGACCTTGCGCCGCCCCTCGATCCGCAGACGGTTCAGGATCAAGAATGCCCGAACCTCCTCAGCTTCGCGTGACGTCATGCGTGAAATCCTATCATCGGCTTTTTCCGTACCGGAGGATTGGAGAGTCTCCGGATCGCGTTAAATAACACCCGGAAATTCGCACCGTATTGCATTTCCATTTCTTCGATCTTCCTGGCCAGATCCTTATGTATCGCAAGGATCTCCCTCAACCGTACAAAGGCACGGACGACTTGCAAACTCATCCGAACCGCCAGACGAGTATTCAACACCGTAGCCAGCATGATCGCCCCATATTCCGTGAATGCGTTCGGGAGCGTCGAAGAAAATTTGAGCTGTTTGAGGTGGTCGCAAGTTGCGACCACCTCCTTTTTCTCCTCCCGATTTAGTCTGAACGTAAAGTCGGGAGTAAAGCGGTCGGCATTCCGCCGAACCTGCTCGTTGAGACGCTTGGTGGGAACACCATAAAGCTCCGCCAAATCCGCGTCCAGCATGACTTTTTGTCCCCTCAAGAAGAGAATGGTCTTGAAAATCCTTTCATGCGGGATAAGACAGGTTCGTTTCTTCATGGTATAAGCTTAACGAATTATTCATTATAAATCAATAATATTTTCATTTTAATGAATCTTTTAGGCGGGCCGTTCCCCGTCGGGAATTGCTACGGAAGGATTTATTTCGCGCCAGCGAGGCGGAGGATGCGGCCGACTTTATCGAGAGGGATATGGGTTTCGAGGGTGACCCGGCCGATGCCGCGGGGAAGCACAAAACGGAGGGTCCCCCGGCTTTTTTTCTTGTCCTGCATCATGGCCTTCTGGATCGCATCCGTTTTCAAGTTAAATCGCTGGATCGAAACCGGCAACCGCATGGCAACAAGAAGTCTCATCTGGCGCCAAGGAAGCTCTCCGGAGCAAAGGCCAAGATCTGCGGCAAGCTGCGCGGCCATCATCATGCCAATCCCGACGGCTTCTCCGTGCACCAAACCCCGGTAACCCAGCGCTCCCTCGATCCCGTGCGCGAAAGTATGGCCGTAGTTGAGGATCGCGCGTTCCCCTTTTGTCTCAAATTCATCCCGGCTCACGACCCCGGCTTTGATCCGGGCGCAGGCGAGCACGATCTTCTCAAGGACCCCGAGATCTTTCCGGAGTATCTTCTTCCCGCTCAGTTCGAGGAGGCGGAAGAGCGACGGGTCGCGTATCACTCCATATTTGATGACCTCCCCCAACGAGGCACAAAGCTCACGTAAGGGCAGAGAACGGAGCACATTCACATCCGAGATCACAAGCGCCGGAGGCCAGAAAGAGCCCATGAGGTTCTTGCCTTCCTTTAGATCGATCGCCGTTTTTCCGCCGATCGCGCTATCGACCTGCGCCAGAAGCGTGGTCGCGATATTCACATAGCGGATCCCGCGCAAATAAACCGATGCGGCAAAACCCGCAAGGTCCCCGACGACGCCTCCGCCCACGGCCACGATCCCGTCGCGGCGCTCAAACCCCTTGGCAAGCAGCGCCGCGGAGAGGCGGAAAAGTTCCGCCCCGGACTTTGCGATCTCTCCGGCAGGCAGTGTGTGGACGTGGACTTCGAATCCTTTTTTTGAAAGCGACGCGGCGATCGTCTTGAGGTAAGGCTTGAGATTCTTCTGTGAAACGATCATCAGTCGGGCGCCCGGCGAGAAGACGCCGGAAACCAGCGTCCCCGTTCTGGGCAGAAGTGCCTGCCCGACGCAGATCTTGTAATGTCCCTTACTGCTTTTGACCGGAACCGTTCTCATCCCCGTCTCCTCAAAATTTCCACGATCTCGCTCGCGACATCTTCGGCAATCTTGCCGTCCGTCGCGACTGAAAAATGACAGGCGTTCTCGTAAGAGCCGGCCCGGTCGTTCAGAATTTGTTCGAGCGCCCCGAACGGATCGGGCTTGTTGAGAAGGGGCCGGTCCTTGGAGTACCGGACCCTCTGCCACAGGGATTGCGCGGACGCCTGGAGCAGCACGACCTTCCCCGTCCTTTTCATGAGCTGCACATTCTCCTCGCGCAGCACGATGCCTCCCCCCGTCGCGATCACCTGGTGTTTTTTCCTGGAAGATTGCTCCAGCACCGACGACTCGACATCGCGAAAATAGGCTTCACCGGACGCCGCGAAGATCTCAGAGATCGGCCGCCCTTCCCGCCGCTCGATCTCGGCATCCAGATCCACGAACGTGTAGTCGAGAAAACCCGCCAGGACTCTCCCGGTCACCGTCTTCCCGGAACCCATCATGCCGATGAGATAAACATTGTCAAAGTTAGGCACGGATGTGTTTGAGATACCCTTCATAGTTGCGGCGGATCTCCGCGATAGAATCGCCGCCGAATTTTTCGAGAAAAGCGTCCGCCAGGACATACGCCACCAGAGCTTCCCCGATCACGCTCCCGGCCGGCACGGCGCAGGCATCGCTGCGTTCATAATCCGCTTTTTCGATCTTTTTGGTCTTCATATTCACCGAGGCAAGCGGCTTCGCCAGCGTGGAGATCGGCTTCATCGTCAGCCGCACCACCACGTCCGCCCCGTTCGTCATTCCGCCTTCAAATCCTCCGGCGCGGTTCGTCTTATGAAAATAACCGCGGGCCTTCCCATAAAAGATCTCGTCGTGGGCTTCGGAACCGAAATGACCCGCCAGTTCCACCCCGTCCCCTACTTCCACCGCTTTCGCGGACTGCTGGCTCATCAGGATCATGGCAAGCCTCGCGTCGAGTTTGCGCTCAAAATGAACATAGGACCCGAGCCCGATCGGGAGCCCCGTGGCCCGGACCTCGTATTTCCCGCCGAGGGTGTTCCCGGCCTTGATGGCCCGGGCGATCCCCTGCATCATGGCCTTCTCGGTCTTTTTGCAAACGCAACGGACCGGCGAATCCTTGGAAAGCTTCCGGATCTCTTCCACCGTGATGTCCTGTTTGGGAAGCACGGCACTTCCGATCTGCACCACGTGCGCGGCCAGGTCGATCCCGAAAACATTGAGCAGCAGTTTGCAGGCCGCGCCGACCGCGACGCGCATCGATGTCTCCCTCGCGCTGGAGCGCTCCAGTACCGCGCGTATCCCCTGATCGTATTTGAGCGCCCCCGCGAGATCCGCGTGGCCGGGCCTCGGACGGAAAAGTTCCGGCATGGCGTCGATCTTGAAATCCTTGTTCGTGAGAAGAAAACCCAGCGGCGCGCCGGTCGTGATCTTTTTGATCACGCCGCCTATGATCTCGACGCCGTCGGTCTCTATCTTTTGACGCTCTCCCCGGCCGTAGCCTCCCTGCCGGCGGCGCAATTCCCCGTTGATGAAATCCAGGTCCAGAGGAAGGCCGCTCGGGAACCCTTCGAGGATGGCGGCCATGTAGTGCCCGTGAGATTCTCCCGTTGTGATGTATTTCAGCATGTCACACTCCGTACAGTTTTGAGATAAAGTGCAGGACCGCGTCCCCCTGCGCGAACACAAGCGCTCCCGCGAGCGCCAGGAACGGTCCGAAAGGAATGGTTTCTTCTTTTTTGACATAACGCTGCCAAAGCGCGAAAGGCAGCGCCGGAAAAGGCGCGAGCAGGAACACCAGACCGACTTTGCCCAGGCCCACGAAAGCACCGATCATCGCCAGGAGTTTCACATCCCCGCCGCCCATGCTGTCCTTGCGGAAAGCGAGTTTGCCGAACCATCCGGTCAGAAGCAGTATCCCGCCACCCGCCACGAGTCCCACGAGAGAGGCAAGCGCCTTTTGATACCAGAACTCCTGTGAAAAATGCCCGTGCCCGGTCACGCTGAGCGCGAGGCCCAGGATCATTCCCGGGATCGTGATCTCGTCGGGGATCAGCCCGGTCTCAAAATCCGTCATGGTGGCGACGAGGATCATCGCGAAAAAGATCGCGCTTACGATAAATTCTGCGGACAGGCCATACCTCCTCCAGAGGATCCACGCCATCAGCGCGGTGACCAGCTCCACCAGAAAATAGCGAAGAGCGATCGGTTGACGGCAGCGGAAGCACTTCCCCCGGAGCAGGAGGTAGCTCAGGAGCGGGATATTCTCATACCAGGGGATCTTCGCCTTACAGTGAGGACAAAAAGATCCGGGCCAGGCGATCGAAAGCTCAAGCGGCAGGCGGTAGATGCAAACGTTCAGGAAGCTGCCGACGATCGCTCCCAGAAAAAAAACATACCATAACGTCAAAGTTTCCATATCAGGTCCTTTTTTCTTTCAAGGCTTGAAGAAGCGCGTGCCGCATCACGGGAACCGGGGCCTTCCGCCCGGTCCAATGCTCCAGCGCCCGGGCGCCCTGATAAAGCAGCATCCCGAGTCCGTTCAGGGTTTCATGCCCCTTCCGTTTCCCGGCCTTCAAAAAAGGCGTCACCGCCGGATTGTAAACCAGATCCATCAGGAACTTCTTGGAATGCCCGGCCCTCGGGATCCAGGACTCGGGCACCACAAGCGGGTCCGAGGGCTTCAGTCCGAGCGGGGTCGCATTAATGATAACATCGGCTTTTTGAACGGCCTCCTTGACCTCCGGAGTGCCCGCCAACGCGGCCTGGAAAACCGCGCGCGGAAAAAGCTGGCACATGTCCCGCGCGATCTTGTCGGCTTTCTCCGGAAAGCAATCCGAGATCAGGATCTCGCTCGCGCCTTCGCGCGCAAGACCGTAGACCACCGCGCGTGCCGCGCCGCCCGCGCCGAGGATCACGGCCCTTTTCCCGGACGGACGGAAACCGCCATCCTTCATGAGCGCCAGAAGAAAACCTTCCATGTCGGTATTCGTGCCGACCCACTTCTTCCGTTCGCGATAAACCGTGTTCACCGCGCCGATCGCGCGCGCCTCCGGCCGCACCTGATCAAGATAAGGAATGACCGTTTCTTTATAAGGGACCGTGACATTGAACCCCGAGAGAGAGATCCTGGAAGTCTGGCGCATGAGTTCTTTAAAGACTGCCGGGGCCAGATCCAGCACGATATAGTGCGCCTCGATCCCGAGTTCCCGGAACGCGGCTTCGTGCATCGCCGGAGAGAGGGTGTGGGACAGGGGATGGCCGAAGATCCCGTACAGTTTGAAACCCCGGTCCTTTTTCACACCGGAGAGGGCTGGCTTGAGGCCCTTGGGGGATTCGCCGAGATCTTGTTGAGCGCGAAAAGATAGGCGCGCACGCTGGCTTCGATAATATCGGTGCTCGTGCCGCGGCCCGTCACTTCCTTGCCGCCGATCTCGAGCTTGACAAGCACCTCTCCTAAAGCATCCTTGCCTTCGGTCACCGATTGCAGGCCGTAGTGAATGACTTTCGCCCCGGAATCCACGATCTTTTCGATGGCCTTGTAGCAGGCATCCACGGGTCCGTCCCCGTTCGAGACCGCTTCCTGGATATTTCCTTCATAGGAAAGGCTGATCGCGGCGTGCGGCTTCGCGCCGGTCTCGGTCACCACTTTCATGGACACCAGCTTCCAGGTCTCCGGGATCTTGGCGATCTCACTTTGCAGGATCGCTTCCAGGTCCTCGTCAAAGATATATTTTTTCTTGTCCGCGAGAGCCTTGAACTGGACAAAGGCCTGGTCCAGTTCCTTGGACGCCAGCCGGAACCCGAGCTTTTTGACACGGACCTCGAAGGCATGCTTGCCCGAAAGCTTCCCGAGCATCAGCTGGCTCCCTGAAAGACCGATCTTCTTGGGATCCATGATCTCATAGGTTTGGCGCTTCTTCAAAATTCCGTCCTGGTGGATGCCCGACGCGTGCCAGAAAGCATTCCGCCCTACGATCGCCTTGTTGGGCTGAACGACCATGCCCGTCAGGTTGGAAACAAGACGCGAAGCCTTGGTGATCTCCGAGAGCTTGATATCCGTGTAGCAACGCATGAAATCCGCGCGCGTATCGATCGCCATGGCGATCTCTTCGAGGGAGGCATTGCCCGCCCGCTCGCCGATCCCGTTCACGGTGCACTCCACCTGGTTGGCGCCGGCCAGCACCGCGGCCAGGGAATTCGCGACAGCGAGACCGAGGTCGTTGTGGCAATGGACCGAGAGCACGACTTTCTTGCCAAGCCCCGGATTTTTCCGGATCAGGAAACGGATCAGTTCGGTGAACTCCTGGGGAACGGTGTAACCCACGGTGTCGGGAATATTGACCGAGGTCGCGCCCGCGCTGATCGCGGCGCGCACGGTTTCGGCCAGAAAATCCCTCTCGGTCCGCGAGGCGTCTTCCGGAGAAAATTCGATCTGCCTGAAATCCTTGGCAGCCGACGCGATCTCACGGGCCACCATGGCAAGGATCTCTTTTTTGTTTTTCTTGAGTTTGAACTCCCGGTGGATCTGGGAAGTCGCGAGGAAAACATGGAGACGTTTTTTTGCCGCTTTCTCCAAGGCCCGGCGGCAGGCGTCGATATCCCGGGGGATCATGCGCGAGAGACCGCAGATCACGGGGCGCCGCACGTTTTCGGCGATCATGGCCACGGCCTTCATCTCTCCTTCGGAGGAAGCCGGAAATCCCGCCTCGATCACATCCACGTTGAGCCGTTCGAGCTGGCGGGCGATCTTGAGTTTCTCTTCGGGCGTGAGGGAAGCCCCCGGCGATTGTTCGCCGTCGCGGAGCGTGGTGTCGAAGATGTGTATCTTTTTTTGAGCGGTCATAGCATCCCGGCTTGGGGACAACGAACAACGGTCAACGGACAACGGTGTTTAACTCGTTGCCCGTTGAGCGTTGACCGTTGAACGCATTATTTCTTATTAATAAACTCCATCATCCCGCGCAGCTTGGCGCCGACCTTCTCGATCGAATGCTTCTCGCATTTTTCGCGGGACTTCTTGAAATTGGGGCGGCCTTTTTTATTCTCCGCCATCCATTCCTTCGCGAATTTCCCGGAGACGATCTCCGCCAGCATCTTTTTCATTTCCTTGCGGGTCCCCTTGGTGATCAAGCGCGGCCCGCGGGAATATCCGCCGTACTCCGCCGTGTCCGAAACCCGGCGATACATGCCGGCGATCCCGTGCACGAACATCGCGTCCACAATGAGCTTCACTTCGTGGAGACATTCAAAATACGCCATTTCCGGCTGGTACCCGGCCTCGACCAGGGTATCGTAACCCGCCGTGATGAGATCGCTCAAACCGCCGCAAAGCACGGCCTGCTCGCCGAAAAGATCCGTTTCCGTCTCTTCCTTGAACGTCGTCTCGATCACACCGGCGCGCGCGCCGCCGATAGCCTTCGCGTACGCGAGGCCGATCTGGAGGGCCTTCTTGCTCGGATTCTGCTGCACGGCCACCAGGCACGGCACGCCGCCACCTTCCACGAACTGGGAACGCACGAGCGAACCCGGCCCTTTGGGAGCCACCATGAACACATCGATCTCCTTGGCGGGCTTGATATAGCCGAAATGGATGTTGAACCCGTGGGAGAAACAAAGCGCCTTGCCGGCCTTCATATGCGGCGCGATATGCTTCTCGTAGATCTCGGCCTGAAGATGATCCTGCGTCAGGATCTGGATAATATCCGCCTGCTGGGCCGCTTCACTCGCGGGGATGGGTTTGAAACCGTCCTTGAGAGCCTGCTCGTAGTTCGGGGTCCCGGGGATCTCGGAAACGATCACGTCCACGCCGGAGTCGCGGAGATTCAGGCCCTGGCCGCGGCCCTGAATGCCGTAGCCGATGATGGCGACTTTCTTGCCTTTGAGAAGGTTCAGGTCCGCGTCTTTATCGTAATAGATTTTGAGTGCCATTTGATTTTCCTTTTCCTTGGGTTGAGATGGAGATGGTTGAAATTATTTCTTCTTTGTTTTCTTAACGCCCTTTGCCGCCTGGCAAGGGACGAGCTTGACCGTCCGCTTGGACGGGATCTTCAGCTCCGCGCGTCGTCCCATCGCGATCTGACCTGTCCGCACGACTTCGCGGAGGTCAAAAGGCCTCAAGAGCTCGAGCATGGCGTCGATCTTCCCCTCGCTGCCGGTCACTTCGATGGTCATGTTCTCGGGGCTCACGTCCACGATCTTGGCGCGGAACGTGTTGACCACGTGCATGATGTCGTTGCGACTCTCCGCGTTGGCACCGATCTTGATCAGGACCAGTTCCCGCTCGATCACATCGTTCCCGGTCAGGTCCTCGACATGAATCACATCCACGAGCTTCACCAGCTGTTTCATGATCTGATCGACGATCCGGTCATCCCCCTGCGCGATCACGGTCATACGCGACACTTCCGGGTCCTGGGTCTCCCCGACGGCCAAGCTGTCGATATTGAATCCCCGCGCCGAAAAGAGTCCGGCCACGCGCGCGAGCACGCCGAAATGATTCTCCACTAACACCGCGATCGTATGTTTCATAAGAGCTCCTTCGTCGCTTATAGACTAGAGACTAGAGACTAAAGACTAAAAAGATTTTTGGTCCTTGGTCTATGGTCTTTGGTCTGATTTTTAAGCCATATCCATGATCTGGTCCAGGGCGTTCCCGGCCGGGACCATCGGATAGACGTTACTTTCCCGGGCCACCACGCAATGGACCACCACCGGCCCCTTGTGGGCCAGCGCCTTCTTGATCGTGGGGATCACGTCCTTGGGGGTTTTCATCCGCAGGGCCAGGATCCCGTAAGATTCCACCAGTTTCACGAAATCGGGATTGGTCGGGCCGATCACCGAACCCGAATAGCGGCGTTTGTAAAAAAGCTCCTGCCACTGCCGCACCATCCCGTAATAACCGTTGTCCAGAATGAAAACCTTGACTGGGACCTTGTAGTAGGCCGCCGTCGCGAGTTCCGTCATGGTCATCTGGAAGGATCCGTCCCCTTCGATGCAAACCACGGTCTCGCCCGGACGCCCAAGCTGCGCCCCGATCGTCGCCGGAAGGCCGTAACCCATGGTCCCGAGCCCGCCGGACGTAAGCATCGTCCTCGGCTTCTCGAACCGGTACCACTGCGCCGTCCACATCTGATGCTGTCCCACGCCGGTCACCACGATCGCCTGATGCCGGGTCAGTTCCCCGATCTTATCGATCACGTGTTCCTGAAGGATCTTCTTGGCCTTTGTGTCATATTTAAGCGGGAATTTCTTTTTCCATTCCGCGATCTGCTCGAGCCACTCCCGGATCGCCCCGCGACGATCGTTCATCTGCGGGATCAAACGGTCGATGGCTTTTTTGACGTCGCTCACCACCGCCACGTCCACGCGGACGGTTTTCGAGATCGCGGACGGATCGATGTCGATATGGATAATCTTGGCCTTCGTCGCGAATTTCGAGATATTCCCCGTCACGCGGTCGTCAAAACGGGCGCCCACCGCGATCAGCACATCGCAATTCTGTACCGAATAATTGGCGAAATGCGTGCCGTGCATCCCGAGCATCCTGAGCGACGACTCATGCGATTCTGGGAATACTCCAAGCCCCAAAAGCGTCGTCGTGATCGGTATCCCGGTCTTTTCCACGAAGGCCCGGATCTCCTGTACGGCGTCGGAAGCCAGAGCGCCCCCGCCCACGTAGAGGCACGGACGTTTCGCTCCAAGGATCAGGGCCGCGGCTTTCCGGATCTGCGCGTCAAGATCTTCGGGTTCCCGCTCCGGCGCGTAGCCGCGGAAGAAAAGTTCCTTGGGATAAACAAAATCCGCCGTCGCGCGGCTCACATCCACCGGAAAGTCGATCAGGACCGGCCCGGGTTTCCCGCTCGTGGCGATATAGAAC
>Ga0118677_10013942_pt1 | contig 11460 bp, 10 predicted proteins | sample AliMusrvi5mmetaG_FD_86154 | JGI IMG/M metagenome (GOLD analysis project Ga0118677, IMG submission 86154) | reverse complement strand
ATAGAGGACCGGATCGGGCAAGGGCCAGTGTTGTTAACTCCTCAAAACGAACTACGTCCATGAAATTTCCGGCTAAGATTATCCTGTTCGGAGAATATGGGATCCTGCTGAAATCCAAAGCACTGGCCATTCCCTACTCCCGCTATTCAGGAGTTTTAACTCTTCCGGCTGGCTTGATCGAAGCGGAAACGGAGTGGGCGCGGGTATCCAACCTGGAATTGAGAAAATTTCTTAACTACACAAGACTAAATATCAATAAGTTCCGTTTCTTAGATCTTTCCCGAATGGAAGAAGAGGTTGACCGGGGATTGTACTTCGACTCCTCCATTCCTTCCGGTTCAGGTCTTGGCAGTTCGGGTGCCCTGACGGCTGCACTGTTTTACAGGTTTGCCTTAAACCCAACAGATGCGGCGCCCGAAGAAATTCAAGGGAATATGGCTGTAATGGAGTCGAAATTCCACGGAGTCAGCTCCGGCATCGATCCATTGACCTCTTACCTCAATAAGCCCGTTCTGCTGGAAGGAGGCACCTTAAAGGACTCACCGGTTGATCTGACCTATTTTTTTTACAATTATCACCTCTTTCTGATCGACTCGGAATCAAGGGGAAACACCCGCGATCTCGTGGAATTATTCAGGAACCAGTACCTGGATCCCCGCTTCAGGGAGAAAATAGATACCGAATATATTCCGCTGATTGACCTTACCATTGACAATCTGATAAAGTCAAACCTATGCAGTTTTGATGTCAATATTTTGAAATATTCGCAGTTTCAACTGACAAATCTTGCGAAAATGATTCCTGACTTCATGAGAAAACATTTTGAACATGGTATCGTTACCGGAGATTTTTATTTAAAACTCTGTGGATCAGGAGGTGGTGGCTTCCTGATCGCCCTGTCCCGCAACAGGGTAAGTGCAGAAAACTACTTTAAAATGAACCACCTTTCTTACCATTCGTATACATACAAAAGCTCTTGAATCAATTATACAACCTTAATAATTTATCATCATGAAAACACAAAATAGATTAGTCATTTGGCTGAACCAGATCCGGGCCAATTTTTTAGTTCTCGCAGTACTCCTCGTACTCATCGGTATTGCTTTGGCATACAAATATCTACCGGCAAATCATTCCATCCGCTGGATAGATATGGCACTGCTCATCTTTGGTACAGTAGTAGCGCATGCCTCGGTCAACCTGTTCAATGAATATTCCGATCACCTCACAGGCATTGATGAAAACACGAAGAGAACCCCCTTCAGCGGTGGTAGTGGAATGATGAAATCGGGTCTGATGAATCCCTCCTCCGTTTTGGCGGCAGCCATTGTGACCCTGCTCGTCTCAGCCTCTATAGGTATTTACTACGGAATGACAGCGCACTGGACTATTTTCCTTATCCTGATCATTGGCGCATTTTCAATCGTTTTTTATACCCCTTTGTTGACGAAACTCATGCTTGGGGAGCTATTTTCCGGTCTCACCCTGGGTACGCTCGTGGTTCTGGGCACTTTTATTTCACTAACGGCAACACCGGGTCAATCCGTCAGTTCCCTGCTTCCCCTGGAAGTAATCCTGATCTCGCTGCCTCCCGGTATTCTGACGGCATTGCTCCTTTTTCTCAACCAGTTTCCGGATTCGGAAGCAGACAAGAAGGGAGGAAGGAGGCATCTGGTCATTACACTTGGGTACAAGAAAGCTGCGGTGCTCTATGTTGCAGGAGTCATTGTCACATTTTTGATTATATTAATTCTTCCTTTAGCCGGGATATCCTCCTATTGGATTTACCTTGGGCTTCTTCCGGTTCCCCTGGTTTTCAAGGCATCTGTCACCACATTCAATTATTACAACAACATGGAAAAACTGATTCCGGCCCTGGGAGCAAACATTGGAACAGTTTTATTGACAGACGCTTTGCTTGCAGCAGCTATTTTCATCACCCTATTGTAAGTGAAAATGACATCAACTGCTCGAAGACTGCCTGACTGGATGAAGACTCCTCTGCCAGCAGGCAAGGATTACATTGCTTTGAAAAACCTGGCTTCAAAACAGCAACTCAATACCATCTGTGTAAGCGGAAACTGTCCCAACAAGGCAGAATGCTGGGGAGCCTCTTCGGCCAGCTTCATGATTTTGGGAGAGAAATGCACCCGAAACTGCAGGTTTTGTGATGTAAAGAATATGATCCCGGATCCGGTCGATATGGATGAGCCGCTCAGGTTGTCGCGAACCATCCAGGCTCTGCGTATCCGCCATTGCGTCATCACCTCCGTGACCCGAGATGACCTGGAAGATGGAGGAGCAGCCTTCTGGGCCTTGACGATCACGAAGATCAAAGAAATAAATCCCGGCATCACCGTCGAGACTTTGATTCCTGACTTCTATGCCAATCCAGAATTGATTAGGATGGTGGCAAATGCCAAACCGGAAGTCATTTCACACAATATGGAAACTGTCAGAAGGCTAACGCCGAAGGTCAGGGATATTGCCAGGTACGACAGAAGCCTGAAAGTCATCGAAATCATCGCATCGACCGGAGTCGTTCCCAAATCGGGAATTATGGTCGGATTGGGCGAAACCGAAACGGAGGTGCTTGAAACCATGGATGATCTGATTCGGGTTGGTTGCAGGGTTTTAACCATCGGACAATATCTGCAGCCTTCCGACCATCATCTGAAGATTGAGGAGTACATCAAACCTGAAATTTTCATCAAATACCGCGAGGCAGCACTCCAGAAAGGGTTCAAAATGGTAGAAAGCAGTCCGTTGGTCCGTTCTTCCTATCATGCCGAACGGCACATATTTGCATGAAGAAAACAACCTGCAGCAAAATCATTGGAATCACCAATCTGACTGAATCGACTTACCTGGTAAGGCTCGAAAAGAACGATTTCCAATTCAGGGCGGGTCAGTACCTGGTATTAAACGTACCCGGGAAGTCCAAAGCCAGGGAATATTCCATTTACAGCAGTGAAGATGCGCCTACCCTTGATCTTTTAATCAGAGAGGTACCTGACGGGGAAGTTTCCTTAGCGTTGAAACAGCTAAAACCCGGGACAAAGGTGGAGATCTCGGGACCATTTGGTTTTTTTGTATTAAGAGACTATGAATTAAACGATCTCAACCACTTCATATTTGTGGCAACAGGCACCGGAATTTCACCCTTTCATAGCATGGTTCTTTCCAATCCAGATATTCAATATGAAGTTATTCATGGCATTCAGCATGGCAAGGAGGCCTACGGAGCAGATGACTATCCGGACGGAAGCTATCTGGCATGTACGTCCCGCGATCAGGAAGGGCATTTCCATGGACGTGTCACGCAGTACCTCAGGAACAGACCGGTCAGGAAAGACTCCCGTTATTATCTTTGCGGTAACTCAGCCATGGTGAACGAAGTAACGCAATTTCTTGAAGAGGAGGGCGTTCCTTCCCAGAATATCAGAACCGAAATATTTTTCTAAAATACTGTCAAAGTAAGCTATGCAAACAAAATATGAACCCAAAGCCTGCGTTCGATGCAACAGTCAGCATATTTGCACCCAATCCTACCATTGTGACTGCATGGCGGTTGATCTCCCGGAGAAGTTGATTAGTTACATGGAATTCCATTTCGACGATTGTGTCTGCTTGGATTGCCTGAAAGAATTGAAGGGCAATAATCTCCAATAGTTCCGACCAGACAGCTATAACTGGCAGTCGGCGATCAGGAAAAGAAGGCTGCCAATTGTTCGACTCGCATCTGCTCACCTTCAGCATTTCAACTCACCTCTCGATCCAGTCATCCATCCCACTACCGAATCGAGACATCAGCACATCCTCTCCATTTCCCTGCATTAATTCGTCACTTTCAATTTTGCACTTTCAACCAATCACTGTCAAAATCAGCCCTTTCACTTAGAAGAAAAAGCTTTTTACTGATTTTAGTCCAAATCTCTCCTTGGAAATCTATCTTTGTTTTAAAATCACCCAGACGCCGGACTACCATGAATAAATCATTCAAAATAAAGGTTATTGAAGGACTCCTTTTCGGAATGATCTGGTTTGGCATCTTCTCCATTCCTATTTTCAACCAATGGGATTATCCAACGCTCGATTGGGAGAAATTGCTGTCTGAATGGTTGCGAATCTTTGGTTTTTTCCTGCTCTTCCTGATCAATATTAGTTTCCTCATTCCAAAATTCCTGATTACACAGAAATACAAGACCTATGTTTTCTCAGCCATCCTTCTGATTGTTGGGACCATTGTTGCGGGCATCTTTCTGAATTCGTTACTATTTCCGACGCCGCTTGAAATGCCTCCAATGAACCTCGGATCAGGGATGCCGATGGAATTGGGCTCGGGAATGCCAGCTCCAATTGGGTTCAAGCCTGAAAGAAAAACGGATTACAATTCAATGTCATTACTGATCATAGTGAACCTTATTATTGCCTTTCTCATCGTGGGTAGTAGTACCACCTTTAAGGTAATCGGACAATGGCTGATTGCAGATGACCGCCGAAAGGATCTGGAAAAGGAGCAGCTTAGAACGGAACTTGCCTTGCTTCGGCACCAGGTCAGTCCCCATTTTTTCATGAATACGCTCAACAATATTCATTCCCTGATCGATCTTAACACCGAAGATGCCAAGGATGCCGTCATTCGATTGTCAACCATGATGCGCTACCTGCTCTACGACACCTCCCAGGGGCAGACGAGTCTCAAGAAAGAGATTGGCTTCATAGAAAGCTATATCTCCCTGATGCAACTTCGATTTTCGAAACATGTGAATGTAAAACTGGAGGTTCCGAAGGCGATGCCGGAAATACTCATTCCACCCATGCTGTTTATCTCGCTGCTTGAAAATGCCTTCAAGCATGGCGTCAGCTACCAGGATGACTCTTTTGTGTTTTTCAAGATCGGGCTTGAAGGAAGCCGTCTCAATTGTACCATCCAAAACAGCAAACACGTCAAGACTGCGGTCAATGGGAACAAGTATTCGGGAATTGGCCTCACCAATATCAGGAAGAGTCTGGAACTACTTTACGGGAAAAATTACCAGTTTGAAATCATGGATACAGAGACAGATTACCGGATTTTATTAAGTATTCCAATCGATGTAAAGTAAAGAATAAAAGGCCCATACGAGGAAATCAGCCTGGGTTACCTTGAAAGAAACGGAAAGAATTCATAGACCAGGATTTTAATTTAATAAAGAAAATATCATGAAAATCAGGTGTATAGCGATAGATGACGAACCTCTGGCACTGAAACAAATCGGTACTTACATCAGCAAAACACCTTTCCTGGAGTCGGTTGCACTCTGCTCCAACGCATTTGATGCATTGAAATATGTTCGGGAGGATCCGGTTGACCTGTTGTTTGTTGACATCAACATGCCTGATCTGAATGGCCTCGATTTTGTAAGATCGCTCGAAAAGAAGATCCCGGTCATTTTCACCACGGCTTACAGCGAATATGCCATTGACGGTTTTCAGGTGGATGCACTCGATTATTTGTTGAAACCGATCAGTTACGCCCACTTCCTCAAATCGGCCAACAAAGCCAAAACATGGTTTGATGCAAACCTCCGCACTGCGGAAACAGCACCACAGCCAATGGACTATTTGTTTGTGAAAGCAGAACACAGGCTAATTAGAATTCTCCTTTCCGAAATCAAATACATCGAAGGTTCCAACGAGTACATCATCATTCATCTATTGAAGGATAAACCTCTGACCACCCTGATGCGTATGAAAAACATCGAATCGATGCTTCCCGAAAGCCACTTTCTGAGGGTGCACCGCTCCTTCATCGTCAACCTGAACCATGTCAAAGTGATAGAACGCAACCGGATTATCTTTGACGAGAAAATATATATCCCGGTAGGCGAACAGTACAAGGAGAATTTCCAGAAATTTCTGGACAAGACCTTTTATATTTAACCTACAGATTAACAGCCTACTATTTTCAACTAACCAAGGATCAACACAATGAGATTAAAGAAAAATATAGCGACCAGTGAAGCAGGATTCATCTTCAATCCCGGATCAGGTGATTCTTTCTCTTCCAATCCGATTGGCTCTGATATTTTATCCTGTTTTAAGGAAGATAAGTCAAAACAAGAGATCATTGAAAAGATCTTTTCCAAGTACGATGTGCAAAAAATTCAACTCGAAAAGGACCTGGAAGATTTCTTGACACAGTTGAGGGATCATAACCTGCTGGAAGAATAAATTCCCTTATTCAAAGGAACTTACAAGAGAAAATGTAAAGATGGTTTCAGTCAACAATTATACAATCACGAAAAGAAAACTTTGCATAGCCGTAACAGGGCTCAACGCAATTGACAGTCCGGGCCCCGGGGTTGCGGTCGTTCGTTCCATCAGGGCATGTCCGGAATTTGATGTTCGCATCATCGGCCTCAGCTATGAAGCACTCGAACCGGGTATCTACATGCATGATCTTATTGACAGGACTTACCAGATTCCCTATCCCTCTGCAGGATCGGAAAACCTGTTGAAGCGTCTTGCCCAGATCCACGAAACAGAGAAAATGGATCTGGTCATTCCCAATTTTGATGCGGAGCTGTTTAGTTTCATCAAACTGAAAAATGAACTCCTGCAATTAGGCATCCATACTTTTTTGCCGGAAATGGAACAGTTCGAGGCAAGGCACAAGACGGCCCTCTACAAATTCGGAAAGAAGCACCACCTGATGGTTCCGGAAGACCGGCAAATCTTCCATGTTTCTGAACTGGGAAAGGCAACCGACGAACTCGATTTTCCACTTGTCATAAAGGGAAAATATTACGATGCCACCATTGTCCATACAAAAGATGAAGCCATTAAGGCATTTTATCATCTACAGGCAAAATGGGGATTGCCCATCATCGCACAGAAGTTCATCAACGGCACAGAGATCAATATTGCGGTCCTTGGTGATGGGGAAGGAAATGCGATCAGTGTGATTCCCATGCGTAAACTATATATTACCGACAAAGGCAAAGCCTGGGCGGGTATCACCATCGAAGATGCCACTTTTATCGACCTGGCGCAAAAATTTATCAGGGCCACCAAATGGAGAGGGGGGTGTGAACTGGAAATCATGCAATCGACAGACGGTATTCCCTACATCATGGAGGTCAATCCACGCTTTCCAGCCTGGATCTACCTCACGGCCGCTGCCGGACAAAACCAACCGGGTGCCCTCGTGAAAATGGCACTTGGGGAGAAGGTAGAGCCATTCAAAGATTATGAAGTTGGAAAAATGTTCGTCCGTTATGCATGGGATCTGATCACCGATGTCGGTGAGTTCCAGCAAATTTCGGGAACAGGGGAGTTGTAGGAGAAAAGGTTAAAAGTTAAAGGTTAAAGGTTAAAGGTTAAAGGATAAAGGTTAAAGAGCGATGGCGTTGCCAACAGCTAACGGCTAACGACTAATAGCTAACAGCTTAATGTAATACACAAACATGGAAAAGATCAGATATGAACGGCCTATCATCAAAAAACTGAATACCGGTTTGATCAACAAATTTGGTACCCAGACAAAGAGTGATGTGGTATCACAGTTGGAAGGAGTCAGTGTGCAGGAGTTGATCCGTCAATATGGATCGCCTCTGTTCGTGCTCTCTGAAAAACAGATCAGGCGAAATTTCCAGCATGCAGCAAGGGTATTCAAGACACGATATCCAAAGATTCAATTTGCCTGGTCCTACAAGACCAATTACCTGGATGCAGTATGCAGGATCTTTCACCAGGAGGGATCCTGGGCAGAGGTAGTTTCCGGGTTTGAATATGAAAAAGCACTGGGAAATGGAGTCCCTGGAAACAGGATCATCTTCAACGGTCCCGACAAGAGTGATGCTCAACTGGTCACTGCCGCAAAGAACAATTCATTGATTCACATTGATCATTTTGACGAATTGTATGCACTTGTCAGATTGAGTGAAGAGTTCAACCTAAAGCCGAGAGTGGCGATCCGTGTCAACATGGATACCGGAATTTATCCGCAATGGGACCGTTTTGGCTTCAATTTTGAGAATGGGCAGGCATGGAATGCCATCACGAAGATCTTAAACAGTGAAAATCTGAATCTGGTGGGACTTCATTGCCACATCGGTACTTTCATGGTCGAAACCTCCGCCTATGCAGTAGCAGCAAAAAAACTGTGCGAACTCGCCTGGAATATCATGGAGAAACATGGAAAGTCCATCCAATACCTGGATTTGGGTGGAGGATTTCCCTCTACCAATACGCTGAAAGGCTCCTACCTCCCCGGCACGGATACCGTTCCATCCATCGACCAGTTTGCTGATGCCATCACGGACACGATTTTGGGATTTGGCTTCAGACAGGAAGAGCTTCCGATACTCATTCTGGAAACTGGCAGGGCCCTGATCGATGATGCCGGCTATTTACTCGGCACGGTGCTGGCCAACAAACGGCTTTCTGATGGCAGGAGTGCCACCATCCTCGATTTTGGGGTCAATTCACTCTTCACTGCCTTCTGGTACGATCACAAAATAAGTCCTGCACAGGAAGGGGGTCAATACACCGAAGAGACAGTTTTGTATGGACCTCTTTGCATGAACATCGACGTAATCCGTGAAAACATTACTATGCCCTTGTTAAAAAAAGGGGATCATCTTGTTGTTCATAAGGTAGGTGCCTACAACATGACCCAGTGGATGCAGTTCATCACCCTGCGTCCCAATGTGGTACTGCTGGATCAGGAGGGTCATGTACATCTGATCAGGAAAGCCGAAACACTGCAATACATCGAAACTGCCGAACATTCACCGGAACATTTGTTGAAAATCACACTCACCTAAAAATTTGAGATAAATTATCCTGCCAGGCAACAGATTATAAAACCAGTCAGAAAGAGATATGAGAAGAAGCTTCAACCGACACATGATGACAGCAGAAGAGATCATTCTGCCTGCCGTACTGAACAGCTATTCAGTTATCTTCTTTTTGAACAACAAACTTTTGGCATTAGGAATCCTGGTCATGACATTTTTTAATTTTTATGCCGGACTAAGTGGATTGATAGCCACAGTTACAGCAGTTGTCATTGCATGGACCATGGGATTTGAAAAGGAAACAATACGGAAAGGGCTGTTGAGTTTCAATGCCCTGCTGATCGGACTGGGCATGGGCACCTTCTTTGACCCTGGTATCTTCTATTTCAGCTTGCTGCTTCTCGCTGTACTTCTTACCCTCATTCTTTCCGTCACGCTGGGAGGCTGGCTTGGCAAAGCGGGATTGCCCCATCTCAGCATCCCCTTTGTAATTGGATTCTGGCTCATCGTCCTTCCTTCATCCACCTTTCAGAACCTTGGATTGACGGAAAGGAACATCTATTGGATCAATGAAGCCTATGCCGTTGGCGGAAGTCATCTCGTAAATTTCCTTCAGGCTATCAACAACTTATCAATCAACGAAATGGCAGATACCTACCTAAGATCGTTGAGTTCCATCTTTTTCCAGAATAACCTTTTATCTGGGCTCCTGATCGCCATCCTGTTGCTCATCAGTTCAAGGATCGCTTTTTCCCTCTCCATCCTTGGATTCCTTTCTGCCTATTTTTTCGCCTACCTCACCGGATCGGATACGGCAGGATTCTCCTATTACAACATTGGTGCCAATTACATCATGACAGCCCTGGCCATAGGTGGATTTTTTGTCATTCCCTCCCTGAAATCCTATCTTTGGACATTTTTGCTGGTGCCTCTCACTTCACTGGTATTGCTTTTCATGACCAAACTCTTCGGGGTTGTCCAGCTACCGGTCTTTTCGCTGCCTTTTTCAATCGTTGTGATACTCTTCCTCTATTTTCTGATGATGCGGAAGACTCAGTCAAGCCTTGTCCTGACTCCTATCCAGCAATATGCTCCCGAAATAAATCTCTACAGCTATACCAACAACAAAATCAGGCTCTCCCAATTGCTCTATTTCCCGCTTCATCCTCCTTTCTGGGGTGATTGGATCATTAGTCAGGGACATGCCGGGAAGTTTACGCACAAGGGTGACTGGAGCAATGCCTATGATTTTATGTTGCTGGATGAGGAGATGAAGAGTTATAGCTCGGACGGACTCACTTGCCAGGATTACCATTGCTTCAACAAACCTGTGCTGGCACCGGCCGACGGTATTGTGGAAGAGGTCATTGACCATCTGGATGACAATGAAATAGGGAACAGCGACACCATCAACAATTGGGGAAATACCATCACCGTCAGGCATCTTCCGGGGCTATACACCCAAATTTCACATTTGAGGAAAGGTTCGATCCGGGTTACCAAGGGGGAGGCAGTCAAGCGGGGGGATATTCTGGCTGCCTGTGGCAATTCAGGTCGATCACCTCAACCCCATCTTCATTTTCAGGTGCAAAACTCCCCAAGAGCGGGATCCAAAACAATCGATTATCCTTTCGCCTATTACATGAAGAGTGAAGGGTCCGGCAAAAGGCTCTGTTCCTTTATCAATCCCAGCGAAGGTGAAATTATTTCGGATGTGCAATCCAATTTCCTGCTGAAGAAATCTTTTGATCTTCGGCCCAATACGGTGCTGGAGTTTGTTTACCTGGATGAAACCGGCGCGGAGAACAAGGAACAATGGATCGCCTATACCGATGCCTTGAATTACAGCTACCTTTATTGTAGCAGTACCGAAAGTACGGCCTATTATGTCAACGATGGAAGTATGTTCTACTTCACTACATTTTACGGCAATAAGCAATCCTTACTCTACTATTTTTACCTCACTGCTTTCAAGGTATTGCTTGGTTTTTACAAGGATCTTGAGATGAAGGATGTCCTCCCTCTCAACACAGTCCGCAACAAGAGCGGAATGATCTGGTTCCATGATTTCATAGCTCCTTTCACCAACCGGATTCGCGCCAATTTCAGCATCCTCCCTAAGGAATACGACGATGAATTTCATCCTCAGCTCCTTAAGCTTGTTTCAACGATCGAACTATCGGTTTTCGGTAAGACCCGCCACGAGAGCAGCGGGACCATTTCTCTCCGTGATAACAGGATCGAGAAGTTTACCTACAGCAATAAAAAAGTTACAATAGAAGCAATATGTACAAATCTTTAGTACTCCTCTTTCTTTTTTTCCCTTTGGTCACCCTATCGCAGACGAGGTTAAATTTCCAGCAGGTTGACACTCTTACCTACCAATATTACCTGAAAGGTGAATGGAAAAAATTGACCGATCTGACAACCGAGGCCTTTGAAAAGGGTATTGATTCCAAACTGATCAGACAACGCTCCGGTTATGCCTATTTCAACATGGGAGACTATACCGCTGCCGGCATGCAATATGAGAAAGCACTGGCCTTCGATTTCGCAGATCCAATCTCGCAGCAATACCTTTATTATTCCTCACTGAATGCCGGATCTGACAATACCAGGCTCTATGCCGGATATCTTTCCCCTGCAATAGCAAACCGATTGGGGGTCAAACGCA
>Ga0118677_10013941_pt1 | contig 11461 bp, 6 predicted proteins | sample AliMusrvi5mmetaG_FD_86154 | JGI IMG/M metagenome (GOLD analysis project Ga0118677, IMG submission 86154) | reverse complement strand
ATTGCAGCGGACGTAGCGCACAAACTCGGTCATCTCGCCGCGCGGCGAGACTTTGCCATAGCCCTTGATGCGGCCGTCGGCAAAATTCACGCCGAACACGGTCGGATTGCCCGACATCGTCTTGCCGAGATATTCGGTGGCCGACCAATACTGCGCGTCGATCAGACGCTCCCCCATTTGCTCACGGCCCCAGACAAAAGCGAAGAAATCCGTGTCGATGTAAGGTTTCGACTGCGCGACGGTGTGCGCGCTGTATCCCCGGAAGTCGATCAGCGAATAAAGCTCTTTGATGGTCGGCAGCCGCCAGTCGTGATGGTCCGCCAGCGCAAAACTCTTCGCGCCTGCCACCGCCTGCGCAAAGGTCGATTTGTTTTTGAGGTCGGGCGTCTTTTGCCACATCAGTCCGGTGTTGAGATCCGTAACCGTGCCGTCGCCGGTGTAATCGGCTGGTTTCAGTGGCGCGGTGATCAGTAGTCCCAGGCGATGGTAGCCGGGTGGGTAAAAGTAAATTTCCGCTTCCGACGTCGTGCGATGCAATGGCGGCTGCAGATCGAGGAAGTTGTTGAGCGTGAGCACCCATGTTTCGCGCGGGTTTGCCGGATGCGCGATGGCGAAGACGAAGCGGTCTTCATGCACGGTGAAGCTGAGGCGCGGATTGAATAGGCAGGTGAACCGGTTATCATCCCGCCAGATCGAATCACATCCGCCCAGCGCGTTGCTGCCATCCAGGTTTTCCAGTCCCAGCAGCGGCATGCGGAAGGTGCCCGCCGCGTAGCGCCGGTTCCCATCGGCATCCAGCAACCAGGAAGGCAATCCGGTGAAATGGTCGAGCTTCATGGCATAACCCGGCGCGCGCACCAGCGTCTGCTTGTCGTGCGGCACACGCCGGTCCAGGGTGATGACCACGCCGATCGATACCGGCAAGGTAATAGGAGCGGCCTGCAACTCCTCTTCCGGCAGTAGTTTGAGCGTGTATAGACCATCTTGTGCGCTGGCTGTGGGTTGAACTGTTAACTGGACTACCCGCGTCTCCCCCTCTGCTATGGGCGCAATATCGAGAAAAGATGGCTCGACGGACAATTCATCCGGCGCCGACACCCGCAGGCGTCCGCTTACTTCGCCTTGTCCCACGCAGCGCAGATGCAATTTCACCTCGCGTGCCGGAGCTTCCTCCGAGGCGGACAGGTGTAATTCTTCCGGTTGAAACCAGGTGTGCAGCCAGGCGGACTGCTCCGGCGAACATGCCGTGTTCTGCAGTTCCGTCTGTTCGTGGTTGTCGCGCTGATAGACATAATCACGGAAAGTGAAATGCCGTCCATCCGGCATATCGAGCGTGTGCTCTTCCTCGTCGAAGCCCAAAAAGATAGTATCAGTGAAATCAGGCCCGTTGATCTCCAGCGCGATAGCGCCGGATGTCTCGGCCAACAGACGGAGGCTGTGCAGGCTCGGTTGGCCTTCATACGGCTCATGCACGGCGGCAAATACCGTCTCATCAGCCCGGCGCCGCGCGACCACCAGCGGCACTGCTCCCTCCGGGTTGCCTTCAACGCAGAAATTCGGCGGGCCGTTGACTAATCCGCCATCGCCATAATACACCTCGGTTTGCGGCGTCTCCAGCATGGACATGCGCACGCCGACTTCCTGTGCGAACCACTCCGGCGCGAATTGCGCTCCTTCGCGCACCCCGGCCGTCCGCTGAATCCAATTCATCTGCCAGGCGGCATCCACCACGCGGCCTTTTTCATCAGCGACCGACCAGTAATAGGGCAACAGCGCATTGGTCGGGCCATAAGCGCCGGGATTGCCGGGAAAGAGTTGGCCCAGGCCGTGCAGCACCCAATCGAAAGTGCGTGCCTGCCCTTGCGTATCCATGACGTGGAAGATATCCACCAGGTAGTCGCGTGTCATCAGCACCGCGCGTGTTTGTGTCACATTGGGGAAGGAGGAGCCGGTGGTGGCGAAAAATTTCGCCTCCGGAGTGAACGCCTGCCGGGTGGTGAAGGGACCGGGCATGGGCGATTGCCCGTCTACCAGCAGCGTGCTGTGTGCGATGCCATCGCGGGTCCAACCCAGGTGATCCTTCTCATATTGAATGACATTGACATCCGGATAGAGTAATCGGCCTTTACCGTGTAAGATCAGGCTGTAATGGTCGAAGTGCCCGTGACCGATATAGGTACCGAGTGTCAGTACCGCGGCTAGCGCGCCGGAAGTCCAATACGCTGGGCTTTCATCGGCGCGGATCATGGCGAAGCCTTGCTCAGGGTAAACGCCGCATGGCGCAGGCGGCGGGGTCGGGTCTTCCGGCAATGGCATCCCGTGCGTCAGCGCCAGATAGCCCCAGGGCGACCCGCCGTAAATAGCGCGCGCATCCCGTTGCGGATTTCGGTGCAATAACCAGGCGTAGCCGGGGTCCCGGTAGCGCGCATAAGCTATCTCCAGCGCGCCGCAGTATATGCCGGCATCCCGCGTGTCACGGAACGAGCCTTCCGCCAGGTAGGTATCGTTCAGCGTCCCCTGCACGCTGTAACTGGTTGAGCCGTCCCCATAAGTGGCCATACGTACATGACCGTTGCCGACGCCGGTACGCTCCAGTGGGTAGCCCATGCGGATGTAGCCTTCGAGCAGGCTCTTGATTGAGGCGCCGGTAACCGGCGAGACGTGATGATACAGGTCAGCGCCGTCATAATGCAAAGCGGCTTCCGCCAGCGCCAGCATACCCCAAATATCGTAATGCAGCGCGTAGATCGGGGTTTCACCCCAGAAATAGCCATCGCGGATGAAGGTATCCAGCACCTGCGTCAGCCCACCGCCACCCCAGGTGACATAAAAAGGCGGACTGGCGGTACCCGGATCGTTGATGCCCCAGTCGATCAATGCGGCATCGCCCAGGCAATAACCGAGCAGGCCGACGTGGATGTGCTTGAGAAAGACCAGGTTGCGCGAGGTGGTGGAAATTCTTTCGCCGGCAATAATCATGTGCCCGGCCAGGCGCAACCAGTATTCAAGCAGTTCACGCTCTTCCGCGGAAAACGCGCGGAAACACAAATCGTAAACATATGCATACATACCCATCGGAAGCCAGACCAGGTTATCCCGGTCCACCGCCGTCTCGACCGTCTCCAGCCAGGGCACCATGTTGCGCGCGATCGGCAGTAATAACTCGCGCACGGCATCGCCGTAGCACACCTCATCGGTCAAGGCATAGCAGAGCGCAATCTCGCGCAGGCTATTCTCGTCCTTCTCCGCCATGGCGCGTTCGGCCACGGCTTTCACCTTTGCGAACAGCGCCCCCGCCCAGTCATGCCGGCGCATCTTCTCTTTCACCTGCGCGATCTCGACATCGTTTAACAACAAGTTGGGATGCGTCACCGGCGCCAACGGCACGCGAAGGAAATCCGTTGTTTCATTCATGTGTGTGCTCCTAATTGATTCAGGATTCACGATTCAGGATTGACGGTTCTCTATCATCTGTGTCAAAGTCCGACTTGTCCGACTTGTCTGACCAGTCTGACACGTCCGACGTAAAAACACAACCCAGGTTTAGCAGCCAGGAATCCTACTCTACATGAGGATGCCATCAGGAATTCTTAATTCTCTCTGCACTTGCCAATTCATCCTGGAAAAACGTAAAATTAAGTTGAACATGTTCAAATCATCGAATACAGTTCATAAAAGCAGAATTGCAGCGCCGGATTAGAGGTGAGATGCTTAACTGATTTAGGATTTAAGTTTAATACACCAAACAATAGTCGAAGGAGGATTAAACCGAAATGAACCTACTTGAAGCGTGGAAAAATTGGCAACCTCATTCACCGCACTTCATCCTTGATGATGACCGAGAGGTTTTGCTCTCGCAATAAAGCGAGAGCAAAACTGTCATGCGATGCAACTGGCAGGAAGCATTTCGTGCTCCCGATTTTTGTGCCCCCGGGGACAATAAGCTTCATTTAAGTCTACTTCCCCAACCCTTTATTGGTGATGTAAAAAATGCCTCTATTTACATTTTGGAACTAAACCCTGGCTTGGGTCCGAGCGATTATTATGGTGAGTCTGAAGTACCCGAGTATCACGATGCCCTCCTCGCCAACTTACAACAGGACTTTAGTAAAAGCGACTTGCCCTTCCTCTTTCTCGATCCAAAGTTCGCCTGGCATGGTGGCTTTGACTGGTGGCATGGTAAACTGGCTAAAGTGATTGAAGAGTTACAGAGCTTAATTCCTCCCAATAAAACCAATACATGTAAGTTCGCGGAGGCTCGATATTTACTAGCCTCTAACTTAGCGAGTATGATGGTCCCATAAATTTGATCCACCCTCTAAGATAGTGAATACGTTAGAAGTATTCGGCGATGGTATCGTTTTTCCTGCCCTCATGCGTTATGCTACCACGTAGCGAAAGGGGCAGTATGTCACGACCACGGAAACACTATACGGCCGACCAGAAGGCTAAAATCGCCGTAACGGCGATCAAAGGCCAACAGACGACGAACGAGATCGCCAGCGAGTTCGGCGTGCATCCCACCCAGGTGGCGCAATGGAAAAAGCAGTTACTAGACGAGGCGCCCCAAGTCTTTGCCTCCAGGTCTGATCATCACGCGGAGGAAACAGAAATCCTTCTCGCACGATTATACCAGGAAATCGGTCAACTGACAGTCGAGTTGGACTGGTTGAAAAAAAAATCTGGGCACGTGCATTGAGTGGAAGCGGTCGCTTCTCGAACGCGGCCATCCGACGCTCAGCTTGCGGCGCCAGTGCGCGTTGCTTGGGATCGCACGCTCGGGCCTGTATTATCAGCCGGTGGCCCTGTCGGACGAGACGCAGGCGCTCCTGCAGGCCCTCGACACCCTGTATACGGCCTATCCATTTTACGGGAGCCGGCGCATGACGGTCGACCTGCAGGCTCAGGGGTTTCCGGTGGGGCGGAAGCGGGTGAACCGTCTGATGCGTGTCCTGGGGCTGGTGGCGATTTATCCTGGCCCGCGCACCACGATCCCGCATCCCGGCCATACGATCTACCCGTACTTATTACGCGGCCTGGCGATTACGGCGGTCAACCAGGTCTGGAGTACGGACATTACCTATATTCGCTTGCACGGCGGATTCGTCTATTTGACCGCGGTCATGGATTGGTATAGCCGCTACGTGCTGGCCTGGGAACTCTCGAACACCTTGGATGGCACGTTTTGCCTGTCGACGTTGGATCGGGCGCTCCGCGTGGCGACCCCGCAGATCTTTAACACGGATCAGGGGACGCAATATACCAGCACGGACTTCACCGGGCGTCTGCTCGACGCCGGGGTGCGGATCAGTATGGATGGGCGCGGGCGGGCGTTGGATAATATCTTCGTGGAACGGCTGTGGCGGAGTGTCAAATACGAAGACGTGTATCTGAAGGATTATGCGTCGATGGGCGAGGCGGTCGCCGGCTTGGGTGCCTACTGGCTCTTTTACAATACCCGACGTCGCCATCAATCGCTGGGCTACCGCACACCCAGTGCCGTGTATTACGCGGATGCGGTATAATGGACCTGGAGCGACGGGACCGCGGGGATGGTCCCCTGGTGACGCTTGCCCGCAAGCAGACGCGGAGATAATACTAACGCCGCGATCGTCGGTGCCGCCGCGGGACGCGCCTGCTGGATGCGGTTGTGCACGCCACGCGGCGAGATCGCCGCGCATCTGCCAGGGGCACTGCGACCAGAGGGAGATGACCGTAGCGCAGAGGAGCGCCTTGGGCCATAGTCGTAAACCGGCCATCCGCACGGCGGCCGACCACCGCGGCGTGATCGCCGCGCCCGCGCGCTTCGCGCTTGGGCTGGGTGTCTATCCCGATCTATGTGGGGGCTGACGCCACACCGTATCATCAGCAACCCAACCGGTGAGGGATCAGGAGTAAATCAGAATTAGTCGAGTGAGGCAGGAAGACTATCTTATTTTTACCGATTGGTGGTATTGACACATGGGACCACTTTAACTTATGCCAGATTATTACCTTCAGTATAACGACTATTGCTCGGTAAAGGAAGATAGGAGGCAGCATACACAGATTCTTAATCTCCTTACTTAATCTCTCTTAATCTTAAAAACTTCACAGTGATTAAAAAGAGATTAAGTAAGGAGATTAAGATGAAAGAAGGAAACCAAGGTCTATGATAAACTCCACGCCGGAAAAACTTCATCTCAGCACCCTGGATACGCTGGAAGCCGAGAGCATGCACATCATCCGCGAAGTCATGGCGGAATTCGAACGGCCCGTCATGCTCTATTCCATCGGTAAAGACTCGTCGGTGATGGTGCGGCTGGCACAGAAGGCCTTCGCGCCCGGGCGCATCCCCTTCCCGCTGCTTCATGTGGATACCGGACTGAAGTTCCCGGAAATGATCACTTTCCGCGATGCGTTCTGCCGGGAGATCGACGCCGATTTGCGCGTCTATCGCTACGAGGAGGCGATGGCGAACGGCGTGAATCCGTGGGACTACGGCACGGTGAAATGCTGCGCGCAGTTAAAAACGCAGGCCCTCCTGAATGCCCTGCGCGAAGGCGGCTACGACGCGGCCTTCGGCGGGGCGCGGCGCGAAGAAGAGAGATCGCGCGCGAAGGAGCGCATTTATTCCTTCCGCGACGCCTTCGGGCAATGGGACCCGAAAAATCAGCGTCCCGAACTGTGGAATCTTTACAACGGGTGCATCACCAAAGGTGAAAGCATCCGCGCCTTTCCGCTGTCCAACTGGACAGAGCTGGATGTCTGGCTCTACATCTATCGCGAGAACATTCCCGTCGTGCCCATGTATTTCGCCGGCGAACGGCTGGTCGTCCAGCGCGAAGGCCAGTGGATCCCCGTCTACCAGGACACGCGCCTTCTTCCCGGCGAGGAACCGCAACTGATGCTCTGCCGTTGCCGCACCCTCGGATGCTACCCCTGCACCGGCGTCATCCCCTCCCCGGCACGCACGGTGTCGGAAATCATCGAAGAGATGATGGTGGTCAAACAATCCGAACGCATCACCCGCGTCATCGACCATGACCAGGACAGTTCCATGGAACAGAAGAAACGAGAAGGATATTTTTGAAGGCAGAAGGCAGAGGGCAGAAGGCAGAAGGATGAAGGATGAAGGATGAAGGATGAATTTTTTGGCCAATTGCTTCTCATTAAACTTTGAACTTTGAACCAGGAAAACCTATGCAAATCGATAATTTAATTCACCAGGTGCAGAACGCTGATCTGTTGCGCTTCACTACCGCGGGGAGTGTGGATGACGGGAAATCCACGCTGATCGGGCGGTTGCTGCATGATGCGCGGGGGATTTACGAAGACCAATTGGCTTCCGTGCGCCAGGCGTCGCGCAAGAGTGGGCAGCAGGACATTGATTTCGCGCTGCTCACCGATGGGCTGAAAGCGGAGCGCGAACAGCGCATCACCATCGACGTGGCGTATCGGCACTTCTCCACCCCGCGCCGCCGTTTCATCATCGCCGATACCCCGGGGCACGAGCAATATACGCGCAACATGGTCACCGGCGCCTCCACCGCCAACCTGGCGATTATCCTCATTGACGCGCGCAACGGCGTGCTCACGCAATCAAAACGTCATGGCTTCATTGCCACGCTGCTTGGAATTCCACACATCATCGTTGCAATCAATAAAATGGATCTGGTGGACTATGACCAGGAGGTATTCGAGCGGCTCCGCCAGGAATACAGCGAATTCGCTGCCAGGTTCACCACGCGCGATCTTACCTTCATCCCGATCAGCGCCCTGCGCGGAGATAACGTGGTGCAGCACAGCCAACAAACTCCCTGGTACGACGGACCGACGCTGCTCACCCAACTGGAGACTGTCCATATCGCCAGCGATAATAACCTGATCGACTTGCGCTTCCCCGTGCAGTATGTGCTGCGCCCGCACGGTGATTTTCGCGGCTACTGCGGCACGGTAGCCTCCGGCGTGCTGCGCGTTGGTGAGGAAGTTGTCGTGCTGCCCGCCGGGAAGGTGACCCGCGTCAGCCGCATATTGGGTCCGGATGGTGACCTTGCCTTCGCTTATCCCCCCCAATCGGTGACGGTCTGTCTGGAGGAGAATGTTGACATCAGCCGCGGCGATATGATCAGCCACCCCGGCAACTTGCCCTGGGTGGCGCATGAAGTGGAAGCGATCTGCATCTGGATGCACGACGAACCGCTGCGTCGCGATTCCCCTTATCTTATCAAACACACCACGCAGACCGTGCGCGGGCACTGCACCGAGGTGAATTTCCGCATCGACCCCAACACGCTACATCGCCAATCCGCGGAGACGCTCCAACTCAACGAGATTGGCCGCCTGCGCCTGCGCCTGTTCAAACCGCTGTTCTGCGATGAATATCAGCGCAACCGGCAAACCGGCGGCTTCATCATCATCGATCCCGTGCACCATTTCACCGTCGCCGCCGGTCTGATTATCGACCGCAGCCATCACTATGAATCGCCGCGAGTGCAGGCGACTGCCGCGCATCTCACCTACCAGACCGGCAAAGTCAGCACGGCGGAACGTGCCACTTTACTCAACCAGCAGCCGGCCACTCTGTGGCTCACCGGCCTCAGCGGTTCCGGCAAATCCACGCTGGCCTACGCGCTGGAACAACGCCTTATTGCCGCCGGTCATCCCTGCGTGGTGCTGGACGGCGACAACATCCGCCACGGCCTTAATCGCGATCTCGGCTTCTCCCCGGAAGATCGCCAGGAGAATATCCGCCGCATCGCGGAGGTGGCCAAACTTTTTAACGAAGCCGGCTTGATCGTCATCACCTCGTTCATCTCCCCCTACCGCGCGCATCGCCAACAGGCACGCGAGATTATCGGCGATGACCGCTTCATCGAAGCCCTGGTCGCCGCCCCACTGGAAGAATGTGAGCGCCGTGACCCGAAAGGCCTCTACGCCAAAGCCCGCGCCGGCGTCCTCCCCGACTTCACCGGCATTTCTTCTCCCTACGAAGAGCCGGAGCACCCCGACCTGCAGTTAGATACCGCGCACCAGTCCGTAGATGCTTTGCTCGATAAACTGTGGGAGTACCTTATCGGACGCAATGTGTTGCGCAGAGCTGATAGCGGAGGGTAATCCCAACATCATCACCAGGAATATCGATTTTGATTGTGGATTTTTGATTTTGGATTTAGGGATTTTTACATATGGGGGAGCAATTGTATGTTTTTTCCAGACCGGCTGATTTGCGTGCTCCCTCACCCCCCCGACCCCCTCTCCCAGAGGTAGAGGGGGAGCTATCACCATTATGCTTACGAGAAGATCATAACTGATAAAAAGCCTATCGCGCTATTTCCCCCTCTACCTTTGGGAGAGGGGGCAGGGGGTGAGGGAGCGCGCAATGCAGCAGCTTTTGAACATACCTGTGCCAACATGAGGATATCACGAAAATCCTGAATCCTGAATCCTGAATCCTAAATCAAAAAAGGGGATCGTCCATGATCAGCATCCAACTACAACGCCTTCACATCGAAACCACCACCTTGACCGCCATCATTGAGCGCGGTTATCTGCTCTCGCTGCGCTCGCGCGCGACCGGGCGTGAGTTTATCGATGCCGCGGCTGCATCGGGCATGGCGCTGCAACTGGTCTATGCGTCCGGCGAAGTTGTCGGCTTCGATGAAGGGCCGGTGTCGGCCACCGTGCATCAACTGTCGGACACGCGGGCGGAAATCCGCCTGCATGGCTGGGATGCGGATGGCGTGATTGTCGTCAGCGAATGTCCGGATACCGGCGATCTGCTCATCGAGCCGTCGGGCTATTCTTCGCGCCCCGGTGTGTTGGCGTGCCGCTGGACGCTGGCCGGGCTCGCGGAGTCTCTCGAACTGGTCGCGCCATTTTTTCAAGGCATCAAGCTGCCGCTGGACGACCCGTTAATTGCGAACAGTTACTGGAACTGGCCGATCAGTTGGGAAGCCGGATTGGCCATCCTGCAAGGGGAACAGGAAGGCTGTTGGGTGCATGCGCAGGATACGCTTTATCGCTACAAAGCGCTGCAAGTCGGCAGTCATTCCTGCCCGCGCTCGCTCGGTTTCGATACCCAGGCTTATGGTCCCCTCGATGATAACCTGGCCGCCGGCGGAATAACCTGGCGCATCAATGTCTATCAAGGCGACTGGCGCGTCCCGGCAACCGCCTATCGCGACTGGCTGTGGCAGGCGTATCATCTGCAACCGCGCGCCGCGGCGCGCAAGCCGTGGCTGCGCGATATCACGCTGGCGGTGAGCTGGTGCGAGAGCGATCCGGACCTGCTGGATGCGCTGGCGGAGCAAGTGCAGCCGCACAAAACGCTGCTGCACCTGGCGCAATGGCGAACTGACCCGTATGATGAAAACTACCCCACCTTCACCCCGTCCGCACAGGCGGCAACCTTCGTGGAAAAAGGCAAGGCGATGGGATTCCACATCCTCCCGCATTGCAATTCCGTGGATATGGACCCCACGCATCCGCTCTACGCCTATCTGCGCGATTTTCAATATCGCGATATCCGCAGCAAACGCCTGCTGGGCTGGGCCTGGGAGGAAGGCCGCGTGTTGAGCGTGCCCAACTCCGGCGCCAGCCTGCTGGAGAACCGCCCGCGGAAAGTGATGGTGAAGATTCACCCCGGCCTGGCGATGTGGCGCTCGCTGCTGGCGGAAAACATTCAGTCGGCACTCAATACGCTGGCGATGGACAGCGTCTTCATTGACGTCACCCTCTGCTCCTTCAACCTGCATAACGCGCTGGTGGAAAATACCACATCGACCGAGGGGATGAAACTGCTGATCGATTACATCGCCAGGTTGAACGCTGGCGTGGTGGTGGCCGGTGAAGGTTTGAACGAGATCACCATGCAGGGATTGAGCCTTGCCCAGGCGCATCTCTTCAACAGTTTCTCCTCCAGTTGCGCCGACCTTGAGCGCGCCGGCGGCTGTCCGCTCAATGCCTTGCTTTTTGACGGCCTCTGCCGCACCTTCGGCTACAGCGCCCTATCCGGAAAAACGGAGGATGAGCAGATGCGCAGCCGTGTCCACCTCTCCCTGGGCGCTATCCCCACCTTCACCAGCCTGACCCCCGAGGAGATCAGACACCCGAATGCGTATATACGCGAGTTGTTTGCATTGGCCAATGCCTGACAAATACCAAATCTTAATCTCCTACTTAATCTCTCTTAAATCTCACATCTACTTATCCCGGTAGAGTTATGCGCTGAGAGAAGTGAAGGCGATTAAGAGAGATAAAGTAAAACGATTAAGTAGGAGATTAAGAATAAGTGAACCGGGCTATGCACTTGACACATGTTGATTGAAAAGCGATAGATTCTCAATAATCCCGAAGGGATGTCAGCTTCTAGCCATGGGTGGAGCGACTTGTCCGCCGTAGCCAGGATGGCGAAGGTGGAAGCGGAACCCGTGGAAGATAGGCATTATACATTATTAAGTCCTGAAGGAACGGCAGCCAT